>JAAUXT010144061.1_pt1 | contig 37859 bp, 44 predicted proteins | sample 7278171 | NCBI WGS metagenome assembly JAAUXT01 (sample SAMN14350112, study PRJNA611818) | marine sediment metagenome | isolation source: surface marine sediment (1.8m) | place: French Polynesia: Moorea | collected 2018-08 | reverse complement strand
TTGCAGTTATCACTATGTGATAACATACAAGCAGTCATTGTTATATATTTTGCAGTTGTTGTCAATTTATCCTGAGTTTCTCACCATAGTTAAATGTCATTGACAGATCTTTTTCTAAGAGTTTTTGTGTTTGTGTTTGTGTGTGTGTGTGTGTGTGTGTGTGTGTGTGTGTGTGTGTGTGTGTGTCAATGGGTTGAGTGTTCTTCTGGAATTTTGCTCGTCTGTGTGATTGCAAGCAGATTTTGCCGTTGTTCAGACTGGGAGAGAAGATCACCTTCTTTCTTGGTCTGTCACGGCACGGCTTTTGAGGTGCGGGTTGCGCGACATCCCTGTGTTTGCTGTTCTACATGCCAGATATTCGACCGCAATGCCCATAATCGTTGAAGGCGATGCCTGCACACGCTCAGCTTCACAACCAAGGTCCCAAAGGTTGCGCAGACGGATGAAGCGGGTGTGTTGCAATTCTGAAGTTGGAGTCATCACAATCAGAGTGCAATCACTGTCACACAGAACCCCAAATGTCAAAGGACTTTCTTGTTGTTTGCTCAGGCACTGTCGTGTGTTGATTTAATGACTTCTGTCAGATCTCAACTTGCCTCAAAGAATGAGGAAAAAGTCTCGGCAATTAGAACATGTGGTTTTCAGAGACACCAAATTGAAATATGCCGGAATGATTTCACTTCTATTGAACAGTGCGGATTGAGTTTTGCTTTTCACGCTGGGTTGTTTACGATGAAATTTCATTTGGAATCAGTTGTGCAGAACTTCCTGGCTGCTGCAAATGATTCGGGATGTTGTGAGGCTTCCACTTGCATGGACCTGCCGATGAGAAAAAGATGTCCGCGGGGAGCCACGACGCAGCCACAAAGGTTCGAGTTTGTTTGGCTGAGGGGTGAGCTAGGATTGCGCGCTTGATACTGAGACACTGATCAGAAACGCACCACTTTGGTTTGTGGAGGCGGGGAAAAAACAGGGAGCGTCAAGCTCAATGCATGGCAGAGATCTCTTTACATCCCAATCCAAAGAAACCCGGTTTGATCTGCTGCAGTCAGACTGAGCGGACTCAGCAAACGCATCTCCACATCTCTCCAGCCGGTGCGGAAGACCCTGTCGTCCGGTCTCGGTGCTGTTTGTGCTGTGCATCATGTCATGTGCCTGTACCTCTTTGCAGTAACCCAGCGGAACTCAGTAACAGCAGAGTTCCGCCGGTTCCAAAGAACTCAGGAAACTCCGAGATTTCCTCTGCTCCAGAAGTAATTATGACAATGGCAATTAAGAACACTCACCTAATTTGGTCGCTTATTGGAGCTGGCAAACAAAGATTGTGAAACACAAAGGCTCAGATCAACACATTGATTTGGCGCGCATTGTCGTTCTTCATTCTGTGCTTGTTATAGGACAGGATTGCTCTCGCAATATCCCAGCCGTTTTAGCTTTTGTTCAAAACCATTTGTACTTTTGCGGAAACAAGGTTCGCTTTGTTCGTCGAGCAGTTGGTGATGTTTGTTCCAATGTGCGCCACTGTTTAGGCTGCGCTCTTGCTGCATGAGAGTGGGATTGCTCTCTCTCTCTCTCTCTCTCTCTCTCTCTCTCACGCGCGCACACGCGCACACACGCACATACACACACACACACACACACACACACACACACACACACACACACACACACACACACACAGGGCCTTCTTGGTCATTGGCGCCAGGCTGACCGCACTGCGGCTCGTTATTCGGTTGGACAACGAATCCTTCAACTGATCAGCTGGAACCAGTGGAATTTGACCACTGTTTTACTGGAACAAGAGCCTGCACTTGCGGTCTTCTGGCTGTTTTTTCTCAACTTGACGGGGCTCAGACCATCAACAACAGAGAACCGTCCAAACACGTGTGCCGTTTGTTTCTGTTGTTACCCATAGCAGGAAAAACAGACTTGCGAAATCTCATCGTTCTGGGGGTTGTCGCGGGCATACAGGAGTCACGGACGTGAATCTCAACAACTGCAGAGAGGTTTCCTGAGTGACTGGGACCGAAGGCAGGTGCTTTGTTGCGAGGTCGTACTAACCAGACGTACACACGCAACCGACACATTTCCGGATCTCAACTCAGATAGTGGAACAAAAGCTGTGATCATGCAGCAACTGAGGCGACCACTGACAAACTGTAGATGGCAGCTTCACAAGCAAGCTGCCATGTCCGACAGGTCCCAGCAAAGTGATTCTGTTGAATCCGTGGGTCGTCGCAACAGCTCGACAAGACTTTGGGTACTGCCACGGTGTGGTCACCTCGGAGCAGTGGGGGGAGGGGTGGTGGCAGGCAAGGTGGCCATCACTGGCCTTCGCACCTGGCTGAAAAAAATGTCCTCCCCTCCCTCAGACATTCGTGATTTGGCGATTGCATTGAACGGTCCATTGCAGTGACGGAGAGTTTCTCCCCCCCCCCCTTCAAAAAAAAACAACACCCCTCGGGTTTTTCTTTAGGAGTGAATTTTTTTCCAGAAATTCGTAAATTTGTTTCTTTTTGCACACGCCGAGTGCGAATCGAGGTCAGCATGTGTTTTCTGTTCAGTTCTGTTCAAGCTCTTCTGGAATGAATGCCAGGCACCTCTTCCTTTTGGTGGAAGAGTTGGAGGACCTGCCCCTCCCTGGTCTTCCCTGTTGGATGTTGGAGCAGATTGTAAGTTGCGTTTTGTGTGTGTGGGTGGGGAGGTGTATGTGCCTGCGTGCGTGTGTGTGTGCAGTTGAACCTGGCCGCCGACCTGTGGTTGTGCAGCACGAAGTTTTTGCACTTCACGAACTGTTGAATCAAGACAAAAGCCAAGGGCTGCGCAAATGCGATTTGGTAATGAATATGGAAATTGTTTGCTGCAAGCAACAGAGAAAGAGTGCTTCAAATTTCAGAATGAGCTGGTACAGCAACGAATAACATACCACGACGAAACATTTGACGACGAAAACAAACCTGTGAAGAACAACCTTCCAGTTTCGAGATCAGAGTGCTGAGGATATTGTTTGAAGCTCAATGAGGTCGGGTTGTGAATGTCTTATTGCAAAACTTGTTCAAGTGTTTTCTCGTGTGTTCAAGTGCTGAGCTCCACAAATTCAACCAGGGGTTACATCCACCCTGGCTAGGAATGATGATGTCTGTTGGAGACATACGTATTGGCTGTGCGCAATGCCAACCACTTGGAACCGTGCGCTTTCTGGGCGCAGCCTTCTTGTTGGAACAACCAGATTAACTCGTGCAACACAATTGACGTGTGCCATGGCTGTCAGATAGATCTATCCAACATGGCTGCCCACAAACAAGCACCTCTGGATTCCGGGTCCAACCCAGGCACACCTTGCAGAGGAAATGGGGAACCTTGCTTGCACTTGGTGGAGTGGTTTCACCCTCGGGAACAAACTGTCCTTGTCACACCTCAACACAGAATTTGTTTCAGCAATGAAATGCATAAGTTCAAGATTCAAGCGACGTGAGGTGCGCGTGTCTCTGATTCCAGCGAATGTTAATCAAGCAGAGTGATTCAGTACGTAACTGAGGCTACTTGCTGTTATTTGGTTTGCAAATCATACACGCAGAACTCATCTTGTATCAGGAATATTGGCGCCGAGAGAGCACACTGGAAATGTTGTGATCTCCATTCCATTGATTGCTCGCGTGCTTGGGGACAACTTCCAACTCCCTTGGTGCTCAAGAGCCAACAAGAGTTAGAAGCTACAAACGTCCTGAAGGAGTACGGAAGATTGTGGACACTCTTGTTAGGGTTTTGCGGGACCGGCTTTCATTGTTTCAGGAGCAAAGGCCGTTCAGGGGTTGCGTCTGTACATGGTGGTGTAACATTTGTTGAGCAACGTGCTTGCATGAGGTTGTTTTGCGGACAACGAAGCTTTTGCTGCGAAACGTTTGATGTGCGGACGTGGTACTTGAGAATAAATTGGCCGAAGAAGCCTCTGGCTGTCCAGATTGCTCGGTGGGCTGAGGTGAAGCGATTCTCCTCCGATCACTCCTTTACATCTACTCCTTGTGCATCTGCAACGGAAAATTTTTGGGCATTTGGTATTTTGTTGACACGAATCTTTGGAACAGCTTCACAGTTTGGAACAAAGAAACTTGATTGCTGCGTTTCACCTCGGTTGAAACTTTTTGTGTCTTCGCGCCAGATAGAACGTCTCTACTTTGCTTGCTTCTTGTGGAGACTGACCAGAAACTGTGTGTTGTGCTATTTTAGACCAAGTTCACATTGAATTCACTTTCTGTTCCAAGGTTCTCAAGTGTCATCAGAATCACGTGTTGAACAAGGTTGTTCCGGTGTTTTTACGTCTTTCTGTCGTGATGAACCCAACTTCCATCTGCAGATGACAGACATTACGTTCAACACAACGAAATTTGATCACGTGTCGTGACAGCACAGTGGAATTACTTGCATAAATGTTCGTCAGCGAAACCAAACACCTGGAGCCGACGTGAAGCTCAGTCTAAATCTTGAAATTGTCAAAAAACAGCTTGCGAATAACCTGGATTCTATATTCTTTGAAACAAAATTATGCGATGAAATGCCACGAAAATGTGCGCTGTGTGTGTTGTCTGGTGGGTTGTCTCACCAGCTTGCGAGCTTTTCTTACCACACGAGGCAAGGGTACCAACCCACACCGACAAGTTTGGTGTGTTGAGTTGCACACCAAAACTGAGCAGGTGAGCGCCAAAAATGCAAATGCCGCCATGGGCGCCCTCCGACTCTTGCGGGAGTGGCTGTTCTTTTTGCATTGAATTGGTCTCAAATCACTCCGAGCACAGCCGAAAAAACACAACAGACCCTCTGTGCATCCTGGACATGCAGCACAACTTTTCGTCTGAAGCTGAATACTTTGTCGGTGACAAGAAGTCCGCAAGGATGGACTATTGCAGGTCAAAAATAGTTAATCGCAGATTCCAGAGCCAGATTTCAAATTCACACACGACTTGGTACGTACGTATTGCTGAAGGCTGCATCCAAACTTTGGTACTGACACACACGCTGCAAATGGAAACATTTCGTGGGGAAACAAAGCTGTGTTGCATAAAATCCGTTTCGGAGCAACAACGAGCAGCCAGTGTTGCTTCACTTAGGAAAATGACTGGATATATTTTCGGCAGGCCCTTTTTATGATGATGTAAGAGAACCATCTGACAAACACGGCTCCTCCGTGGAATTCGCGTGGTTCTCCGGCCAATGGTTTTATGCGGAATCGGATCGATCAGTATAAATTGCCATTGCTGCCAGAACGGGAGCCTACAGGCTGCAGCTCTATCCTGGCTCCCTGTGACTGACTCCTCGCACAGTGCGCAGTGCATTGGAGTTGAGAGGGAGGATCGTGCATCTCCATAACGGGAGAGGAAATAAGACGTATGTTGTCGTGTGGAGTACCTAAGTGAATAAACGGATTCATCAAGGACGCGGGGAAATGTCAGCAGACGTTGCTGCTTGGGGCGTTTTACCTGGTCCCTTTTGAGCGGAATACCGTTCTCTCAGTGACACGAAGGCAGCGTTTCAGGCCCACAGAAAGCCACGGATTGAACAACTCGTATCACTATGTGGAGTATGCGGTGTGTCTCTGCAGGAGCATCGCAGGAAAAACATCGAGGATCAGTGCTCAAGCCAAAGCTGTCCAGAGTCAGAGAAAGGTCACGTTGATGAGGCGATGATGAGAAAGTAATCGGTGCTGCTTGTCTTGTTTACGTTTGCCTTTTTGGGATCAGAGAAGCACGAAGGTGGGGAGCACGCGCGTAGGGATGCAGGGTGTTACAGTGAAGGTCAGGATTTTTATGCAGACGGTTGGAACTGACCAGGTTCGGATGTCCTTCTTCTGAGTTTCAGGGTGATCCTGGAGCAGGATTTTGATTCTGGAAAGAACCAAACCGGACCTGCGGCGTGACTGACTTTTCGACGGAAGTCGAGGGTGCGAAGGTTTGGCAGAGAAACTGTCATTGATTGGAGGGGCAGCAGAAAACATGTTTTAGTTTGATCGACCAACGGGGGAATCACACACAATCGATACAGCGTGTGTTTCGTCGTACGACTTGATAGCGACATCCCGACTGCTTATTTTTTATCGAGTTGTTTCAAGGATGTTGATTTTGATTCTTAGGCCGTACTCTCTCATGCATGCTGACGCGATCAGGGAGACAATAGACTCGTGCGGAATGGGGAGCCACAGTGTGCTGACAGGCGAAAATCTGTGACAAATGTTGCACACACTTGTTTGCATCTCCACCTTGTAAGAAGAGCAAGTTGAACCACGATTGCTCCTTTGGCTTACAGTGCAAAAGCACTCATGCAAAAGCTTGCCGTTTCGAGTGTTCCTCCTGCACACAGATGCCCCCCCCCCCCCCCAGATGGTGTCAGGGCAGGACTGGGTGTGTAAAACATTCTTCCTCAACCTTCTGAGGTTGCATTGTGCCTGAAGGCTGCTGCAAGTCCCAGCCTGCCTCGATAGCAATCGCCTCGGAAGAGACCTCAGGAAGCTGGGGTGCTCCTATTCTTTTGACACTGTCTGCTTGAAGCCATCTGAAGGTCCATGCAAATGCTCCTGAAGCCAACAAATTTCCCGCGAAGGACAAGAGGAAAAGCTACAGTTCAGTCCTTACAGCTACACCTCGGAAGTTGTTCTCGACTCGGAAGCCATGCCAGGAGACCTTGAAACTACAATTACAACAAACTTGGGGCAGCACGCGGGTTCGTCCTGTCTTCGGACCCGCGCAGACCTGCACACATTCGGTTGCTTTCCTCCTTGACGAGTCGTTTTTGCAACACCGACCAGATCGTGTGCCTCGCAGCACACGGGTTGGCACATGTGCAGCATGAAATTCCCGAATGACCGTGGCATCCTTCACCGTGTCCTTCAATTTCATTCTCAAGTGAGCAGCTGCACTCTGGAGGCAAATGGCCTGTGTGCGTGAATCCTTTGTGGAGGAAAACAAACTCTCTTCTTCCACGATACCTTTCAAGCAGCTTTACAAAGGAACCCTCCACCACTTCCATTCCATCGGTTTTTGATATCCAATGTCGTTTGAAATGCGTTTCATTCCACGGTGAGATCGAGAAGGTTGTAAATATGGCGTCTGTTTTTGTGTGGTGTGTCGTTCTGTTTGGAACCAAAGCCCGAGTGAGTCGTGGAGCCATCCGCTTGCACTGTGCATCGACTTTTTACCCTTGAACAAATGAAAATGGAGAACGGAACAGTTCGACAAAGCCTCCGGGTCTTTGACACCCGCAGTGAGCTGCGTATGGTGAGGACCGCGTGTGTCTCGGACACAGCTCGCATCTGGATGCGACTGTCCGTCCCGGGTCTCAACCTGAAGGGCGCGCCAGCGTTCGTTCCGGTCGGTACATACTTCACGTCGTGCGCCCTGGTATTTTTGGTCTGTTTGTGAACAGTTCCGTCATGAAACAAAATGTGTCTGGCTTCTGCGGTTTTCCCTGAAGCGAAGAACTCTGACATGACAGGTGCAATGTTTGTTGTCCTTTGCTCAAGAGTGACCGTTGGACTCAAAATCCACTCATCCACTGTGCTCAAGGAACGCGCGAATTCAAAATTTTATTCTGTCAGATTTTCACCAGTGATCACTTCCGACTGCTTGAGATAACCAGGTTCCTGATTTGTGTCTGAAAGAAATTTCTTCTGGGACAATGGCTGATGCACTTGTGGAGGTGGAAACCCCCCGGAGCTGTGTGCTGTACATGGTGTAGGTCACGCTGTTATTGCTGCCCCGTGGAGGGAAATCCTCGCAAAGTGCTGTTCGTGAGTTTCGAGGAACAAGCGCCTCGGGCGAGAAGAGGCGCCGTCCAACGTAATCTTGGAGCAGTGACTGTGGTGTCGTGGGCAGAGATCAGCTTTTTCGTCCCCGCCTCTTAACTTACAGCCTGGCTTTCTATCTCGTGTGGATTTATCTGGAAGAGGTTCCGTGCTCGTTGTTTGATCGATACGGTTGGAAATCCACAGGCGCCTGTGATCTGCTGCGCTGCCGTCAGTTTGGAAGGTGCGGACACTGAAATGGTTGGAAGTCTCGCGTGATTTCCCCAACATGCAAGGGAAACGAAGTTGCCGTGGGATGATCCATAGACATCGGTCTGTTCATCAGGTTGCACAAATAGAATTTGGATGAGATACGCTCGGAACATGAGCACATAATGACATTGCGTTGTCTTTGTGAGGCTTTCCACCCGGCACAGATGATACTCTCGTCTACTGAATCTTGGATATTGTTGTTCAATGCATCCGAGGGTCACATGCGCAATCGTGAGGGTTTGATTTCTGTGATTTTCTTGTTCGACAGACTTCTGAAATGCCTTTTAGAGACGAGTACGGCTGTTGCAGAGGAATGGTGTTGACCTTCCACAATCAAACCGTGTGTGCACAGGATCTCTCCCATTGTTTGCACTCGTAATCTGCTGAAAGAAATAACCCAGTGAAAAGCCACATTGCCAATGGATATCGGCCATGCATCTTTTGTCACATCCTCGCGGTGTTGCAACAGCGAATTTCCTTTGTGAATTTCTTCACCATGCATGCTGTCTGCAGTGACCGAGTGGTGTTTTTGTGCTTTTTCGTAGACAAAGAGAAGATATTGAAACTCCACACGTCATTGCTCTGTGTTGAGAACATGTCTGTGCATGCAGTGTTCCTTGCTTTTGTGGGTCTCCCCGAGGTAAAAGACTCAACAAAAGTCGAGACTTCAAGGAACAAAGTGAGCCAGCGAGGCTTCTGTCGACCCAAAATACAGGTTGCCCCAACAGAGGCACGAGGCTGAAGGCTCAGTGCATCTGTCAGGGCAACCTCCATCGAGGGTCTGGTGTGACAGAACCTGAGCCAGCACACTTTGATCCTATTTTTAGTTGTTGGCAGCATTTTTTTAAGTGCCACTCCCTTGCCAAAACAAAAAGGGCGCAGACAATCACAACAATGTTTCTGAGTTGTGATTCAGTGGCATGAAAATTAATTTTACCTTCTGTCTCTCAGGCGTACACGGAATGGTGGTGGCAGTGCGAAGGCCATGGGACTTCTTTCAGAACACGAATTTGCAACATGGGTGAAAACTGCGGATCTCAGTCGTCCACCGGTTGATCTTGCTCGTTCAACATTGTTCTCAATGAAAGGATGAGCGCTGAATCCGTGAGCAATTTTCTTCCCGTTCACGTGATTACGAGTTTTGTGTTTTCAAAACTGCTGGAGGAAGCCTCAGTCATTGTTGGACGAAGTGCTTTTGGCACACAGCACAAGTTTTGAATGGAAATTTCCTCGCTAAACAAATTCAGGATTGAAAGTTAATCCCACGCTTTGTTGCAGAGTTGTATGAAAGACGAAGCTGCAAAGAAATCATTGACAACGGAACAATTGCTAAACGGCTGAAAACATCGAATGACATGTGTAAGGGCACGCAGGCACCGAACTCAGAAGGCGGCGTTCTGAAAATACGAGGTCCGTACCGAATCCAAGTTTCCGCAGCACGCACAGTCACGTGAAATGCGCGACTCGGGCAATCGAGATGATTGTGGCGTGCCGAGACTGCAGCGGAATGTGAGCACTGGGGGATACTTGAGTGATTTTGCAATTGAAACTGTGATCGCTCGCAGCGAGGATTGCGGAAATCGGCTTCCAGAGCCACGGGTGCAGTGGAAATGAGTTCGAAAACACTCGAGGCTTCTTGGTCTGCAGAAATTTGCAAACTCGAGGAAGAAAAGATGTATCCATATTGTTGTGTGGTCGGCACACGTTGTCTCCTCCTGTGCGGTGCCAGGGTTTTGGAACCTCCAGATCTCCGCGTGGATCTCTTCGCTGAAGAGAAACTCAAAGACTGCTGTTTGTCTGAAGGCAATGTGTTTCATGGCGCACGCATAGTAATTTTCCTAATGATATGAGTGACGAGGTTTTGCATCTCACACATGCTTCATTTGATGCTGCCTCAAGTAACGAAGCAAATGTGTGACAAAGTGCGGGATCACTCGGTGTCTCCTTCAAGCAGCTCTGCTCGCTGTGGGGAGTGCATGTGCAGGACAGGATGGTAAATCATCAAAAATTCACATCACACTCCCTTGTGCCATTTTGTTCCCCGCAGTGAATTCATTCTGCTCCTCTCATCATCGAAATCCTCAGTTTAGCCGTGTCAGCCCCGAATAAGCCTCGGCTCTTGCAGAGAGATTTTCGGCGCCGCTGTGCTCTGTTTATGTCCGTGTGGAGTCTCAAGTTCAAGCAGAGGGGGGGGGGGAGGGAAATAACTGGGAGATCGCTTTTGCAGGTTGTCCTTCGGCTGATCACAAGTTTACTTTCTTGTACGAGTGTTTGAATCTGAAGCCATGTGAGCCACAGAAGAGTTTGTTTGAAGTAGACTCCTTCGAGAAGCTTTTCTGAAGAGGCTGCGCTGTCATGTCACTCACCTGCAGGCTGTTTTTTACACAAGGCTTATGGTCTCGTTCGGTCAGCTCCAATCACGGAACACTCATTGCCGCATGTTGCAGCGTGGACTCCAATTAGACATCACCAAAGAACTGCTGTTCGAAAGAACTGAGTTGCGCGGAGGCAGTGCTGTGTTTCAACTGTATTTCTCATTGAGACAGCGGCAGATTGTTTTTGGGCGCGTGTGACGATTGTTGACACATGCTTTCACCTGTGACCGCGCTCGAAGCGGTCGATTCTGTTCTCGTCAGCGTGTGTGCTTGAGCGACTGAGAAACCTGACATTCTGGATCTGTATTTGGTCAGTCAAGCGTTCACACAGACTCCCTGATTGTGCCCAATCAAGTACCTCTCTGCAACCAAAGTACATTTGGGTCCCACTGGTCTTGTGGATTTATGGAGCGGGTTCTTGGTTTGATGTCAGGAAAGGCTACACATGGTCGTGAATGTAAATATGGATTAATGCATGCCTCCATGCAGGCTGACAAGCTATCTAATTTGATCTATTTTCTTCTGCAAACACTGAATTCCGAGCGACAGAGATCATATCTCCGGCGAATTCTCGCGGCTGGGACATGGTCACCTTGATTTTCAGACCAAGTGTTGTTGCTGTAAGATATTTTTCACGTGCTCTTGACATGGTGAATTGTCACCATGGGTTCGGCTGCAGAGAAATCAGCAAAAATCGATACAATTGTTCAGAAGTGCCACCCACATGATGGTGATCTGGACCCCTGGCTTTGACCTGACTCCACTTCAGGTTCGAAGGCAGTCGAAACCCAAAGAAAGGAAAACTTGAAACTCACATTGAAATGAAGTGGATGTCATATGTAGCGGGTGGGCCCGAGATGTGGATGCCTTGTGGTTCGAAGTATTGATTCAATTCAGCTCACAGGTTAAATATGGGCTTCAGATTTCTTGGGTTAAATGTGATGCGATATCAACAAGAATTCTGAAGCTCCGCTCATGAACACCAAAATGAGTGGCAGGATGGAACATGCTTCGTTGACCTGAAATCTTGTTGCAGCACCTGAAAATTCTGAATGAAAGCGAATTTTTAATTTGCCATCTGAAAGGATCGCCTCCTGGTCTAAAAAGACGCTCTGTGAAGAATAGACAAGAATACCATTGCAACTCACACACCGATCGCTGAGGCGTTGCGCTTTTCCGTGGTTTCCCTCCTCCCCCTCCTCCCCAAGACGGTTGACACCGACGCGCCCCTTCCCAATATTTGCAACCAGAGCATCTTGCCAAAGTAACAGGGACCCCTCTCCCTGAAATGAAAATTTTCAACATTTTCTGTTTTTGCGTGTGGACAAGCCTCACATCAGCAACTAAATTTTCAATGACAGCCCATTGGTAAGTTTGCCTCAGAAATCTGAACTCATGTGGCGAAAATAGAAAATGTTGAAAAATTTCATTCCTTGGTGAAGTTGGGGTCAGAAGATTTGAAACGTCTCGTATGAGAGCGTTTCGGTTCCATGATGGCCCATTCTTTTGACACCACACGTAAATGGAAGAAGAAATTCACTCCAAAGTGGAGAGCATTCAGCCTGTGTCAGTTGCTGCGAAATCAAGATACAGTATGAGAGTCTGTCGTGTCCAAGGTCGATAAATCATCATCGATAATCAACACGGTAGTTTTCAGGCGAATGAGAAGTGACGGTGTCCACAATTGCTGAGCACTGCCAGTTCATTCCACACTCGCTGTTTCTCACACGATCCTGGCCCGACGGAAACCAGTAAATTGCACTTGTGTGGATGGTCCGTGGCTTTCTGTGTCTGGAGTGTTGGGCAATGAGCTGTCATTGATCCAGTACGTACGCAACGAGACGCTTCGGAAATATTAATTCTTTGTGGATAAACAGGTCCTCGCTATTGACTGCATCTGACATGGATAATTGACATGCAGGAGAATATCCAGTTCAATACTCTTGCCATGTGCAATAACTGAACATTACACTGCGTTCTGTTGGTACCGTCTCAGCCAACCTGAATGTCGATAATTCCAGAGGACTTGAAATGGATGGGAAGATAAATGTTTCGCAAAGTGTCTCGTGGAAAACGGCATTTGGTGCTGAGTATGATGTAACGAGACAAAGCTGGATCGGAAGGAGAGAAGAATGGATGGGTCGTTGTACCACACTGTAGGATACACACCTCATGAGGACATCTGCTCCGGTGCGCACACAACTGCTTCGACGGACAGTTTCCACCCATCTTTCTAAATGGTCGCCATCATGTCTGGGCTCAAGAAGCGCTTTCTCCAGAGGATGGGGAACCGCGACAAAGCCAAGTGCGCGACGGCGGCGGCGGCGGCTGCCGGCGGCGGCGCCGAGTCCGGCAGCGACAGCCCGAGCACGAGTCAGACGAGCAGCCCCGTCAAGGCCAAGAGCCGCGACGGCAAGAAGCGAAGCAGGAAGGACCGCGCGTCGAGCCTCGAGGAGGCGCTCATGTCGCCGTGGCGTCTTGTCTTCAGCACCGGGGTCGACAGCTCGGGCAGCGGCGGCGAGGACGGCGCCAGCCTCGACTCGCTCTGCCTCAATGACAGCCCCGTGTTCGTGAAGCGCGCCACCGCCGTGCCGCTGAGCCCGCTGCTCGGACGGCAGGACTCGCTGGAGGGGGCCGTGGGCGGCTGTGACCCCTTCACCGAGGAGGTACGTATCGACAATCCATCTGGACGTCAGTGTGAGCAGTCTGCAGTGAAAACAATGAAGAGAAGATTTTGAATGTGCGGAGGCAGACTTCGTTTGAAAATTCGTGAAGTGTTGGTTGGACCAAACTACACAAGTTCATTTCGTGACGGGATCAGTCTTCGTGCTTGGTAATTTGTTTGAAAGTTGGATTGGTTGGCAATACTGCTGTTCACTTCACACAAAACGCAATTTCCGTCCACACTTACGGATAAAACTGGTCCTGAAGGAGACCACAATAATCGTTCCATTTGTGACTCATAAAATATTCACGTTGACCGATGCACTGTCTTTGTGTTGGAGATTTTGCTGTTTTTCCTGCAGCATCGACCTTCAACACAAAGTCCTTCGCAGCATTTGTTTCTTCTGGAATAGGTCTGTACACACCACCGCCAGAAGTGTTCACCAGCTTGCCAGGTTGTCTTCTGTCTCACAGTGAAATTTGTGTCGAAAGAACAATCTCTGTTGTTGCGTGCAACCAATGGCACTGCATCCGAGTGCGTGGTCCTGCTTGAGTCCACCTTGGCTCCACCAACTGAATCTCCACTGCCGTTCGCAGCAAAATGTGATTGATGTCTCAGTGGACCGTTCGTTCGTCTTTGCCTGAAAGTGGCTTCGTCAAGCGAAATTTATGCCGAAGGCGCTGAAGTGTGTTTTACGCAGGAGCACGGGCAGACTTAAGAAAAGTACTTCTTGACTGAAGTAACAAGTCAGCCAACAGGGATCATGTGTGCAATCCAAGAGCCCAGGACCAGATACTAATGGGGCTCTAAGTGACCTGAAAAAGCCTTGCAGGTTTTGAAGCCAGTGCTGTGTGGGAAGGCAGATGCTGACTCGACAGTCACTCAGCTGACAAACGGGAAGCAATATCTGTGTTCTGTGCTTGATGAAGGATTTGCGTGCGTGGTGCTGATATACATCCGTTGCACAAGGCTCCCTTGAACCCTTGTCTCGTTGGTAATTGCGAGCGGGTGCGGTGTATGGGGACGTTGCAGTCTCTAATGGGAGGAACAATGGCATCTGGTCCACTTCCTGTGTATTGCTGATGGTGATGGACAAGACAAAAGGGGGAGGTGTTGGTGAAGGGACCCGAATCCAATTTGTGGCTTCAGTATGTCTGGGTCCGTTCTCTTACAAACGCAAAAATGTGCTGAACTTGTCACACCAACGCTCGTGTCTTGTTCCGGGATTGCTTGCATGTGGGAGGGGAACCAACATTTTCTGTTCGCCACCCAGGGCTTGAACATGACATCTGCATTTGTTTGTCACAAGCTTGTCTTGACCATGAGAACTAAAGCGAAACTTGGTGCAGCGAAGTCCTGTCTTTTTGACTCACCATTTTACCTTTTGGTCGTTTCAGGAATTGACGCAGCAAAGGCAGCGGGACGCGGTGTACAGGGCGCATCCCTTCTACCAGTTGGACGTGGTGCTGAAGGAAGGTCGCGATCTAGTCATCAGGGACAGCAATGGTAACTAGTTTTCACACGTTGACTTGTGCCGAGGTGCTGACAGCGGAGCCCGCTTCAGTTGGGTTCAGGTCCGGTTGTGCTGGGATCATTGTCTCGGATTTTGCTTGAAGCCAAACTGTGCTGTTCGTCACCGAGAAAGCCGTTGGGGACACAAAGGCTCGTGAGTGAGGAAGAGGCAGCTGAAAGGGGTGGGAACCTGATCTGAAGCAACCGCGGTCACGGCGCTTCTCAGGAAGCTTCCCTCGCGCTGCTCTGGATACCTCAAAAATGAACTCTGACGCGGAAAGAGAAACACAGTTGCGTCTCTTTCCATCCAACAAAGGAAGGAGTCGTTCCTTGAAAAGTTATTGTCTGGGGATTCGTTACTTGCTCGAAAAAACGACAAACAAATGGTGCGCACACTTTGCAACGCAATGCTGATGGTCAGTGTGGTATGTTGTTGCAGCTCGAGGAAGGAAGCTGTGCACGTCCCAACAGACATGCTTCTGGTCATTACTGACCTCGCTTTGCCTGCGTAATTTGAATGGATTGCAAGAAGACCCTGTTCGCAGAAATAAATCTTCCCAACTCAGCTGACAAATGGATAAAGCTTGTCGAGTGACAGAAGCCCAAGGCTTGTTTATTGTTTTGCAGACAGTTCCCTGCTGATAGTTCATTATGACCTCATTTAGACTCAGGTTCTGACATTTGGTGCGGGTGGCTGGACAGCTGCAGCGGAACCACTGACCAACAAACACATTATTCTCATTGCAGGCACCAGTGATCCTTACGTCAAGTTCAAAATTGGCGGAAAGCAGTTCTATAAGAGCCGAACCGTTTTCAAAAACTTGAATCCGAAATGGGAAGAGCGGTTCAGCCTTCCTGTGGAGGACCCGTTCCGGCCGGTGCAGGTGAAGGTGTTCGACTACGACCGCGGCGTCAGCGACGACCCGATGGGAGGAGCCGAGATTCTGCCCACGCAGCTCGATCTGAACAAGTGAGCCTCTTCTTTTGTCGTACTGCACACGGGAAAGTCGACTGGGTGCATGTAGAAAAAAAGGACAGAATGAGAAAAGTTGGCAAATGTCTTTGTCAGCACGCAATTTCCTCAGGACTAGTTTCCCATGAAAGTCTCGTCGGTGGCTGCAACTCACAATGCTATTGCAGGTGAAAAACGGACACATTTTCCTCAACACGACAGTGCATTTTTGCCAATCATATCACTGTTTCTTTGCGTGCTTTTTGTGTCTACTTCTTTCAGCGCTGTCTGCACATGTTGTGCTGCACGCGGTATGGTTCCTTTCTCAATTGCTCGCTCAAAAGGAGAAACACGCTGTTCCGGGGCCTCCTCAGTGTTGTACTGACTTCAATCCTGCAGGTGGATTGCAGATCGTGTAGTTGAGTGGAAACCTGATGTGAATCTGAATTGCTTCAGCCATTGTTCGCAAGCAGCGGATCACTTTTAACCTAATTACACATTGGTTTTTGTCATGTTATCAGCGGTACTCCAACTGAGCAACCAGCTCTGATGGCCAGTAGCGATCTCCAGGAGCTGTAGTGGTGGTTCTGCTGGTTTGTTTTGCGCAGTGACTCCGAGTCTCTCTGTGGACGCTGGAAATGTGGCAGCTGCTCAGAATGCATTCTAAGTGCCTTCCTCTGCTCAACATTGTCCCACAAACTGCTTTTAAGTCCCTGTTGTTTGAACTTCACTTTCGGTGTTTGCCCAAAACTCACTGATCTCGCGGAGAGACGTTCTGATTTCGAGTTGACGTTCTTCTCAGGTCCTCGTGCACTGCGTCATTTGTGAGTGGTAGAGTGGTCATTGAAATTTCCAATGAAATTTCGTGTACAAAAAAGCTCTCTGAACAGCTTTTCTCTGCAAACATTCAAAGCTTCAGAGTTGATACTCGTATTGTCGTGTCAAAGTTTCTCAGGCAGACGCGCTCATTGTGAATTTCAAAAAAATTATCAGGATCTCAATTGTACAAATTTGTCACTTTCGTCTGACAAAGAATTGTTTGTTCCGGTGTTTCCCTTCCCCAGTGGTTTGTGGAAATAGACAGAAGCATTTGCTGTGAGATCTATCCGGACGCAACGGCAAAGCTGTTGCCACCCAAATGCCTCTCAAAAAGCAACAACGGTCGCATGTGGAAATAATTCGCTTTTTTGTTGTGAGAATTAGAGCTTGTTTTGTGCGCAACTTCTTGTCCGGACAGCTTGCAAGTTTGGCAGAACCAGGATTTCAGGAAAGAAATTCAGCTGTTGTGGTGGCGCGTGGTCAGTGGCGTGAAATGACGGGGTTCACTTGGACAGTCATCGTGAAGACTTCGCTTGACAGGCTGAACATGGTCACTTCTTCGGAGCAGAATTGCTCTTGATGTTTGTACTTGGACGACTTTCAACAGCGTCGCTGTGCTTCCGGAACACTGCCTTGAGAAAATGGCCCCTCTTTCGTAGTCTCTTTGATGACAGGGTATTTTTGTGTGAAGAATGATCCTTTTTCCTGGTCCTCGTACGCTTTAAGAAATAATAGCGTGGTTCTCATTCATCACGAGAATTCTGGGGCATCTGGGTCTTGCGCAATTGAAGCAAAATTGATCTGAAGCTGTCTGGCACCCCTTGGTTCATACGATCTTAAAGAGATGTGGATGTGCCCAGTGGAATTTGCTTTTGTCGGTTTCGATGCAATTTGGATGGTTCTTTCCTTCCAAAGGCTTCGGAGACAGCAATGAAGCGATGATGTCTGAATATATATACTTGACAAAACACGGCCTGCATAGATCTGTGGTCGGTGGCCGCACGCAACATGTCATCACAAAAGACACGAAGTGTATGTAACGGAGAGTAGGATTGGTATCTGACCTTGGTGTCACACTCCTTGGTGTCACTTTCAAACGTGGCACGCCCGTCCTGGTTGCCAAAATGAGGTTGTTGGTTCTGTGCTTTATGGAGCTGCGCGCATTGAATACGCTGTGTTCTTGTTGTGAAGCCATCACAAGTTTACCCGCAATGAGTTCTTGGAACAAAACAAAAAAGCAAAATATTATTCATTACCCAAATTATGACAAATGGCCTTGCATTTTTTGGCATGGTCCAATGAAATTGGTGGCCAACCTTGAAGAAAGACACAACTGGCTGAAAATGGAATCCAGTGCAAAAAACAAAACAAAACAAAAACCACTTCGCTGTCACACGTCACACAGCAAGTTAGTTTTTCCAGCCTCTGAAACGAACCTTTCTGTGTTGTTGCAAAGGAGATCGAACCACACGAACGCTTGAGTGTCTTTCCGCAAACAGAAGGGCTTGAAGCAGTTGTACCTTCAGACAGGCCCAAGTTCCTGGACTGCTCCTGCAGGTGATAAGAGTATGCAGTGGCAGTCGTGCAATTCTTTCGGAGCAGCCCCGTGCGAGGAAATTCCTTTCGTTGTTGTGAAAAGCACGCTTGTCCTCGCTTGTGCTGTTTTTGGTGTGATTGGATTCCAAAAATGGCACAGGCCATGTAGACACGGAGAATGGTTCACACAGAGGTGTCAAGGGTCTTTTGGACCTTCGACCAAAGGATCTCGCGTTCAGACAGAACAAGAACTTATAATTTGGTGGTGAAAAGACCCCTGCTTTTGCGAATTGACCCAGGAGTGCTTCAGACCTTTCAGACCTCACGCTTGCTTTGCAGGGCCTCGCACTTTTTGAACCCACCAGACTTCCAACGCAGCGACAACGTTTACAATATCCATGTTTGTTCGCATGACAGGTCCATCGTAAGTTATCAGCGACGAGCCCTCCCTGTTTTTTGGTGAAAGAAGATTTACATTGAGGCAGAAGGCACGAGGACTAAAATGCTGAACCAGATAATCAGCCTTGATCAGGACAAATCTGTTCCGTTGGCGCCTGGCATTTCCCTGGATGGTCGTTTCAGTGACGAACTGGAACTCCACTGCCTAATCTTCATTTGCGGGAACTCCTTTTCTCATTTTCAAATAATTACTTGATCAAGGAAATAAATGAGTAGTTTGTTTCAGCAGGATTCTGCATCCAAAACAGTGGGAACGTAATTTGACTGCTGTGCTTATTGGTTTAGTTTGTGGTGTCGTTACCTGCGGGATCAGGTCGCGGTGCTCGTGGATGCTGACATCTACAGTGGCCGCGCCCTGAAGCTGTTTTCGATGCGTGTGTTGCCAGCAGCTCTCGGTTCTGACAACGTTGTCAAAGTGTCCACCACATCACAAACTCACAAGGCCCTTGCCGAAATGCTGAAATGTTAGCGGGGCGAAAGTTTGTCGGGTGCTTGCGTGTGTTGATCTTCTTTCATTTCTGAATGTTCTCACGAAACTTTGTTGTGCCATTTCAGACCCCATGATCTGAAACTAATGTTGACCGAGAAGACGGCCAAAGGGAAGCAGTCCAACGAGTACATGGGCTACGTCACTGTCCAGTGCACCCTTGTCCCCAAAACTCAGGATGAAAAGGAACAGGTGAGTGAATCGCATGTCCAAAAGACACGAATGTGGTGACTTCTTTGGAAGAATTATGCCGGTGGATTTTTGGTGGCAGGTTTTTGACTTGTTCTCAGGTTCTTGGAACAGGAAGTCTGCATCGTGCACGGTGCAGTTCGTATGTCCATGAATCCACGAGTTTAAGTGGGAGACATGGGAAGCGTCCATGATACCGCACAACACACTTTGCGTTCGCCTTTTCCATCACGTCTAAACAAAACACGTGTGAGAGAGAGAGAGAGACACACACACACACACACACACACACACACACACACACACACACACACACACACACACACTCTGACTCCTCCATTTGACCAAAGGAACACGGAACTTGTGTCTGGTTTGGCGAAGAACTTTTTCCTGTAACACGTTTGAAAAGGCGCGCACAAAGTGTGCCTTTGCACCTTCCTGAATTTGTTTTTGCGGTGGTGATGGAATTTTGTCTAATTTGTCACTTTTGATCCTTTTCCTCCAGGCCCTGTACGGGCATAAGGTAAATAGCGACAATTCACAATTAAGTGTGTTGTAAGTGAGCATGCTTCCCTTCAGACTCGTGCAAAACCTATTGTCCAGAAGATGTAGAAATGTCACCTGTAGTTGTCTCGGACGCTCCTCCTTTTGATTCAGACCTGAATTAGTAGCACTCCCATTGTCCCCTGACTAACAATTTACTTGCACCATTGCAATAGCTTTACACTGAATGTCATGATTTGTGCAAGTCCCAGAGTTTGCGCGTTTATATCCTGTTGCTTGTCCACCCTGAAAGCAAGCAAAAGACGCTTTCTCTTCTTCCTGTTGCTGAGTCCCTCCTGTTAGAGAGAGAGAGTGAGTGAGTCGTGAATGCTGGATATTCCTTTCGGGATTCCGTTGTGTGTTTGTAGTGACAGACGCCCCCTTGTACACTCAATCTTCTCATTTTGTTTTGTGAAAATCACGCAAGAAGGCAATTTCGCAAGTTCCCGGTCCTCGTCTATGCTCGGTGCTCGGTTTTCATCCAGTTCAGCTGCTGTAGGAACTTTCCTCTGAAGCCACCCTTGTGTGTCTGTATTTTGAAAGAAGCAAAATTTTGTGACGTTGGTGAAGATTTTACTTGTTGTCACCAAAACCAGTGAGAAAGGTACGTTTTGATTTGTAGTGTAACGCGAACATATCTTGTCTTTTAACTGCGTCCTTCAACAGAAAACTGCCAAAAATGTATGTCAACATTTGAAAGTAGTTGTTTTGATGGGAATGAAGGGGTGCATGATCTTTCCTTTATCCACTACATTTTCTGCAAATTTTTCATCGTGATAGGATCTTGGTTCTTCTGCCAAGATGTGCTTTCTACTGTTGTTCTCTACCTGTAACACCAGGCCAGTCTTGGAAGTCACCATGACCTGCTTCATCTTTCTTCTCACACCGAATTGTTCCAGGAATGATAGTAGTGAGTTGGTACCGACGCACAAGTTATTAGGGCGCACTCGTACATTTGGGGCGCGTTGTTTGACGCAAAGGTTCAATCTTGTTGTGATCCCAAAAGACCTTGAAACCGAAATTCTTGGTTTGGGGCAAATGATTCCGGTGAGAAGGATCGATTCGACCGCTTTGCAGGGTGTCTTTGTCTGCTGACGCATTTCTCTGTTGGCTTCTTTTGAAAGCAAACAGATTGAAGATACATTTGTCCGAAATGAGAAACTGAACTGATGCAGTGAGACTCGGCGTTGCTTTGTCGTTCCATGAAACTCTGTTTCAGTTTGTGTCATTGGCGTTCTGAACTGCAATGTTGGTCTCAAAGGAATTTTACAGAATTTCAGAACACCCACATGCGTTTCTTGAGCTGGCAGTGAGGGCTCGTTGATTTACTTTCGTGCGCAAAGGAGAGACTGTCATGCACACACCTTTGCTAATTAATTGAGCAAGTTGTCGACTTCAGCACAAATTGGCCAGTCGGTGCACCTCAAAGTCATCGTGCCCGCAGCAAATTGGACACAGCGTGTGTGAGGCCGGAGTCCCACCAAGTCTCGGGTCGGTCCGTCTTCATTACGCCACAGCTTCGTGATTGCGTTGTCCTGAAGACTCCCTCGAGCAATGACCTCTACTCACTCGTTGTTCTCTGATGTCAAAACGTTGCTGGTATTCTTTTTTGTCGCAACGTCACCACAAATAAAAGGTTTCTTGAGACCTTGCCAAAATCAGTGTGAAGAATGGCGAGTTTGTTGCTTATGTGCACAGTGAGGTCGTCGACAGTTTCGCTTGCCGCACGAACCAAACAGAGCATAACTTGAGGCTTCTCGAGGCATGCAATGCAGGCTTGCTTGGACGAAAATACCTGTGATGGTGCGGGATATCAAGAGCAAGGGGAAGAAATCTCATCGAGCAGTAAATATGGTAAAGGTCGCAGACCCAAGTGGAGAGACACAGTCGTTACTGGAGACACAATTGCAGGAACACGGCGGATGCGTGCAGAGCTTCTGGTCTGAACTGTCGTGAGGACGCGTGTCCTCGGCTCCGATGTGATTGATGCACAAGGGCCTCGCTCAATCGTACACAGACAAGGGCACAGCACTTCAAGGGACCACAGCAGATACCCCAGCACATTATTTTCCTCAAAAAAAACACAAGAGAAGATTTATCTCAGCTCAACTATCCACGAATATAGATCGGGACCTTTCTGCAGAAGGAGACGGAGCAGCAGAAGCTGCGTGTGGCGCGCCGCGGCCGATCAATCGTCGTTAGCAGCGCCGCAGTCCTGCCCGCAGCTCCGGAGCTGTTGACAGCAGAGCTCGCTCACACCTTGGCGCAAATACTACCCGCACTTACTCCGGGACCTGAGGACTGTTCAATGCCACTTCTGGATTAATGGGCGAGCAGTGTTCCTCGTGGACGCAAAGTAGGACTTATGTTTGTACAATGCGGGCCATATTTGTCAGTTTGCATCAACACTTGACAGCACACAGCGAAGGTTGTGGTGTGGCGGGCTGACTTGTGAAACGACACCCGCGTACTTGCGACGTAATCTGTCCCAGCGCGTTGTGTACTGAACTGGAATCGGGTCGTGCAGAGGTACCATTTGAACCCTATAGGTCTGACTGCAACAAGGACACGCAAGTTCGAGAAAATGTTGCGGAATCTGAAGAAGCACATCGAGCACATTGGGCACAAGAAGGAGGAGGACGACGGAAGTGTCATCCAGGTACGAGCCGTCTCAATTCCATGCAAGGGTGCAGCTGATCTGATACCAGCTGTGTCATTACAAAGCACTTCGACGTTCTGGAGCGAATAACAAGACTGACAATGAGATTGTTTCACACGAGAACAGTGTTGTCCGGGTTTCTGGTGCATTCATGGAAAGAAGTGGACTCAGAAGGAGTGGCTTGTACGCGGGCTGCTGATTTGTGTTGCACGACCTCTCCACAAACTAATCCACCTGTCTTTCAAGCGGATTCACGATTTGTTCTCGGTCTCGACTTTGATGCAGTTAGGGAAGGTCGATAGCTTCGTCAGCGCGGATGTGTCTCATTCAAATCTGAAATTTTGAAGCTGCTTCTTTGCGTGTTTATGGTTGTGCAGGTGTCTGCAGTGTCTCAAATGGTTTGGAATCAAGAGCATGTCTTTTGAAAGCACATTTCCATCAGCATTTTTTATCTGTTTTGGAGCTGGAAGTCCTCGTACTTGTTGCCGTCTGTGAACAGGACTGCCAGGGACACTTGCGATGTTCCATTTTGACGCAGCTGCGGGAGACCCTGAAACCATGCAGGAGCGGTTCACCGAGTGGGTCTCACGAGAGAACGATTTCTGCTTCAATCAAATCAGGCAGAACAGGTGCTTTGTGTTCCCGTGTGCTCGCCCAGAACAAATCCGTCGAACGGATTTCCCTCGACGTGAAACCCTCCAAGCGTTTCTTTTTCAAAACGACACTGCTTTGTTGGCTTTACTGCCAAAGTTTGTGGGTGTTAATTGCTTGAGCAACAGAACTTGCAGGGTTTGTCCGTTTTTGTGGCCGGGCTTTTGCTCGTGCCATCCGTAGCTGCATAAACCATGGAAAGACAGCAGTGTCTGGAAAGGACAACTCAGAATCGGATATACTCGCCATGGATATTCCTCCTGAATAATCCAGGCCTCAGTGCGGTTTTCAGGTGCATAAACATGTGGCTTCAAAGGCAATCTGTTGAGGTTCTCAGGCAGTTTCCGTCATTGATGAGCTCATCATGCTGATAGGGCTGGCAGACCTATCCACAGCACCACAAACAGGTAGAATCCGTTCAGTTTTTCGATGAAAAGCAAGCTGTTTTGAGCAGAGTAGCTTGGTAGACCTGCACAGATCGTGTCCTGACGATTCGACAACCCAGCACTGTCATGTCGGCAAAAACCTGATGCCCTGGATCTCCAGTGAAAGGAAAGCGCGACCGATTTGCCTTTCAAAAGATCAGCCATTGCTCATGCCTCCGTGCTTTTGATGAAAATTGTGTTTCCCAAACGTTGAAGTGAGGTTCATCAAATACAATTTGCTGCAGGCTGTGCGAATTTTAATCTGTTGGCATTGATGGCGAGAGTGAGATTGAATTGGGTTGAGAAACAGTGTAGCTTTTCGATGAAATCAAAGGACTGAAGGACTCGATTTGTGCTTGTTTTATTGTCGGTACGCTGTAGGCTCTTCCTTGAATGACAGATGTATCGTCTCTCACACCGACTTTGAACTTACCTCTTTGACGACATCAGAATCTGTGGACCACGCAACTTGAAATGTCTTCGGGTCAGGGTGTTCGACATCAAAACACCGGCGGTTCTGTTCCGAACCGTTGTCACTTGTCTGGAGTTCCTGCAGGGTCGGATTCTTTGTCAGTTGTCAGAACGTGGCGCGCAACATATTCTGAGCATTTATGTTTTGCTTGTCCATTTTTGCAAAGAGTGGTTTTTAGCTGGAGCACAAAAAACGTCGTGCGTTGAAGCCCAAACACAGGCAACTGCAGGCCACGACGCGAACCTGATTCTGTTTTGGTGCTTGGATGTAAAAGGTGTTTTGCGTACGGTTGAGCTGTGAAGATAGCCACGTGAATTGCAAAAAGAATTAAAGAACTGTGTCTGCATTGTGAGCTTTGACCCCAATCGAAGCTTCATCAAGTTCTCATCTTTGAAAAGCTCTTTCAAGTTTTAGATGTATTTCCAAGTTTTGGGACACCTCAAGAGGGCAAAATGCAGCATTTGAACGATTCGAAAGCGCAAGTTCTTTGCCGTAGGTTGACAGGGGAACTTGTGGACACTGACTTGACGAGTATACGTGTGGCTCACAGCTGCTGTAGGTCCCTGCCACGTTTTTTTTCTCTGATGGCACTGCCAGGGTAAGCTTCGATTGTCTTCCGTGCCTTTGAGGCATCTTATGAAAACTACCATCAACTTTGTTTCCTGCGAAGGAGGAAAATCATTTTGGTTCCTCTCATCCACACCCCTGTCGTTGACGGAACCCTGGAGCAATTTCCGTATGCGTCAACTTTTGTTCAATTTCAGATATTTTTGGTCGGGTTGCGCACACATTTTGCACGCTTCAGATGCAAAAGTTGACAGCTGCGATGTATGATTTCTGGGCTCTTCCAGTGTCCAATTGTGAAATGCGCAAATGTTGCTTTCGATTTCAATGGTTTGCGATATAGGACCATCTGTTGATGTTTGCAAGGACGCATTGGCGATTTGTACTCACACTGCATTGAATGCAGTGTAAGCTACGCATGAAGTCAGATTAGAACTGAACAACGATGCGTGGATTCTGATCGAACGATTTCAGCGCGTTTTGAACAACAGGTATTGTCTTAGCACCTCGAAACTGTCGTGTCCAATTTGTCGGCATGTGCATATCGTGTTAGTTTGTCTTGGAAGTTTCTATCTTTATCAGTTCAGCGCGCGGAACTGATCGGACCAAGCTGGTGTCAGCCAAACGCACCAAAAACTGACACTTTCAATTGTTTGCTTGTCACGTGTGAATTTAAGTACATCGAGCTGCAACACTCATATTGGAGCCAAAAGGAGAGTGCACCGTGCACTGATTTGAAATTTCCTGCTGGGCGGTGGGCGTGGTCCATACTGCACCATGGCAGAAAATGTGACAGTTGCTGTGAATGTTTGAAGCTGGAGGCCGGCGATTGTTGAGATCCAGGGTCAGACCAGACGGACGAACCCCCCAGTGACAACAGAAACAAGTCTCCTGGATTCTTCTCCAGCCCACTTTTCTTTCAATGCATCGTCTCCTTTCAAACTGAGGTTTCATTGTTGTCTATCGAATAAACGCTCAACTTTGCTTGTGCTTTTTCCCTGGGGTGTCGGGTAGATTTCGATAATTTGGTTTGATGTGCATGTTACGCATGAAGTTAAGAGTTCCGTCTCTTCGAACTCCTGTTCCGTGGATACTGCGCTCTTGTTTTCGTCAGAGTGAAACTCTGTGACTAGCAGGAAGAAAAATGAAAATCAGGACAGCATTTTGAGTGACCTGTGTGGAAATTTGCTCCGAAAATACGAGTACGAACAACAGCATTGCTGACGAGCGAAGAATCGAACAACCAGTCTTGACGTTCACGCGGATGAATTGCATTTTCGCGCACTGACACGTTGGTTGTGGGGAGGGGAACCTTGTTGTGCACACCAACCGCCTTCAGTGCCACCCCATTTCAGGGTTTCCGCAACAAATTTGACAGTCGCTCAGGACCTGGTTCGTTTTGCAGTATTTCAAGAAGACGATGAAGATCAGTGACCAGGCAAAGAAGATGAAGACGCAAATCTGGTCGAGCGTGGTGACGGTGGTTCTGGTCGAAGGTCACGACCTGCTCGCCATGGACGACAACGGTTTCTCCGACCCCTACGTCAAGTTCCGGCTCGGCAACGAGAAGTACAAAAGCAAGGTGAGTTTCACATGCACAGACTCACCAAAACAGACGCATCTCTTCGCCTCGTGAATTCGCGGGATTCGTGACCCGTTTCACCAAACTGTCTGTAGAACGTGACTCCTCTCAATACAACTGCAACTGCAGCCGCACACGCTGCGACTACAAAGCCTCGCCTTTGTCACGACAGAGGATGTCAATGTGAACATGGTCGTGTGTTGCTGCGGCTGCGAGATTGTGTCTTTCTTTTGCAATTGGCATGCACAGGCAAACTTCTGGAGCCACGGACTCCGTACTCATGCAGACAATGTTATCACGTCCAAGCATTCCAGCTGCACCGATTTTGAAGCTGTGCCTGCAGGGTCCGGGGGCGTCTTCCTCCAACACGCGAAATTTCTTATTTTGGTCTTTGATTGGTTTGTTGTCCCCTGAGACATTCACGCCCCCCTGACCAAATCTTGATCTGCCCTTGGGTCCGAGACCAAAGTGCACTTCCTGTCACTTTGGACGTTTCTTCGCTGAACAAGTTGGTTTTGTAAAGCTGAACGCAGCGGTGTTTGGTTTCACGCAGAAGTGTCGTGTGATGGAACATTGTTTCCCCGTAATTAGAAAATGGTTTCAGACCATGAAAATGTCAGAAAGGCTGGAAAGACCAGCGTGAGTAACGAGCCACTGATCGCTGCCTGATCTCTGCAGTTTCTCACTCAGAGGCAGTGAATATGTCATTGTTCTGGAAGAACAGCCTGAATGTTCTTAATTTGGAAACAATGTGAACAAGTGTGCAGTTCTCTTTTTGTGCGTCACTTTGCCAATCAGAGAACACTTGAAATTTGAATCAACGTTCTTGTTGAGGTTTTTGTTGCTTTTTATCACTTGCCTGACGGTCTTTGTGATTGCAGTACAAGCCGAAGACTCTGACCCCACGCTGGCTTGAGCAGTTCGACCTGCACATGTTCGACGATCAAACGAGTCACCTGGAGTTGTCCGTCTGGGACCACGACACGACTGGCAAGGACGACATCATGGGCAGGTGCGTCTAGCGTCCGGCCCTCTTCAGAGACGCGGCAAAACCCTGACAGGTTTTTCACTTGTGCTGTCCAAAAAATGTTGACCACGGGTTTGTATTTTTTGGATCAAGTGTGAAATGGACAATCCAGTTTTCATCTGACCTCCTGTGGGGTTTTGTTTTCTCACCAGTTTGGGGGGAAGGAACGAAGTGCAGGGCCACAAGAACACTTTCAGCAATTCAGTAATTCCAAAGCGGAAAGCCATTTGGTTGTCACTTGGGAAAACTTGCACGTACCACTGACAACTGATCAATGCGCAGAAAGTCTCGTCAAATGGTTCGATTGATTTGCTTTTTTACTGAGTTACAGTTAATGTTTTATTGAATTTTGCCCTTTCGAGTTTGTTACGAATGAAAACGACAAGGTCTTGAAATGCTCGCTCGAGCTGAAGTGAGCTTCTGACCCACTGGACGAGCAGGAAGAAATGAGATATTGCGGGAATTTGGCTTCGGCTCTGACGCCCATGAGCGCCTCACTCGTACACCTCACTCAGTCGGCAGGATCTTGACACCGCACTGCCAACCAGCTGAACTTGTGACCGGGTGTTTGTGCACACCGCTTGGTTTGTGAGCCTTGCTCGCTCTTACTTGGCCGCAGGGCGGTACTGAACCTGGCGGAGCTCGCGCACGAGAAGACGCACATGCTGGACCAGCCGCTCGACGACGGCGCCGGCTTCATCAAGCTGCTCGTCACCATCAGCGGCACCGCGGGCGGGGAGTCCATCAGCGACCTCGCCAACTACACGCCCAACCCGCGCGAGCGCGAGGACATCGTCCGCAAATACGTACGTGTCATGTCCTCGCCACTGCGAAAGGTTCACCCCAAAGCAAAATCCCCACGACCCACGCAAAATGTGAAGTTGGAGTGGGAATATCCTCCTGAATTATTTTTCTCAGCGACGTTTTCTTTGTCGTTTTTCGTGTCGATGTAACCGAGGGTCAGCTCGCTCAAAAACTTCCAGTGGATTGAAGAGCGCAACACAGTGAGAAAGCAGGCAAAGACCAACAAAGTGTAAATTAGATCTTGCAGAATTCGGGATACTGTTTGGTCTCGTTCATCGGTCGTCACCTTTCGACAGTTCATGCTGGTGGCGAGGAAGTTCTGTGGATCTCAACAGGTTTCCTCTTTTGCTCCGCAGGGTCTCGTCAACTCCACGAAGAGCATCAAGGATGTTGGCTACCTGCAGGTTAAAGGTTGGTACTGTTTGGGGTTTGAACCGTTTTGGACTGACGGTCTTTATGGTGTTGGATGGAAGTCCACAAGAAAGGTTCAAGCTGAAGTGTGAACTTGCTGCGAACTGTACATTTTCAGTGATAAAAGCTCAGAACCTGATAGCTGCCGACCTGGGTGGGAAAAGTGACCCCTTCTGTGTGCTGGAACTAGTCAACGCTCGCCTGCAAACGCAAACCGAGTACAAAACGCTGTGTCCCGAATGGGGCAAAGTCTTCACCTTGTAAGTTTGTCGCACTTGTGGTGGTGTTTTCGGAACTCTGAAGTTTATGTATTTCATTTTCATGCGCGCAATGAACACACTGTTTCTCCTGAAGAGAAAGACGTTATCCCACGTTGATTTCAGCAATGTGAAAGACATTCACTCAATACTTGAAGTCAGTGTCTACGATGAGGACAGAGACAAGAAAGCTGAATTCCTGGGCAAAGTGGCCATTCCACTGCTCAAGGTAAGCCGCATCAGACGGAGGGCCGTGTTTGTTTGCGTCAAACTCGATGTAAAGACAAGAAATAAGACAAAATTTAACGAACTGGAAATTGAAGCTGAAAACATGAGCTCACAAGTTTCGGTGAACTTTGCCATCGTCATTTCGTAACCCTGTCACTGGACATGCAATTTGTTTCTCCTGTGATCAGGACAAGATGAGCAGAATTTGAAGACGACACTGTTCACGGCCATGGGAACAACTTCAGAAGCTGATGACTAAACGTCACAGATCAAATTTTCAGATAAAAAATGGGGAGAGACGGTGGTACGCCTTGAAAGACAAGAAATTTCAAGGTCGCTCAAAAGGGGGAATTCAGTTGGAGTTGGACTTCATTTACAACCATGTGAGAATCGCATGAAACCTTGTGTGACCGGCATCGTCGTTGTGAATCCCCACCGAGCCGAGAGTACTGCTGCCGCACCCTTTCATGTTGTTTTCTGTCCAGTCGACTTTTTCCGCTGATTGAAAAGGGCAGACAAAAGACTCACTCGAATTCTGTTCAGAACGGCGTCTGCTTTTTTGAATTGGCGTTGTTGTGGAGTGCGTGCATACGTCGCTTGCAGTGGACCATTTTGCAGCATCAAACAACACTTACAGCTGCTTGAAACCAGTTCAACTAGTTAATTTCGTTTGTGCACAACCTTCAGTTTCCTCAACCCACTCCGAATATCCCACACCGAATGACCAACCTGGTCAATGTCAGTACCACAGGTTTGTGCTGTATACCTTCCGTTTCCGGGCTGACCCGTAGATTCGTCAGCGTCAGCGACGGATATTTTTCCGTTTCCGTCTTTCGTTTTCACTGTTCGCCTGGCTCTGACAGCATCTCGCTTTTTCGAAGCGCAGCAGGAGCAGCAGAGTGCAGTTTCATTCCACCCTTTTTTGTTGTCGTTTTTGTCGTGTTTGCAGTCCTTTCATGTTTTCGATCGGGGATAAACTTGCAGGTCAAGCCTCACGAAAAGCGGTGGTACCAGCTCAAGGATAAAAAGGGCTTGGTTCGCACCAAGGGTGGAATCATGCTGGAAATGGATTTTGTCTTCAACCACGTGAGAACTTGTTTTTCATTTTGGTTTTAGCTTTCGGAACGTCCATATAGTTTAGAACTAACTTTGGGTGCGCGGACACTAACCAAGCTGGTTCAGGGTTTCGCCTGCAGGAGTTCCGTCTTTGGTGCAAAACATTTGCAATGCCGCTGCGTTGCGTCCAGCTGAAACATGTTTGTGCCATGTTCTTCCTTTCAAATCAACGTGACATGTGACTGCGTGCCGCCCTTAGTTTCGCTTCTTCGTTACAAACAGGTTCAAGTGGTGAACAGTGAAGAAATGTTTTTGTCGTAAAAGTTTCTTCCAAATCAACTAAAATAAAACATCTGTCAAAAAAGGATTCCGGTACCTTTGTGTTGTTGAGACGCATGTTTGGAGGGATGTTGTGATGCTCTCATTGCCCAGAAAGACAAGATCGAGGTTGAATCTTTTGTCCGGAATGCAAGTTTCTTTCGTTTCACTGATCGTCACTGCTTGGATGTGGTTTGAATTTGTCGTCTTGTCTTGTTCACAAATCCTCATCGATTTGATACAGAGTAGAAACTTGAAACTTAGCCTCAGAACTGCTTGTTTTAATCTTTCATTGACGAGTTGGTGCAATTTCGGCAAGCTCCAGCCATTTGAACGAAGGCCGAACACTTGATATTTTCGTTGCAGTTCAAAGCTGCAATCCGAACCTTCAACCCGAGAGAGGAAAAGTACATGCAACCAGAGCCCAAGTTCAAAATATCTGTAAGTACGAATTTGCATGTTTTCAGCTGCGTTTTGAGAAAAGTACAAATTCGTTTTGAAGCTGTGGCAAAAATGGGTGTGAAAGGAAGGGCAAATTTTTCGACCACCTGTGTTGTTCACATCGCACAGGTGATGAAACGCAACATTGACCGGGTCTCGAAAATCGCTGAGGCTGGAGTGGAGTCTGGACGATTCATCCAGAGCTGCTTCGACTGGGAGTCAAAACCTCGCAGTATCACTGCATTTGCTGTGAGTGTTGCAGATCTGGCCTCTCATTGTGCAGTGAAGGACTTGGTGGAAAGAGACCCACGCCAAACAAGCAATCTTGCCAACTTGCTGATTTTGGACCCGCCTTGTTGCGACCGCTCGGGCTTCATTGCTGGTTGCTGCTGTCGACAGGTGTTCCTGATCATCGTGTGGAACTTCGAGTTGTACATGCTTCCAGTCACTCTGCTCATCATCTTCCTCAAGAACCTGCTTGTTGTTCACATTGTTGGAAATCTCATGAAGGACAAGGACGAAGACGTAAGTTATCTGTGCTTTCTCCTTGTGAAAGGAGACCCTAATTCCTCTTCAACGTACACAAGAGCACTGAAAAATAACGAAAGCAAACGCTGTGCTCCATTTTTGGATCGACGATTTGTTGTTTCTCTGGCACTCCAGATGTAGTTTTCAAACTGAGCTGTGTGTCTTTGCTTCTGCAGGAGTACGTGGACGAGGAGGACGATGAGGAGGAGGACGAGAAGGACAACAAGGTCAGTCACGCGACTCTTGCTCGGAATCGTTCGAAGGCGATTCCATGTTCAGTGAACCTTCTGTTGTTGTCCAGTAGCTAAAGGCAGCATGAAGTTGTGATGCAAATGCCGGTTTGTCTCGTGTTTCCTGCAACATGCTGTGTGTAGAAGTTAACATGCACCAAAGGGTAGTCTAGCAGTGCACCGAGCAATATGTAACAACAGTTTGTAATGCCAGGCAGTTTGTGAAAATCGCTGCAAGGCTTTTTGCAGTCCTTCAAGCAAAATCTTGGTGATGTTCGGACCATCAATGCAAACATCTAACTTGTGCTTGCTTTTTCCCAACAGAACAAGGTAAAATTTACGTATCTTGTCACTTTGGACTTTTAGAACTGTAGAACGATTGACGTTCAAAGAGATTCCAAAGTTAGTCTTTGCATTCGACTCTTCAACATTGCAATGAAAACCTCGGTACACGGTGCTTTGTTTCAAAAGACTTTGCACGTATCAAATTCTTTAGTTTGTCTTGTTTCCTGGCAAACTTCACAGAAGGTAACTTTTCAGTGATTTTGCCTCCTCACAAATTTGTTCCGCTCCTTTTTCCGTTACACAAGCTACAATTTTGAATAATTTTGTTCGGCCGTTTTTCATAGCCGAAGAAAGAACTTTCATTCATTTGACATCTCGTCTGGTAGTGTGTATGTCACACAACTACAATTGTTTTGGGATGAAATTCTGGGTTTGGTCTTTTCTTTTTGCGTCTTCCCCAAAGCAACAGTGGACCCCACAAACAATGTCTGTGTGATGGTCCTGCAGTTACGTCAGCTACGTTTGCCGTGGCGCAGTTAGTGAATTTGTGATCTCAAGTCGACATGCTGATCAGAGTGCAACACGCACCAAAGCATGACAAAAGAATATCCGCTTCAACACTCATATTTCAACCGTTTTCCTCGTTTCTAAAGGGCAAAAATGCGCAGAAGGTAAGACGGTGCGGGCCAACTCTCCGTTTTGGGCTTTGTGTTGTGTGAGGGAAATTCAGCAGTCGTACAGAATTGTACAAACTTTGGGCTCTCTTCATCTTTGTCAGTTCTGAAGTGTCTTTGACTGCTGTGAGCAATCACTTTTGTGTCTTTGGCACCGAGGTATTGTGTTCAGCTTTAGTTTCCTAAGATTTGTATTGGAGGCGGAAGCACCACGACGATGAATTTGGCAATTTTTTACAGAGAAGTAAACGAGCAAAGAGGCACCTGGAGTCCGATGATGACGATAGTTTAGAGGCACACGAGCAAGTTAGTGGAAGCAACAAGTGGTGGCACCGTCATTGTAGAAACAAAAGGCACATGCGGGGTTGACTTACGTGGCACGAGACTAAACAGTGTTCAAGCTCGTTTTTGGCATGAAGATTCGGTGGCCGTTTCCACAAATCGGCAACGAGACTTCACACTGCAGCTTGCTAACGAACAGCAGGGCAAATCGTTTTCCCGTGAAAGTTCCTTCGGGCTGGATTTACCTTGTTCACCATTATTGAGAGGGAACTGCAAGACCAGTTAGGGTCATGCACTTCGATCCAGCCTGAACACTCTTTCGTTCTAACTCACCTCAGCGTGCAGATTTTAACAGCATTTGTGCTTGTAGAGGGGGAGGAATAACTCTGTGGCGGGTACGTCACAGGAGGGTGCTGCTCCGGGAAGCAAAGTATGTGTATCGTGCGAGTCAGTCTCGCTGGAACCTGTCGCTGCCCTCGATGCTTCGCTGTTGATTGATCCTCCTGTGATTTGCTACTAATTACAATGCTGGACGCAGGGCTGTAGCCAATGTTGAATGAACTGTCTCTTTGACCTGGTAAATCTATTGTTGAAACGCTCGATCAGGCAAAAGGGTGCAGGCCACTGGGAGTTTGATGTTCTGCTTCAGAAAAATGTGCCACGTTTGGCTGTCCAAGTGGTCAATCATGACTGGATACAGCCCTGCAATTATCATTCATGACAGATGGCATTCTTTCAATCAACTGAAGTTCGTCTCATTCCGAAACTGCTTCAATAATGTTACGAATGCGTGAATCTCAACACAATTTATTTTGTGGTTTTTAACTTTTCCAACTTGCCTTGGTTCGCGGGTTCACATGATGTTTCACCTTTTGGTGAGGCAGACTAGAATCTACTTTGGTTTGGTTTGCACAGTCTTGCCATAATTTATCTACAAGCTCGAACTCGTTCCAAAGCCGACCGTCACACCTCCTTTCGTGTCTGATTGTTGTTCTCCAAATTGTTCTTTGAATCGAACAGTACGCTCCATCCTCTGCTGTGAGAGAAGACTTCCCAATTCCAATCATGTTTGCTGCCGTCACTGGGAAGTTGGCAAAACAAACGTTCATTTTCTTGGCAAACCAATCATACTTTTTACGAATTGGTCGCGTGGCACTGCATGCAGTCTCAATATTCCTTTGCAAAGTTGCTGTGTTGATCTTCTCACGTGTCTAACTTTTGCAGATTTGTCGAAAGAAGATTGACTGCCTTTTTAAGTTGAAGTGAAAACATGACTGGTTTCCAAACAAGGCCACTCTGAGGAAAAATTTTATCGCTTGCTTCGTAGGAAGAGAAGAAAAGCTTCAAGGAAAAACTGCACCAGATCCAGGAAGTGTGTCTGCAGGTCCAGGAAGGCATGGACATGGTTGCGTCCATGGGTGAACGGGTGAAAAAGTGAGTTGCTTTGTTGAAGACTTCGATGTTCAAAGAGAGCGGGTGTGGATCTTGTCTCTCTAACATGTGCGCATCCTTTCTTGCAGTACATTCAACTGGACGGTGCCGTGGTTGTCTTGGCTTGCGTTTATCGTGCTCTCCATTGCAACAATGGTGCTCTACAATGTGCCCATTCGCTACCTCATACTGGCCTGGGGTACGTAGAAAGCCTTCTCTCCATCATTGAGTGGGTATTGGGTGTAATTTCTCACTGGTGGTGTCTGGACAGGTCTTGAACCTCTCACTTTTGTTTCCAGGTATCAACAAGTTCACGAAAAAGCTGCGAGCCCCCAACGCTATTCCAAACAACGAGCTGCTGGACTACTTGTCTCGAGTCCCTTCGGACAAGGAACTTGTGAGCATAACTTGTGTGCAGTTGAAGTCACCCAGGAAACTGTTGTTTCGTCCGCAATCTGTTTGTTCGAAGTGTACATTCACGCCTGATGCATATGGATGATTGCTCCCACCCCTTACCACGTTTCCCACTTTGCCCGTTTTCTGGCTGCAGGTGATGTACCGTGAGCTTCGGCCGGATCCGGGCATCGGCACGTTGAAGAAGAAGCGCGGCGGGTCTGCGTCGTAACGGCGCCGCGGTGCCGCCAGGTGGCGCTGCCGGCGGGCGCCGTCTCACTCCGTATCCTGCCATTGTTCACTTGATCTGCGGCGGCCGCCAGCCGACACGCACTCTCAGCTGGACTGAATCCACTCGTGTCGCCACAGCCAAAGGAAATGGGAACCGAGTCTGAATACAGAAAAACTGACGTTGGACAGAATCAATCTCGGCGTCCAGAGTTGTGGTTGTGAAGGAAATACAATCCCGGTTTTGAGAAAGCTAACAGTGGTGAACCAGGGCGGTGCTCACGTGGCCAGCTGTCTCAGAATAGCTGCTCTGCCTCACTGTCTGAGACGTTTATTCTGCAGCTGGTGACAAAAACTTCTGTCTGTGAATAATGATGTTACCTGCACTAGTCAGTGGTGAAGCGGACACCTGCACGGAGGCAGGATCTGGGTTTGAACGCCACGTGCAAAAAATCTTAACTTTCTCTTTTAGGTAGAGCACAGAGGAAAGGAACATTTTCACATTCATTCAATGGTTCTGGTGTCAGTTTTACTGTCTCGATGTGGTCACTTGGACGAGTTATTTTTTGTTCAAAGAATCACTTTAGATTGTAAGAAATTTTGAGGGTAGCTCCGAATCGTAAAAGCTGTCTTCAGGAAACTGCCATTTATTGGCAGGAAAGTTTTTACTGCAAACAAAACTCATCAGAGGCTGTGACATTTTGGTGATGGGTATAGAATCGTCAGTACTTCTTTCGATAAATTAGTCACCCTCCACAGACGTGTCCTTCAAGTGTGGTAGCCATGCCTTCTCTGTTGAAAATGTCCTTTTGCCTGCTATGCTGAGACTGTGATATCCGAAAATAGTTCAACATTTCAGATCAATTGTTGAAAGCAAAAAGATATCTTGAAACTTGGCACAATGTGGTTTGTGAACTGGTCAATGCTCAACGATACTTCGAGAAGGTGTTGTTCTTGCAATCACACACAGCAACGGCATGGTGTGGCTTCCAGTCTGCCAATTTGAGACGTTCTCCTGAACAGCCATACTTTGCACACTGCATCGTCATGCATACAGACCTCTTTTCATTGGAATCAGGTTCCAATTTCAATATTTTCGTCGTGCACATACGACCACATTGCAGTTTAGAATGCGAGGTATAAATGTAGAGGTCAGCGGAACAAAGCGAAGTTCTCAGTAGCAAAGGAAATCGTATTGCCTCAACAGTTGATCCTTCAAATTTCGTTTCTTTCACGCTGCGCTACCTAATTTCAGTTGCGTGTTTCGTTCATTCCTCAGTTAGACTACACTTCGTTGTTGTTTGTCGTCTATTTATAATTTGAGTTGCTCTTTGCAATTTCAGTTGTTCATCTGTTGTATATCCTGCACGCAGGGTGACTGCATTGTTGATTACCACAAGGCAAACTATTCTCTGTCAAGGGCAGCAGCATTCATTACCTGTAAAATAGTTTGTCTGAAGAGGCATTTATTCAGTAGACCCAGGACAGAATCGTAGGGAAACTATATTTTTCTAACGAAGTAGACACCGCGTAAATTTCTTTCTTGGATGCATGAAGCCAGACTGCAATCGGTGCTCAGCAGATTTACAGTCAAGAAGAAGCTCAAAAACAATCTGTTGTTTCCGCTGTGTGACTTCACGATGTCGTCTCTCGAGTTATTACTGTTGGTCCTGAATCAATTTTTCTTTTTTGAAACATTCCATTCGTCAGCATTTACATTTGCCATTGACACCTGAATGTTATAATCGATGAGAGTGTTTTGTACGTGCTCCAAAGCGAGTTGCAAACAAAGGTCCTTGTCGTGTTTGGTGGGATCACAGTTCGTCTAAAGCAGTGTCTGCAGGGAGTCGGGAAAGAATGACTGGTCTGGTGAACAAAGAGGCTTTCTTTTTGTGTTTCCTTTTCTGTAAAATCATACCCGTCATGATCAGTGACGTGCTTCGGTGTTTCTGACACTGCTTGGGACAACTGGGAGATATTCCTTGCTTTCAGCGCGGGTTCAGTCTACTCAGCTCGTCTGTGCGCACGATGTCGAGTCCGAAGCGCATGCACGTTCAAGCTTCAGCAGACAGAAAGAAAGAGAAATCGGTCTCGTGTCCATTCTCGAGTTGTGCACTCTGCACCTGCGCAGTGCGTCAAGATGTTTCGAATCATGGACTGGTCCTGTGGAATATTCGTGCAGAATTTAAGGTTGGGAAGAGCTGAAGACTTCAACGTGGAACTGGAACCAAAAGCAAGGAAAAGTATTCGCGTGACTTGGTCCTGTTGTACACAAACTCGTCATTCTTTGTTCATTTGAACGTTGAAGGTGTGGGGTTTATCGAAAACTGACAGTCTCGCTGATGCCATTTGAACTGTGGCGTCAACCGTGACTCTCCAGTTGTTGAGGTTTCTTGCGTTGAACACAACTATGCAAATTTTGCTTTGTATCTGACCACTAGTTTTGGCAAAGGAAATCCGCATTGCCTCGAACCAAGTTTGAGAGGAACAGACCAATGTTTGATCACCCGATGTGATGTTATGTATCATTCCATAAAGTCTGACTTGCTGATTGAACCTGAACACAGGTCAAAATTCAAGATTGTTCAAATAACAAACGACTGAACTGTACCAACTTTGTTGCTCAAGGGGCGAGGTGTTATTGGAGAGATTTTTGTTCGTTGCTTTTGCTCCTTACATTCCGCGCACATGATGAGGGCGTCGATCTTGTATACAGCTGCTCTGTTTGCACCTCAACGTGTGAATAGTGGTATATTTTTGTCATCTGATTTCACGTTCAACACCTCATTCCCATTCCCTCAAACGCTTGACTGTCCCTTGATCAGTTTTGAGACTTCCTCAGCTTGTTTCAGAGAACTATACCACTGGTCGTTTTTGTCTTTCGAAGTTTCCATTTTTGTTCAGTGAATTGGTTACTTTGTTTCAGTTTTCATTGCTGTCAAAGGAACGTAGAGATGCATATGAAATGAATGCCGAAGAATGTCAATCATTGTTGAAACTTTTTCAATAATTTTAACGTTTTGTTGTTTTGTTTTTACAATATGGTTCCAAGGGAATAAAATGAGAAATGCACAAAACAAGTCTTCAGCTTAATTTCCGTCGTCTGAACAAGTCTTTTCGGCGGGGGCGACGCACCTTTAATTTCGACATATTGTTGCATCCCGGACAGGTTGTCATTCAGGTCTGATGCGCTCTGCGGCTTTGACCAACGAGGTGAACACTACACGCCGCTTGATTTGTGGTGGGCGACTTGCTTCACACGGGAACGGACCAATGCAGTTCACCACTGCACAGGTTTGGAGATGTCTGCGCCCGAAAACGCTGTCCCCGTG
>JAAUXT010067375.1_pt1 | contig 37863 bp, 41 predicted proteins | sample 7278171 | NCBI WGS metagenome assembly JAAUXT01 (sample SAMN14350112, study PRJNA611818) | marine sediment metagenome | isolation source: surface marine sediment (1.8m) | place: French Polynesia: Moorea | collected 2018-08 | reverse complement strand
GTGACACACTTTTTTCTTGATCAAAACAAGGACAAGATCGTCCTGTGACTTCCTGCACCCGTCCAAGAAAAAGAAGCTCCCGAAAAAGTACAAATTTCCGGACAGAAACCGCATATTATAGGACTTCCCTCGTATTTCACTTGATGTGCAGAATTACCTCCTGAATAATGTCCATTGAAACACAAGGTCTTCTGTTATGAAACAGTTTTGATGTGGAAACGACGTGAGAGGTACATTTATCAAAATTCTTGGTATGATGGATCGCAATTTATATGCTGAAGAAATTGGATACCTGAGAGACACGAATCCATCGATCAATTAGAACCCGGGCTGCTGGCCCCCGAGACACTCACCGGGCCATTTAGATTCAAGATTCGGACTTTCAGACTCGTGTTTGAGTCCGGCAAAAACGAGTCCAGTTTACGCGAAACCGAATGGAATTGGAGAGCGTTCTCGTTTGGGTCATCTTTATCGTTTCTGTGCAGGCTGCATTGTGGTCAAAGTGCCCCGGGTCATGTCATTCAACACTAGTCCAACTTTGGGAAAGAAATCCTCCAACTATCGGCAATTGAATCAACGCAACTTTCCAATGAGAGCAGAAAAGTTGGTCAAGAGGTGCTGCTCATTATGTTAAAAACTTGCAGTGTTTTCACAATCCGTCAATGAGGGACCTGCCACATTCTGAGAGTCTGGAATCTGCTGTCCCAAGGTCGCAAAAATTGATCGCTTTTCACTGGTTTGCTGCTTGACACTTTCGACAAGACCACACGTGTGCACCACTCACCTGATGATATGATTTGCTCGCCGTTGAGGGTGTTGCAGTATTGTGCTATCACGGGTGACTCGGCATCCATGCCATCTCGAACAACCACGTAGTCTGGGCTGTCCGAACAACTGCAAAAATGAATCCGATTGTCAGTCAAAATGAAACAAACACAATGCGAAGATTCGAATTCGCCTTCGCTCCATCTTTCAAAGAAGGCTGCTGCGCCAGCAGTGCTAAATTAAAGTTTACTGCAGTTTCTTGGAGCCACAGAAAGCGAGCAACTCCGTGTCATGGTGTCTGGCTACTTCAGCGAATGCAAACATGAATCATATTATTGTTCTGTTTGTTTTTGTGTATAAAATTCACTCACCTGCCGTCTATGTTTTCAAGCTGTATGTTTTCGAACGTCACTTTGACGCGTTCGTTTTTCATGCCGTAGAAAACGTATTGGCAGTTGGAGCCAGGAGGGTAGTTTTGTGGGTACTTGGGCGAGAAAAATCGCCCTTCTTTAGAGTCTGTATTGCTATAAAAATCGTATGTACACAGAGATCCCCACCGCCGGTTGCCTCCCACGATTTCAAATTGAGCTGAAAAGACAAAAAAGACAAAACATCAGGTAAGTTTGGTGTAAAACAGAATTTTGCTGCACATGAAAAAAATCTGATGCATCTCAAGGTTCTTCAGGCTCTTGTAGATCTGTATCGGTGAAAAGTGGTTTCATTGTACGTCTGAGTGTTTTGCACCCAGAACTCTATTCATGAGTTTGTTTTCGCTTTCAACCACTTTTGAAAGCTATTCTAATGTCAATGAGTGTTGATTATGTTTCAGCTTGAACCATCAGGACATCATTTTGCCTTTGCTTCGGCCAGTCGTACCTTGCAGAACCATCAGCAAACCAGATGATCAGAAATCAGCGATATGGTGAAATTGTTTACAAAACCTTGAGGAATCCCGACAAAAACTTTTCTCGAAAGTGAAAACATTGACAAGTCAAATGAAGGATCAGAGCGGAACGAAAGCTGCTCGTGCCTGAACACTGTTCGCAATCCGGAGCCCGAACTGGTGTTAATTAAACGACATTTGATGCAACTGGAATGCAATGTTTTGCAGCTCACTGCTTCAGCAGGATGTGAAAAGCTTTGGGCTCCACAGCGGGAAGAGGTCATTCCTGCAGGATGCACTGCATTTGTTTTGATCCTCTGGACTGTTTTTGTTGTACAAATCTCCTTTGCAATTGACCTGTTCGCACCCGAAAATGTCGGTTCCTGTGTGCTGATTTTGAAGTGAGAGTGACAGAAATCATCCTCAAAGAGGCGAAGCTTCAAGCCTTAAACAGTTGTTGTGACTTCAAAGTATTCGATGTAGTGCGTGTACTCTTCTGTTCGTGACTGGAAAAGTACGAAGAGAATCCCTTCGTCCCTTCACTTTGTGGTGCTCGCGCTCAGCAGTTCTTCCGCTTCTTCTGTTGCTGCACACACGAATCAGGTCAATGAGTTGTGACGCTGGCTTTCGCCTCTGGTGGACAACTGATATCCGAAGGAGCGGATCTTGAGCACGCTCATCCTGAGCCTTTTCTGGTGTCCGTTCGAATTGTCCCAAAGCCAAGCCGAAAGAGTGACAACGAAAAAGGAACAGCTCGCACTTGGTGAATCGATCTCGAAACACGCACACATCACACAACACACACACATACACACACACACACTTGTGAAGAAAAAGAAGAACCCCTCATTTGCAAGCGACATGGGTGAGATCCGAAGTCTCATCGTCACAGACTGAGCTACGTTGCAATATCCCGTGTGCAGCATTCAATCGCGTCCATTTCTGTGTATGCACAGTCTTCCTCTGGAGCCTTTTCCCGTAATGTAACCGCATTTAGATGAAGGCATGGGCCACCTGGTCTCAACTACTGTACAGGCATGCCATTGTTCCACAGCTTTACTTTTTGTTCACTCTGTCCTTGTAATTTCGTGAAGGAAGGGTCAATGCGATTCTTTTCTTTGAAAATCCCCACATTTTCTCTGGGTTAAGTTGCTCATCTGTTTTCAGCTGCAGTCATGGGGCTCCAAAGAATTGTTCTGATTGTTTTGATCAAAATGAACTGGCGAGACCTCCACATGCGAAATGTTGAGCCCGTCTTCTGCTGCAGATCTCGAGCGTGGGCATAACTTCCGACACTTTTTCACTCCTCTCACAATTACGCGTATGTCTCGTTGTGTAGACTCAGAAACTCATGTTCAGGCAGACAAAAAAGTCTGCAAAACAAATGGTAACAAGAGATCTCAAAGCAGGCGGAGCCACTGCAACTGAGCAATCGAGTTGCATTGACTCAAAGCAGCAAGGCAAAAACATTTAAAGTGTCTCTTTGATCCTGCAATGGGTACTTCCAACAGATATGGATTCACTTTGATGTGTGTAAACCTGTCGTGTTGGCGACTTCTCTTCGTGTGAATTGTGCGTGTGTGTAACCCCAAACTGTTGAACATGACAATCCGTTTTGGGCAGAAAAGTTACAAAAATGTGGACCTGGCTGTGGGATTTCCCACAAAAGAGCCAATACCAAAGGGATACAATTTTGTCGGTTAATTCGAATATTTGCCTGCAGATCATGGGTCCGAAATGAGGCACAGAAAGTGTGCAAGAAACTTGCCGTGCAGGGTATTACTCTGAGACCTGCCTTTGTAATCTGCAGAAAGTAAATAAAGCAGGTTGCGGTATATTGGCAGCGGGTCCACAGGGAAGCAGATTTGATTTAAAGGAAGTCACAACTGCATTGTGGGAACTTCCAGACTGGTACTGCAGGAAAGCAGAAATGCTTCGTTTTCAAGAAACATCATTTTGCACTGCCTCTGTTGCAGCAACAGATTTGTCTGCACAGCACAACTGGGCCTCACAGCAAGTGATCAGAGTGGACATGAGGAAGACCTGTGAAAGTCTTGCAGACCATCTTCCATCGCTCCTGGAAATTTTCGTGTTTACCAAAGTTTTGATCACTCGTTTCTGTCACACTTTCAGTGACCCTTGATGTTTGGATAGTTCAGGGTCCACGGTGACTGGACGTAATCCAAGGCTGCGTGATTTCATTCACGCTCCATGCTCGTGTCCAGTGCACATCCCCTGCATCTCACAGACTCTTTGGCTGGTCTTAGCACGGTTGGGACACTGTTTCTCAGGGGAAATGGTTGACGCAGGCAGGTAGTCTTTGTCATAACGTTCTGGCTTCATCGGCTAAGAAATTAATGTTCTTCACGGACCCCGTACGCTTGCGTTTCTGCAGTCTTTATGAACACATTTCAGAATTCACCTTGCTCTTTTGCACAGGGACAACTGCCATCTTCGGACGATTTACAGACAAGTCTTTTGTCGAATGGAGTTGGTAATTGTGCGGGAGAAACCCAGACGAATTCAGGAAGTTGGGTTTTCTTGCGCCCATTTAGAGCCTGCGACATTCAGAGCACCTCGGGATATCATTTAGATGCAAATGCTGCTGACGAGACTTGCATCGAGGACGGCAGATGAAGTGTTGTCAAACAATGTCATTAACGTCATGATGACCATTTGCGGGACTCTCTTCACACACAACCGTATTAATTTCAGCACAGCATGTATGAGAATGACAAAATTGAGTTTGCTGATGGTTGTGTTGGCGCACCGCGGACATCACCATGCAACGCTCATTCAGGACAGCGACAAGGCTCTGTGCTTAAGATTTTCAGTTTTCGCCATCTCATGAGCAACACTCCAAATTTCTTTTGTGAACAACAAAGGCACAGCTGAGCCTCGTACTGCGGAGTACGGTCGGGCGCAGGCGACGTTGTATGTTGACAGCATGTCCCCCAACTCATCCCCAAAGTGGAAAGTTTTCCCAAAAAAATCAATCAAGATTATCACTTGGGTCATGAAAAGCTAACCATCTTTTGATTTTTTTGCCTCGTGTCTCCGAAGGTCTGAAACAAGGAGGGGCTGCTCCGTGCACCGAGACGCTTTGTTGCTCGGACTCCTTCTGTGGCTTATCTGGCGTCGCTACAAGGCAATAAACACGCAATAACGAGGCGCAGCGCTGATCCGAGCGTCCGCTCCCCGGCACCGCAGATTACATTACAGATTAGTTCATAAATTGCCTACCAGAAATGCCAGTGCACAAGCTCTCACAGACCCACGGATTTGTGTCGATGTGACGGTGGAACATTGGTTCCAGGAAGAGTGTTCTATCTGCTGATTGGTACTTTGTGACTCTGAAGCATCCTGGAACTTTTGCGCTCAATTTTGCGTGTGGAGTTGGTGGCAAAGAACCGAACGGCTCCTCATTCAGCCAGATATTTAGCCTGACGTTGACATCAGTGTTATGCTTCAATAGTTCGCCTGATGTTTTTGTTGATTGGTCCCACAGACGTCATCCAGACACGAGTCTTTGCAAAGTGGGTCAGTCAGATTCTGCATGACCACTCGTTTCCGTTCTGGCAACGAACCTAAAATTACCTCAAATTTGCGAGACGCCATTCTTGGCGAAATCCAAAAACAAGACAACACACGCTCCGATCTCAAAGGTTTGAGAGACAAACCAGAAAACCAACAAATCACGGGAAGACTGTGTTGTGTGGCGGAGCGATTGGCGTCCATGTTTGATGCGTCAGCCTTGATCCACATAAGCGCTTTGTGGGCTCGGTCTTGTCAAACAATGTCAGAAGGAAAGGCAAAAGACGTCGTACACAGTTCACGAATGGGAAACACCAGCTCATCGCTTGGTCTCAGACAAGCAAGCCTGAGAAAACCAGCTTCGAGAAAGCATTCAGTCCCAATAACGCGTGCTCCAATCCACAGGCAGAAAAACGGCAGGTTCTGCACAAATTCATGGAGGGTAGGTGTGTACAACTTGATACGACGTACAAACAACGTCCAGGCCCCCTTTGGAGTTTGCAGCCAGGTTCTGAGAGTTATGGAAACAGTTCTCACCTTTCCAAGACAAGTTGGCCGAGACCACCTGATCAAGGTGAGAGAGATGTATCAGCGCTGTGACAGATTCGGGTCAAGCCAACGACACGAAATTACTCAAGGAAGGTGCAAGGTGAGATGGTCACACCGACAACGGTTTCTCAGGAAGCTGCTTCACGACCAACATATTTTTTTCTATCAACGGCAGCTTTGATTTTTTGGGAGTCAGCAGATGATCAATGCAGTCGCGTGAGTTGCTCAGAATTTCTTTGTCATCCAGCTCCCTCAGCAAAGTTGTGAAAGTTGGCGCAAGCCTCAGAACCAGGAAGATCACATTTCAGATGAAGCGCTGAACAAAAAGAGTTTTGCCTTGCTGAAAATCTGAATTGGTTCTGTTGGATGAAACAACCAGGAGCAAACGGATTGGGGTGCTGCAAGAAAATTTTAGTGCAAAGCAGACAAACGTGTTAACGTGTATGGGTGAACAAGTGGACTGAAGAAGACATCCGGAGCCACAGTGACGGTGTTGCGGGGAACTCCGCGGGTGATGAATGTGAAATCTCGGCGCATAATGTTATTACTCCCCCGAGGAAGCACGTTTTGTTGCTGTATGCAGGGCAAGTCGGATTCCTGCTCATTGCCAAGCATAATCCTGTTCCTCCTTCTGCGTTACGCACCTGCGAAAATCGGATCTTGAACAAGATGGACATTCTTTTGTTGTTGCGGTTCAAAACACCAATGAATAAGACTTATAAATTCACACAGTGCTTGCTTGAAAACTTGGAAAATTGGGAACAACACAAAACGTTGCTGAGTGTTGGTAAAAATATTCGTGTGCACGTATTCTTACCAGTTTGTGGGGTGGGTCTGTATGTTGTTGCTGGAAAGGAAAATTGCACCGATATTTATTCTTTGGCATCAAGTTTGAAATCAAGCGCCCTTTACGGGCTGACGCAAACTCCGTATCAACAACTTGATGCTGTTCTAAATCTCTGTTCTGTGACCAGATTACACATGTACCATTAGCCGAACACTACATATGGTATTTTGTGGGAGCGTATTCTTGTCTGGCAGTTGTGAAATACGCAGATGGTTTGGTGTGCATAACAAATGATGATTGAGCGCTTACAACGCTTCGGGGAATCAATGTGGGGGCGAGGCCCTGCAACCTTCACGGATCTCGCAGGCGCAATTTAACTACACCCGAGCTGGACTCTCACCAAGTTCGCAGACACCTCCAAACACACCGGAACATTTACAAACACGGAGTGACCGGAGGAAGTGCAATCCGACCGCTTCTCTTGGACCTTCGTTGTGTGTCTGTGCTCACCCTTGACAAATGTTGTTGAGAAAAGCGTCAAGAGTAATCTGCACAAAGCTTCTTCTTTTTTCTTTCCTTTGTTCACAAAATCAATCCGACGCTATGCATTTATTGTCTCTGTGATAATTTGGTTTCTGATGCGCAAAAAACTGCGATACCAATTGTGCTTTCAAAACCGCGATGTCAATCTGGTCTGAGAACTTCGTCCCTGGACAGAACCTGTGGACACCGTGACAAATCCGATCAGTCCGCCGCAGCGCGCCGCCCCGCTTGATGCGGTGAGTAACAACAGAATTAGCAGCTGATGGCAAACAAATCACTCGATCTGACTTGCGTCATGAGACAGAGCGCCAAGTTCGCCATTTGATCCTTTTCTGCAACACCCGAGAAATCTGGGTTCTGCGTTGCTCTGAACTGTTGCCATGTTTTGCGTTATGTCTCCTGTCCATGTACAGCAATTCAAGTTTCTGCTTCTGAAAGTTGAACCGCTTTGTATGGCATCACACGTGTACCGTTGTCAGAAAGGAGATGGCGTGTTTCTTCAACATAATGTTCCTGTCTTCACAACAAGAAGATTGCTGTGCGGCTCGTCGGGAAAAGAGTCTTTCTTTCGAAGCAGCTTGTCACCACAGACACTCGTGCATGGACCCACGACACTTTGATGCATCATGCTGCAGCATACGAGTGTAGAATTCGCCTCACTGTGCAAAACACTTCTGTTGTATGTTTTGGAACCGACAAGATCAGTCTCAGAAATTGCATTCTTGAACAACTCAGCTCGGGAACAAGCAGTTGGCCTAAAACAAAACGTTGGAGTGGACTTGTTGGCGACGCATTTCCTGGATCGTCTGGTGTTGGCTCCGCTTTGTTCTGCAACTCCGACTACGAAGGGCGACCGTCCTACGCGAGTTTTTGGAGTGCGGCTATCACATAAAATGCCTCATTAGCTTCACAAATGCAAGCGCCGTAACAGAAAAAGAATCTTGAAAATTTGCTTTCCATGCCTATCCATCATCATTTCATTCTGAATTCACTCTCAGTCTCTGTGTGAATCTGCATTGCAAAACCGCCGAACTGTTACTGAAGCAAACGGTCCACATAACAGCCTGAGACTGAAAAACAATTGATTGTGTTGACTTCACGACAACAATCTGCAGCTTACTCGCGCAGAAGGCAGGTCCAACCCTGACTCTTGACACAGGCAGTGTCTAACCCTGATCCTATGTACTTTTTCACGGGTGCCTTCTTATTTGGACACTTGCCTGCTGAGTTAAACTCGTTTCCTGTGCAACGCGAGTCCAGGTCACTGGTTGCACAGAACCACACGAACACACTGACATTTTCAACCATATGAGTGACGGCCTGAGCAGAATTTTGCATGAAAGAACGAGAATTGAGGTCCTGCACTGGACCACCTGTATCAATTTGAACATGTTTGTAAGGGACAAAGCGTAGGGCGGCACAATTTCCATGTGTATGCGACCCGCCTTTAAGGTGGCGGTCTCATAATAAATGCTGCGGGTGTAACTGGCCCATTCATCAGCTGCAAGACGACAGCTCGTTAGTAGCAGGTAGATAAAGCTATTCACTCAATTTGTTACACGAAGAGAGGCGACTCAGCCTTGATAGATTGCCCTAGCATGGCTGTACTGCGCTCAGTTGCTTTGCATAGTTACCTTTTTTTCTGAAGGAAAGAAGATGGTTCCGCGGTCCGTGTCACCCTGAAATGCACAGGGCCACACAGAACAATGGCCAACAAAAACAAAAGGGCCACACAAGCATCGAATTTGTTGACCAGACGACTTTTATCAGTTCCCCGTGCAAGTTTTCAGCTCTGGGAAGAAATTAGGTCAGGCGATCCAATTTAGCTAAGCCTGAGGCAGTCCTCTGATGCACCCTGTGAATGGCTAAATCCATAATCTAGTTATTTTGGAGTGGGGCATCCAGGTGAGACAGCTACAGCGTGCTGTTTGGAGAATCATATTTGGGGAATTGAGCTTGAGCAACAAACATTTCTGTCACTCGCACGACTGGCAATGGAACACTTAGGTGTTTTGTTCGGCCGAGTTTAAAAATTGTGTGATTTCACACGATGCACTGCAAAACCGTCTCCTGTACTCTCCCCCGGATCGTCCAAGCTGAGAAATTGGCTGCAGCCGAAATATAGCATGCAGTGCTACCATTCATCACTGGGCAACAGGGCATCTGCCTGCTGCAAAACTTGAGCCCCAATCTCTGCATTAGGCGCTCACGACACCAATCATGTCTGTTTTTATTCTGTGTACGGCTCCGCCTAATCTTATTACATACATTTCCCATTCCGGTCATGCAGCCATCAGATCAATGTATCTCAGGCTGATAAACGCAAGGTGTCCTCCTGAAATTGTCTCAATTTCAACAGCATGCTTCACTCTTTTCAGCCGTTGGTATGCAGACAGGGGTCTGGAGAATCTACACTTCCCGCCCCCGTCGCTCGAGGTGGATAGTTCCCACTTCTTCTTCTTCTTCTTGCCTGTCAATGATGTTTTCTTCTACACTGGAGTTTCATGCTGCTTCTTCTTTTTCAGCGACCAGAGTTCTGCTTTTGTCGCCGGCCAGTCGAGTCCAAGTGAAAGTTTCGTGTTGAAGCACAAAGTAAAGGACGACCCCAAGAGGATTCCTCTGACGCAATTCGATGGCCGAAGGACCACACTCTGAGACAGTGGGGTTCAACCGACTGTGAACTGTTGTTGTGTTTTCTCTTCCCCATTGTTCGGAGGAAGTTTACGCTTCCGTGGAGGAGTCAGCAGAGTATGATGTGAGTTGCGGATCTGTTGAAGCGAAACGACCAGAATTTAGACTGAAGAGAGAACTGAAGGAAGCGTCAACATTCTGGATATCGACAGCGACTTCGTTCACATTGCCGCCGTGCAATGAACCCCCGACGTAATTCAGCTCATTACCAGCACTTTGGCTCTTAGTGCCAGACCTGCCCGGCTTGTTTGCGCACAAAGCACCGAGACGAATGTTCTGGTCGCTTGACAGTCCCAGCAAGTCGATTTCTGACCATTGTGTTCTGACAGGCAGGTTCGGACATGCTGCTCAAAGTGAGGTTGTCCCTGCCTCAAGCTTCAAAGTTCAAATTGTTTGTAGGTTTCAGTCAGCTGTGAGCAATTTCTCTCTCTCTCTCTCTCTCTCTCTCTCTCTCTCAGTGAAAACACTGGGACGCGACGGGCTGCGTCCTGCTGGCTTTGTATTTGATTCCATAAATATGATGTGTTTCACGCTTCCCTGAGAAAATTGTTGTTTGTCTGTCTACATGTGTGGGAAATTGGCCACAATGTTACGATTGCACGGAATATGCGAATCAATGGGGCAATCATTTGAGCCTGTTACAAAATGTTGCTTCTGGGTGAAACTCTTGATGGCCAATATTGACCTGCGACAAATGCACTGTGAAAACTGGAACACAGAACATGACAGATTTTGTTCACGGACGACGGAGCACAAGTGTGGAGTTTCTGCGAATTGTTTCAGCTCCCCAACACAAAAGTGGCATTCACAGCCGCCATGTGATCATTTGTTTCTGAAGACACATGGTCAAGATGTAAGCGAACTCATGTCACTCGTTGCTCTGTGCAACAAGTCGACCAATCACCAAGGAAAACGAAATCGAACTCAAGCGACTTCTGCGGGTATTCACAACGCTTCCAATGCACCATTTGTCAGAGTGCCGCAGCATTGACCCTGCAGCACCACCCGAGACATGATGTGACCAATATCATACACACAAAGATGGTTGTGTCATTTTGTACTCCTTCAAGACCAGCCAAAAGGCTGTGACAATTTTAAACTTGTCTTTTTGAAACTGTTCGCATGATGCTCGATTTGGTTGGGTTTTGACCTCTTCCCTGGGTTGCCATTCGTATCCCTTCCTGAAATCTTAACACCTTCGTCACAGAACTGTTGTTGGCCAAGATTACGTTTCGGTCTTTTCCCAACACTATTTTGATGAACGTGGAAGACAACTCCCCTGGACCAAAGTACAAACTGAAGTCATCGTGATTGTTTTCACCAAGAAATTGGTTTCACATTCCGGTCTTCCAGGACTCCAAACAATTCTGGTGACAATTTGTTCACGCCAAAATATGGTGTGACCAAACGATCTTCTTCGGAAAAGTAAACGAAGCATTGCACTTGTTCAATGCTCGATGGAACTTGATGTCGTCTCAGCTGCTGTATATTTCTCCAGGAAACACCAAGGCAGAGGCTGCTGTGGATTTGGGGCGTTTGTGGTGTCTCATTCCGTTATGTCCCAGGTCCAAAGTCACTTCAGAATGACTTTGTCGTCCGAGAACCACTGACAATCAACCTGAGAACGATTGACCAATTGATATTTCAGTCGCATTTTTCAGCTTCCAGAACAGTCACAGTTGACGTGCCCACCAGGCATTGTCATGAAGTTACCTTCACAATCAAACTGTCTGTGCGATTCACAAGCGCAAAGAGAGAACAAAAACACACCTTTGTCGAGGAACTTGAAGATGCCTCTGTAGCCAGTGTGGTTGCCCTGGTGTGAGTCAGAGTGGAACTCGAGGATGAGCGAGCGGCCGGACGAGTAGTGCTGCTTCTGGATCATGGTGATGTTGCCGCACAACTCGTAGCTCCACGTGACGCGCTCGTTCACCTCGGGCCGCTCCAGGTCGAGGAAAAACTTCAGGTAATCTGTACATCTGCAATTAGAAATACGTCCTCCAGATTACATGGGGAACATCCGGCGCTGTCTTCGTGGGTCTTTGAGACAGTGTGGCTGAGCAGAGGCAGCGCGGTCACTCAAACATCTCTCTTTGCTTTTGAAAGTTGATGTTCGCCACAACTTCTTGATGCTTGTCGTGAAAAGAACAAGCTTTCCGGACAACAGCGCAAACTGAGATGTATCTGAAAGATGTTTGCACAAGCCTGATCTGACCAAAGTGCTCACCCCGACTATCCATTGGATTAAAAACGATCTGTCTAGCTGATTCCTTTGCCCAATAACTGCCTTCACGAAGAAGGCAAAATTACAAAGACGGTGATCGATTTGATTGAAAGTATATGGCAGGGGGACGTTGTGTGGGACACGATGACAGAAGGTCATCAATGTGGACAATTAGTTCGTTGAAGGTTTTGCATCAAGTGTGTGTAAATCCACCTGTGCAAAAAAATTGAAGCTAAATCTTCATTTGAGAAGCCGCGCCATATTGAAAGCTGCAGGTTGCAAGATTGGGATGAATTGGCCGGGCAGTCAGATGGCACCCAGATGCCACATAAATCTGCATGCTCCCGACGTCCAGTTTAAATGTAAGATTGATTCCAATAAGACGGATCTTTATATCTTCTTTGCCGATCTATGACACCCATGGGTGCTGGCAAAGTTCCCCAGTCTGTTAAACAATGAGGGGAAACACATGCTGCATTCTGAAGCCTGCTCTGATCAGCTGCCTCGCGGCGCATTCAACTTTAGCGCAGCTTTTCTTGCGCCCACCGAACAAAAACTGGCAAGCTTGGTGACTTTGTTCTTCAGTTGCAGCGGATCCAGAGAATCAGCGCAAATATAAAACAAGCAGGATGTCTTTTTCAGAGCGAAGAGAACAAACTGAAGAAAACACAGCCAAAATTGTTCGAAATTGACGCTGTTCAGCAGGACGCTCTTGTTGCACCACGGTTGGCCAGCATTTCACACAAACTTGTGTTTGTTGAAAGAAAAAAATACTTCCTGCGGGTTTTTCTGTGGCTGCAAGAAGTATCCCATGCATTTAAGTGAAGCAAGCAAAGGAAGCGGGTAATCTGTCCTGATGCCATTAACGCTCAAATGTGTTCACTTTAATCCCAGTCTTTGAGCAACGCAGATGTGCCCTCAACACTCCGCAATGCTTGGTCTGGGGCCCATCTTTGGAGTGCTGAAGAGCGTGGCGCGAAATCACCAGAAAATCGCAGCACGGTTCCAGATATTGTCGGAAAGGAACTGGATATGTTGTCGTTCATCCCTTGTGTTTGTGTTGAAGAATGAAATTGTCGTGATGAGGACCAAATGTCCAGAATACAAACGCTTCCTAGACTGACAGCCAATCATGATTTTCAATTGCATCTTGTGCTTGTTGAATTACATTTGGAATGGGATGTTGGTGCTGTTGTCACTCATCCAGAATGACCAACACGTGCCGTTGGACTTGGTGAGCCTTGTCTCTTTCGTAAACGGCGGCAATGGAAGTTTTGGATGGTCCGCAAGTTCAGAACAGACGCAACGAGAAATAAATTCAGACCCGGGGCTGTAAGATAATACAGTCGGCTCCACGGGCTCCTGACAACCTGTCTGCGTGCCATCTCAGACCCAAATATTTATGATTTTCCTAAATCTTATTTCCAGACAAGCTCGACTCGTACCATCTAATCTGATTTGCAGTGGTTTTCTCCTGAAAGCTGTCCGAGGCTTTTGAAGTTTGTGCTGAGAAAGCATTCTTCTCGCGGTGGGACTGCAATTTCTCAAGTGGGAGCAGCAGAATATTTGCCCAAGTTTGTAAATTCATTTCAAAACAGCACGCAAATTGATAACCAGTGGATGGAGGATGGGACACTTTCAAATCTCCTCTGAGGCTCTTGTTGTCCTCCATTCAAACTGTGTTGGTCTGTACTTACCATCTGGCCTCCTTCTGCAATTGTGTTGCTTGAATTCGATTGAGTGTAATTTCCCGTCAGAGAAACGTCAAGGCAAGTAAATGATGAAAATTTGCCGAGAATTGTGTACATACTCACTTGTTTGTAATTGGCACATTGAGATCAAATTCAAGGAAGGTGAGTTCGACGATTTCGTCGAGGTCTCCGATGAAGGTGTAGAGGATGCAGTTGATGTTGGGCGGGTAGATCTGCGGGAAGTTGGGCGACGTGAACGTGCCCTGCGAGCGCCCGTAGCTTTGGTACACCACGCACTCGCAAGCTGCAATGGACGAGAGCAATATATTAGCCTGATTTTTGACACTAAAAAATCGCTTGTTTGCGTTGTTCTATTTTAGATTCTGACATTTGCTTCTGTGATTGACGGGAAGGAAACTTGCAGTACATTTGGTATCGGATTTGAAAGCAGGACAATGACCCAGTCTTCAGCTGACGTGTTGTCTCTATGAAAGCTATTTTCGTTCACACCGCATCCAAAAGCAACACATCCCAACGAGGACTGCAATTTGTCTCTTGTGGCAAAAATTCACAGAACTGATGAATCAAATCACAGTCTCTTGACTCCAATTCCAGCAGGACATGAAGAATACAGTGAACCTGCCCCGGCTTGATGCATTGGAAGCTGGACTCCGCCACGGTTTGCACATTTCAACCGGATGCCGCAGGAGGTTGCAACGAATGAGCCAGACTTTGTGTGCCTCTTGGGGGTTCTGAAGTAATTCAGACTGGGACCAGAGGATGCTTATTTGCGTCTTCCAAAATCTCATTAGTATTAGACTGGTATCTCCTGTTTTGCCATTACGTCCGTTTTATTATTGAAACAGGTCAGTAAGTGATGCAGCTACAGGGTAAAATTCCATTTGTGCTCAGCAATAAAAACCATTGACCCAGATCATGCAAACTGCCTGCAAACCTTTGCAGAATACATCCCCGAAACAACGTTTCAATCAATGGTTCTCTGCAGTACAGGAATCAATGCATCTCGTGCTGTAACACCCCGAGGACTCTTCACTGCAGGGCCGTGGGGCATCAAGAAACATTCCCTAAAATTCTGAGATTCAACAGCATTTGATTTCTGGAAAAACAAGTTCCAAAGCAAACGGTGAAAAGCTGAAGTTGGAAGCAGAATTCAACGGACTCGTGCACGTCGCGGTGCTGAAGGAAACACCAAGACTTCGAATTTGCTCATTCACTGAGAGTTCCACAACTGTCCTTTTGCTTTTTGTGGCAATGCTTTCCTGGTTCGACCTTCGAGCATAAAACCTTTATCGTTTCGCTGCTCTGTGGAAATGGCCATGTTTGGAGCATGTACCGAGAAGCAAATATCGAGACTGCAGGGTCTGTCAGGTTTAAAAATCTCCAGATCAGCTCATTTTGTGCACTTGGTGTTCTCACTTTCCTCCTCAATGCTCCACTCATTTCTGCCAAAAATAGAGCCATTCAAATGCAGAACATGCAAAACAGACTCCGAATTGGGATGGGACCCACTCTTATTTTTTGCAGCACCAAGAATGTGGAAGGAGTCTGGACAGAACCTGGTGATGGATTAGGCTATCAGAAAATCCAGTCTACTTGGAAACCTGTTGGGGAGGCACAAAAAAGCAATTTTAGGCCCTGAGCCTTTGATTCCTCGTTGTGCAAAAGCCGGCGTACACACGAGCATGACTTTCCACGAAGATGTAGAGTGTCAAAAATGTTTCCTCAAACTTCATATTTCCTGAAAATTCCTGGAATTTTGATGACATGGAACTTGATGTGAATGGTCATCGATCAACACCAACAACAACCAAAAGATTCAATTTTTCTGGCAGAGCACGGTTGCATGTGACCTGAGTCTTGTGGAACAACAGAAACAATTACTCAGTATTCATTTCCTCAAACCGTGTTTACGCACCTCTCGGGAGGAGGAACGGCTGGCTGGTGTCTAACACCTTCATGATTGAAAGCGGGCGAGCAAAATCCACCACATTGAAAAGAGAAATCAACAAGCTGAAAGGCAATTTCTCTGGTCAACACTGAAACCTGGATTGACCTTCCATTCAGGTTTCTCTGTTATTTTCTCTTTATTTTTTTCGTTTGAAGGTTTGAAAGAAGGCTTTGCTGTGCAGCCAGAGAAGTGCTCTCTGCACTGCATGACTGCGTGTACGAACAAATTCTTCCCATTCACTGGCGAATTGATCAATTTTTTGAATGTGATAAGAGTTTCCACCTACACGTGCAGTTTGTTGTTTCACCAGACTGAAGCTTTTGTTGCAAGACTCCAGATAAGCTTTCTGGGCATCAAACCATATCTCTGATCAGCTCACCTGCCAGAGAGAGAGATGCATCTGGACAAACTAACACATTCGGTTTCACAGTTGGCTGGTGGACAAAGATAGACGAGCCAGGGAAGTCAAGTCGGAGTCTGACTGATACGTTTGTCTCGATCGCAAATCTAGTTGCCTTTTTGAAAATTCCAAAAGCAGCCTTGGCACTCAAACTTCAGATTGGATTGATTCCTCTGTCGAACAGGAAACATCCACAGCAGTTGACACGCAACCGAACAAAATCGCACCCTGTTTGGCACGCCCCATGAAAACAACTGACATTACCAAAGGCTTCCACCATCAGTCTGTCTCAGTTCCACATCTGAATATGAAAACAGCAAATGCGACTCAGACCAAATTTACTTTCCTCCACAACATCGCCAGCAGAACAGAGGTTGGACGCAGGAAAACCCTTTGCCGTGTTCGTTCACGTGGAAATAAAATAAATTGAATGATTCCGCAAGGAGTGCATCCTGCTTGTGCACAGGTTATCTACATGATGGATCGAGTGCATGTCAGTCTAATATGATCACCGTCCAGAAACACTGCGGAGCGACAGCCCTGCAAACCGGGTCCATTGTGCAGTGATCTGCAGGGACAGTGTTTCCGCCATTCATCCAATGTGGGTGAATGTTGCAGTTCATGCGTTGGAATTATCCAGGAGTTGACGAAGAAAAACTGGCTTTCGATAAATTGGTTGTTGTTTGTGTTTTTCTCAGAAGTTATCCTTTTTGCGTTGTGAAACTTGTGGTCAACCTGTTTCTTTCAAAAGGTGGACACTAGTTTTTTTGTTAGGCTGCTTGATTGTGCTTCGCATTACAAATTGAAGTTCCTTCCTGTTCCCCACAACAGTGCTTCTGGCCAGCTTGTTGGTGGCATTCGCCTTTTTGTGGAAGGTTGCGTCTCTGAACATCAAAGAGCAGAGGCATGAATAAAATTGCCCCAACCTTGTCGTGCTGATGTCTTGAGAAAGGACCCGGGCTGGATGGTTTCCATCGCAGCCCCAAATTGGATGTTGATTCGTAAAGATCCAAAGAGAAATCGAGATTTTAGGGCAGTGAAAATTCGTACACAAATCTCCACGAAATCCGTCTTGATTGGATGTGATACCCCTTTGATGTGCCTGTCTTAGGGAAATAGAAATTGGCTTTGTTGGGTCCGTATAAATCAAAGAAACTGGTTCAGACCCCGAAACAAAGCCAACGTGCCGTGTCACAGATTTTCGTTCACTGGCACTTCCCGAATCTTCATAGTCTGGATACAGAAGTGAGACAGATTGTCTGAAAGAATAGAAGTTTCAAGTTTCTCATCACAAGAGTTTTTCCTGTTTTGGAAAATTCTTCGTGTACTTTTTTCGCAGGACCCCAGATCATAAGTGACGAATGTGTGTCTCAAGGACCAACAGAAGAAATCTATTGTGAGTTCCTTTCACTGAATTCTTTATCTTCTCATCCAAATCCAATTTCTGGTGCCACAATTTCATAACAGATAGCAAGCCCGGCAAAAATAAACTGCGCCTTTTGAAGCTGGTGGCCTCTTGCACCTCGCCCACAGAGCAAATGGAGGCGCAGTGACATGGCTTGGCCTCTGCATTTGGAAGACACATATTACATGTAATCTGTGTTGACAGACTCTCAGATTGGAAGTTGAAGAGGCGGTGCAGGTCTCTCACTTCGTTGTTTGGTCGTGTTGATCCAACGGTTTCGCGGTGAACGGACACGATGTTCAACAAATTAGCTTGCAGCTTGCTGAGTGAAGGTTTCAGGTTGCTGGAAAAAAAACCCTTAGGTTTCTCTTTTTTGCCAAACAATTGCGGATTTTCAGTGCAGCATTGCTGAAAGGATCAAAACTTCGGGGGCGAATTTGAACGCCTCGAGAAGGGCCCGAGTGCTCGCTTTGTAGCTCTGTTGGGGCTCGTATCCGACTCGGAAGCCTGCGCATTGCAAACGAGGTCATTGCCTTTCCAACAACTTCCGACTCCGATGCTGACTCCTCCATTCTTCCATTCAATCGTCTAAATCAAGGTCCATTTGTGCCTGACCTCTCGGAAGTGCTCACATGATAGATAGCGGTGATCCTTGTGAGCAAATGTTGTTCAAACCTTACAGCAAATCGACCATCATTCAAAAAAGTCTCCTTTTGCCTGATCGGTCAAATTCTGTTGTGATTTCGGAACTGAATGCAAAGCCCATGCGAGCAGAATCTGAACAATTTAATTGTCCGCTCTTTCGACGTGGATCGCAGTTTTTTGTGTTGAGAAGTGGTTTTAATCAAAATGATTGCGTTTCCAGCAAAAAAACTGTTGCTCACGAACAAAATGACCTTGAAACATCTAGAAATTTTCTTGGGAGCCTCATGAAAGTTCTGCTTTTGATCTGCAACGCGTGGATTGTCCTCTCTTCATGCCGCCGCGGGAACTCGTGTGAGCGCATGCATACGTGCATGAACACTTCTTCTGTCGGCAAGTCACTTTTGTCTGGTTCGCTTCAGGTGATGCAATGCGTTTATGGTGGAAGGAGAAAGACAAATGGGGGCTGGTTCAGAGCAATTAGAGAGACGAATGACGGACTGAGACCTCGTGTCGCGTGATGTATGGCCGAGCTGCACGTAATTAAACCCGAGCCTCCTGAGACCGCCGCCCACCCGAGACCTGCGGGGGACGAGCGGACAATGGGCGAACACAATCCGATTGTGATTTGATATGTATCAAATACCTCCGCCTGTGATGAAACGAGGGGTCAAGCAAACCTTGTTCTGGCAATTTTGTCAATTTAAACTTCGGGAATAGAAGGAAGACTTTCCATTCGTTTTCTCAGTGGGGAGGGGGCAGAAATTTGGCCTGTTCCGTCTGGGCCCTGAAGCGATGTCCAGAAAGTTTGAAAGATCGCAACGTTTGGGGATTGAACAGGCAGTTGTGCTCTCACCACCAACCACAGCTATTTTCTAATTACTTTTGTGGGTTGGACCACTTTGCCGTGAATCACAAAAACTGTTCAATCAGTGGGATTGCGAGCACAAACAACACATCCAGGTTTCACAAAGAGAAACATTTTAAGGAAATGAAGCTCAAATTCCAATATTTGTGAGTACATCAAATGAAAGCGGAATGATGAATCGTTCTGTATTGCAGAGTGCGAAATATCTATTTTAGACTTGACTGCTGGAAGTGGCACGGATTACAAATTTATCGAGAGCAGCGCCTCTGTGGAATCCCAACACTTTCGATCAAACGAAGTGTTGCCACCTCGTTTTCCAAAAAATTTTCATTGTGCCACAGACGCATTTCTTAACACTTGAACGTTTCAGACGAGTGTTGTACAGCAGCAGGACTGGCTGTGCGATATCCCTCGGCTCACTGAGACAAGAGTCCACTGTGGACCCGACGAAACATCTCAGTGACATGTCTTTGCATGCTTTGCCAGGGGGGGGGGACTTGGCGTTGCGTTGTTGTGTCGCTTCAAGTAAATCTCTTTGGATCTTTTCTAGAGATCTCATTTTCTCACTGCTCTTCAATTCAACTTATTTGGCTCGAAGGAACAGGGCTCGCTTTTCAATTTTTGCATTTGAATTCCGTCAAAGAAGCTGAAGCCTCATCGCCAAAAGCGCCATGGCAGTCTATGTGTGAGTTTCAACGGTTCGTCGCCTCAAAGCGAGAATCTCTGCAACGCGTAAAAGAGAAGCCTCAAAACAATTTTTCTGCTGAAACCCTCGAAACAGGAACCAACGAGGAACAATTTGGATTTACTTGTCTTGTACGTCAGGGTTTTTTTCGGCAGCGTTCGTTTGGTCCTTGGTCCAAGTGTCCTGTGATTCACAACAAGGTTCTGTCAAATACGAATTTTCGTGGACACAACTGACAATCGCAACTTTACTAGAAGGATGCCCCCAGCCTGAGACTGCCTGACCACTATGAATCGGGACAAGTTTGGTTTGCTCAGGTGGCTACTGTTTCTGCCCTTCCCATCTGCTGTGGAGCTTCTCGACGCTGCTGTCTTTGTATCGCCCGGAGCGAGAGAGTGTTTCAGCATTAAGAGCGCGTTTGTCGAGACTGTCAAGTTTGGTTTTCCTCCCAGATCAAAGCTAATGGCTGCAAATACACGGCCGTGCAGTAATGTAGCTTCTGCAGACACTGTAGAGATTCTCCTCTTGTTTTCGTGTCTTTTGGAACAGTTTCCATGGTTTTTCAATTTCCATCTTATGTTGCTGTGGTTTCTGTCTGCCAAACAGGCAGTGGAGCTGTCTGCAAACAACCCCAAGCGTTGAAAAGTGCACCAAAAAGCCACTAGGAAGTTCCCAGCATTAGCGAAGGTTTTTGGCGTTCTTCTCTTGGGATTCCTCCATCTCTTGAACGCGAAACAAGTTTCCGACCTCCACAAGAATAGAGGAAATCTCTGCATTTGGATCTTCGATCGGTGACTGAAGAACCAGTTTCAGTAAATGCAGAAATCTAGTCAGACATGGCCCTTTACTTTGCCAGAACTCTTCATGTGATCCTGCTCCGCAAGCCACTTTGAATAATTGAATTATTCACAGAATCGTAACTGGAGTTTTATCAATTGAATTTGCCCTTGATTTAGGGGATTTTTTCAAGGTTCGGAATACTTAAGCAGCAGGGACGCACCTTGCAGGCCACGATGAGAGGCAGAGATGAAGCAGAGGGGAAGCCGGAGCGCAGTAAATGAGTGGGAAATATTCAGGAAACCAACGTGAAGACGCAAAGACTAATGGTGCCTCTCCATTCAAAACATGAGCGTGTTCACTGATTGTCAAAGATGTCCAAGTAGAGGAAGACATTCATTTTCAAGCAAATGTCCAGAGAGCCTGAAATCCTCAAAAGAACTAGCCAAGGTTTGGGGACAGACAACCATCGGTTTTTGGCCATGAAATCAGATAAGCGCGCCTGGGGAAGAAAATGGAAGACACTCTTTCTTATCAAGGCAGAAAGATTCAACTCCAAGGCATTGGGCCAACTTCCAACCACCAGCGGGAAAAATCTATTTCCTTGAACTCGTCATTTAAATTTCAGGCCTGACTTGCCTGCAAGGACAGCATTCAGCTTCAAAATTGAGTTGGGCTTTATCGAGTGAGAGATCTCCATTTATTCGCCTGAGCAGGAAACAGTTGATCCTGCAGTGAATTGTGAGGTGCGTCTCTCCATTCTTCCCTGCGTCTCGCAAAATGCCTTCAATATAAGATGGGTAAATCCGACGGAAGGAAACAGCTCAGAGTCCTGTAGTGTCATTCTGGACTGGAAGTGGAGGCTCACTCCTTCTCAAGCAGACATCCTGTGTGGTCAGCTTGAATACTGGACGAGACCGGATTGCTGGGCGACAAACAAGCCACTTCTGATGCATACGTCAATCAAGTCAACAAAAACGTTGCAGGTACTCGGTTTGGGCTGAAGTTGGCAAGGACAAAAAGGCCAACAACGTTGAACACCATTTTCACGGTGAGTGTACTGCCCATGTATCCACACGACATCAGAAAATTGGATTCAAGCAATGTTTCCTGGAAACTTGACACAGAAAGCAAGCAGCTCCGAAGAATGGAAAGTCAAAACTGGGCCTCAAAGACACCTCATCACTGGAATTGATTCAGCCACAACCCAAAAATAGCTTCGTTACGAGTGGCATTTCTCACGGCAAATTTTAGCTGTCCATTTGGTGGCGGAAAATTCATGAGCTGTGCAAGGCTGAAAGATCCGCGTTCCTGGCCGCAGACAGCGTGGGTTGTGTTGGACTCATGAAGAAACAGGTTGCAAAAACAAAGGTGCGCGGACACAGTCGCACTGTCCAGGTCATTTGAAGGAATGCTGCTCCTCCTCGCACATTGCTGGTGATGGAACAAAATGTTGTCGTAAACACGAAGAAATTTATGCGATCCAATAATTTGTTCCTCTCATCTTCATGGCATAAAACACACCCATGGCACCTGACTCCAAAATTGAAGAATCGTCAGTCCAGTGTGACAATTTCGGGGTCAGTCCAACTTTTTTGCTTTTGGTTTCAGTGCCACTATTTTGAACATGGCAGTCTGTTCACTTTGAAGAGCAACCGTGCACGAAGTAACTGGCTGCAATCCCTGATCCGCTTGGCACGATTCAACAATTGATACACGAGCCCATGTTCGTGTGCAAGGCGAGCAAATAAGACTTTGTGTGGCAAATCTCTCTCAATTTCCGGGATGAGAATTGGGAAACTGTCAAACTGTCAGACTCAAGAAACAAGCAGTTAAACTGTTAAGAAATAACACCCTCATCGAACAAAATGCTGTCGTTCTGGTGCTTCTCGAAACAATCGACCTGAAGGCCACTAAATTAAGAGTTCATGAGTTGACCCAAAGAACTGCTTCTCTGCACTTTTTACGACTCGCACACAGCATAATAATCGGTTGAATACGTTCATAACATTGCATACTCCTTTGGAATCCAGATGAATCAAAAATTATCCCTACAAAAACTGTTCTGATTGCACAAGTAAATGCCAGGGATGTCATAAAATCATTAGATTTTGACAAAACACGCAATCGGCGCATTTGAAAACGTTTTTGGCTGACGGTTGTTACTGCGGGGTGTTTACGTTGGCAAAACATTGCGGCTTCTGTGTCAGCTTCTGAACTGCGGGTTCAAAACGCTCAAGATTCAGGTGCAATGACCTCGCAGGAATTATGTGGCGAGTTCTGCAGAGGCCTCTGGGAGCTGCACGAAAGTACAAGGATTGTTTTTGTGCTTCTGTGCGTTCAGTAAGTGCAAGCGTGGAAAACTGCAGAAATCAGCAAATAATTTCAACTGAAGACGCAGCCTCAAGTCGCAGCCGTCAGGTTGGAAAACGTAGTCTGTATGTTGCGTGTCACCTTGGACCTGTAGAACTTGGTGGCATTGGAGACAATTTTGAGAGCTCTGAGCTGTCGGTTCCTCATTCCTAAGTGCAACTCCTCTGCCTTGTTGGGTGACAATGTGTCCAGTTCTCTTGGCTAACTGCTGTGGAAAGGCCTGAAGCACCGAACTCGGGCTGGCATGAGCGTCAAGTCTGTGGTTGTGTCTCTCCCTTCCTTGGTGCAGCTGCCATGGATGCAGGCATATCTTTTTCTCGGTCTCCTTACCCACACAAACTGTCCACCAACTAGAACATTGATGATTTGTTTTCGAAAACAAGGGTCACTTTTGAAGGTTTTCCCTTCAAACTGAAAATGAAAACTCGCTGGAAAACCCAATCACCGTTGCTTGCAGCCGACGGAAATGAACATGACCCTCAAGGAATTGACGATCATTTTGCCTGTGGATCATTCGGTGCATTTTACCCCAAGCGTACACACCAGCAACGTTTTTACACACACACAACTTCAGTATATTTTGCTCGAAACGAGAAAGAGTAGCCCAAGGGAACACAAGCCAACAGAATCCAAGGGATTTCTCTTCACGCCACTTTTACTACGTCCTCACGATGGGATATACCCGGTATATCTCGAATATCTTTTCCAAAACGAAAACTACTTGAAACGAACAATTTCGTTCTGGCGGCGACAAAGGAACGCGCTTCTTGTGTTGGGATCGATTTGCCACGAGCAAAATCTGTGCGTGACCATGGTTCCGCAAAACATTCGGCCCCACAAACACGACAGTCAACTGGTTCCAACCAAGCCAAACAGTTTCTCCGTTGAGGTCTCCCACCCCAAAGTAGAAAACATTTGTCGTCGAGAATATCAGTCGCAAAAAGTTGCGATTTCATCTGCCCAGCGTTAGAGTCAGACACGCAGCTTTTATCTGTCGTAGAAAAAGTTTCAACCGTTCTCCACCATAAGCAGATCTGTGGGCGTGGGAGGAAAGGGTGCCTGCTGTTCCAAAGTTTCTTTTCTGACAAATAAAGCTTCCATTTTGAATTTACGGCAAGATACTTCCGTGATTTCTTTTTCTCCGCAATTCTGAGTCACAAACAGTTTTGTGAATAGCTGCATGTAGAACGAAAGATTCTAAGTTTTGACTGTGAAGACAGCTTCCAGCAGACCGAAGAAATTCACAAATTCCTTTTTGGGCGCTGTAGCACTTCAAACAAACTCAATTGCTTCCAAATTCTGCCGTGTACCGGTCGTTCTGCAGGGGAAGAGAACGACGGAGGTGACAAAGCGTCCCTCGGCGGTGACAATGTGTTGGTGAAGCCAGCTCCTCTGTGGAAGTGATACATTATTCAGACGTCCACGCAGCAGTCCGCCAAGATTGCTTTTCACACAAACCTGCGCTCTTAAGAATCTGCCCAAGATCCGGCTTTCTTATGCTTTTCAGCAACAGTGCAGGCAGTTGGTACGCTTAGTTCAGTTCAAATGTGCTCATGGCAACCCCAAAGACGCATCCATCTTTGTCGCATATTGCAGCACATGTGTGCCTTTTCTTACACTGTACTAAGCTGTGCATTAGAAAACCTTTCATAGGAGTTCTTGTGCCTTGAGCTTTCAGCCTTTCTGTTTGGACGTGTCGCAATGAATATCACACCCAGAATCAGGTCACTGGAATAACGAACATCGAAAACAGACACACAAACTGCAAGTTCCCCCAAGTACATTCTGAGTTTTGCAGTGACTGCGGTTTGGCAGGACTCACTCAGCACATGAGACAAACAAACTCTCAGACCAATTTTTGCTCCTGCTCAAAGGAATTTTGCTTTGCTGCTTTGAAGAAAACCTCAAGAAAGCTGTCCAAAGAAAACGCCAGGCTCATGCTTGAAATCGGTTCATCAAATGTACTGCAAGAACCTTCCTCACTTCGTCCAAACTGTCGTATGCTTTTTCCATTGATCGTATTTTTCCTCGGAAGAACAAGTCATCTGGAACACCCTGCACACGCGGTTCCGTTTCCAGAAAGTCTCGAACTTTGAATTCGTACGAGTATACAAAACATACACTGAGCCCAAACGAATAAAAACCAATTTCAAGCCACACAGGTTTCTTGTGCTCGTTTGTTCCCGTCAGCAAAAATTACCTCTGTCTAAATGATATGTGCTTTCAAATGCTACGCATTGTTTGGGTGTGTGGGGATCCACTGAAATGCAATGAGGGAAGAGAAAAAGAGAAAAGGGAAACCTGACGTCAGTAAAAAATATTTCATCTGAAAGAGGTTTTCACACAGTAATGTTGGTTGCCCCAGAAACATAAATGACATTCTTTTTATTCTTCCGACCTTCTGAAAGAATGCATTGCGGAAATCAAGAACCGACACGAGACTTTCTTCCTTTGCTCGAGGTTGTTTTTGCTATGTTCACACGAGTAAATCTTGAAATTTTACTTCTCGAGTGTTGTTTGGCGACCAGGTCCGCACGTACACCTCGAGCCTGCACAACCTTTCAGGGGATTCAAGGAGGCAAAGTCATCGTGCATTGCACGATACAAATACTTTATTTGGTCCAAGAACTTTGCTTTGAAGCATCGGGATTGTGCAGACTTGGTGTGGTGATGCAGCGGTTATTTGCGTGAGATTCAAGAAAATGACAAGGCAGCTTGAAAGTTTCTTCCAGGGACTTCATTCCCCGAAAAATTGCTGAGTCTCCCCTCTGCTATTTGAATCACAGATGCACTTCACTAAAACACACACTTCTGCTGTTTCCTGTCTTCCTTCCTTTTGTCCCTATTCACAATAAAATGATGTGAATTATTCACTGTCACTTCGTCTGCTCGGTGCATTTTGCACAAGCTCTTGTGTGCATTGTGTATTCTAGAAGTGAGATATGTTTGCAATTGCTATTAGAAGTACATTATTACATTACGACTAATGGGTGACAAACTCTCTTTCCATATTGATCAGCCTGTGCACTGTGTCTGCGTGTTGTTTTCCAACGGAGGTTTCAATGCGTGAAAAAGTTCGGGACGTGACGAGGATCCGAAAAGACAAAGGCTGATGTGCGTGAAATCACATCGCTGGCCTCTTCATCCGGAGCGTTTCGCGTGATGTTGACCACACTCCGAACACTCGATGCCCGCAGTGCTAACTGGATCACACTGCAGATCCTAGTCCACGGAGCTTGGGCATCTGAATCACCCTCAACTTTTGTTTGCCAACAGCCAATTGTTCACATTTGTGTTGCAGACAAGTGCCCAAACTTCCGTAGGAAAGAACTTTTACAAAAAAATTAACTGTCGCTCAAATTTGATCTCATCGTCTGTTTCATGATTCAAGATTGTGAACAAGGTGAAGTTCATCATGTGTGCACATTTATAATACATGAGGCTCTTGTGCCTTCCAGGTGACGAAGATGTGATAAATCTTGCGGCACAGGACAAAGAAAACCTTGACTCCCACCCATCTCCTCTCATCTGTGGCGGTACATGGCTGGCGGCTCGAGAATACCGGGTGGAAAAACACTTCTTCCTGAATCTCGTTTGCTCTGCAGGCCTATACCCAACGAGACCTGCACCAAGATCCCCTGTGTGTTTTCCCTGAATCTGTGCAAGAATCGCCTTGTCCGACGTTGTTGTGTGATGTCCCTTCAGGGCAAGAGCACTGTGTGATAGAAACTGAGTTTTCTTTGTAGTTTTGGTATCATGACCAGGATGTCTCATGTCCCGTCTCGCACCCCGCCCCCACAAAAAGGGCACACCCTGTTGCACCTCCCACATTTTTTTTCAAATTTGTGTTGGAATCTGAGCCAGGATGTCTCTGTCACATTGCATGCACCCCCATATTTCACCCCATGTTGCACCCCTGGAAATTTTTCTGCATGTGTACATGGCACCTCAGCTGGGATATCCCAGGCCCTATCATGCACCCCACCCCATCTTTTTTCCCCATATTGTCCCTAATTTTGCACCCCTGATGTTGCACACACGTATCTGGGTGGAGGGAGATGGTTAACCTGTTCTTGCCAAAACGATTGACATCCAGATGTGACCAGCAAAGAATTTGAGTCTGACACTACTCAAGCCCTACCCCCAAAACATTGTCCAAAACGTTGTGGGCACGGGATGTTGACAGAAGCCGTGAAGTATTTGTTGAATCGGACGAAGTGTCATTGATCACTCCTTTAGAGATAAATGAAGCTTGTCAAGAAAACAGAATCACAACCAATTGACTTCCTTCCCAATGAACTCAAGCCACTTCAGACTTGCAATGTGTCTTGTCTCTGTTCCGTTGTCAGTCAAGATTCGAAGAAGAATGAATCCATCAAGAACTGAGAGGAAAGAGAGATTGGCTTCCCAATTTCATCAGTTGATTGAGACTGTGGAAATTGTTGTTTTCCAGATTTACAGGTTTTGATGGTCACATCAAGATGTTATTGTTTCCAAGCGGAATATTTCAGGCAGAGTGCATGAAGAGTTTTCAGACAAAATTGAGCGAAATGGATGATAAATATTTGCAGGTGTCGTGGCCGTGTCGACTTCACTGTGAGATTTCAGCAGCTTCTTTGCTCAGGCATTGATGAAACTCTGGCAGAATTCGTCTTTTGAGACTGGAACAAAAATAGACCCCACCTCGTTTGTTCAAAAATTTTGAAGAACAAACCATCTCACTTTGTCTCTGGAAATAGGGTGTTTAGTTGTTAAGCCGCAGCACCCATTACTATGCAAATGGCTTTTTGGATGCTGGTCTGTGCTTTATGTCCGCATTCGCATGCATTTTTAATTGTAAATGCTTTTTCGCTCCTTTGTGAACATTCTGAAGACGTTTTCCCAATTCTTTTTCTCGCACAGTGTTGAAGTGTTGAGTGTTTTTGTCATCCAAATGGAAGCACCTTTTGCGATCAAGGCCAAAACCGACGTTTTGGAGAGTGGTCTCAAATTCAATTTTCTACCGTTTGGACTGTGGATATGTTTTCAGTCAATATCACTCTCCTTCATGGAATTCCTCCCAGTGTGATGCCCCTTACGTTTATCAATGTTTCTTTCACATTTTTGTTTCATTCATTTTTGTCTGCCTTTTATGTTGCATTAGGTTTGATAAGCGCTTGAAAAAGAGTTCTGCTTACGTGCAAATCTATTCAAAAGCACGTCTCTTCAAAAGGTTTTCATCCCCATGGTTTCCTTTGACGGAAGGTTTGAAGCGGTGGTTTCCGTGTTTGCGAATTTTCTTCCTGATTTAATTAGTTACAGCAAATCACAACTTATCATTTCTGCATGTGGAGACGCTTCCTCCTCAGGTCTAAGACTTTGAGTCACCGAAGGAAAAAAGCAGAGTGTATTTGATGATTTTACTCCTTTGACCACAGTACTGTATCTCGAGATCTGTTCGTTTTACCGTTGGAGTTGGAGTTTTGTGCGAATGGTGAACATAATGGCCCGTGAAATGACTTTCATTCTGCCTTGCCATTTTCGCTAAATTCTTGAAATGTGGAGATTGAGCTTCACTTACCTGGATTCACAGCAAAACTTACACACACAAAGCAGTTGAGGCAAAATATTATCACAATTGGTCTTGGCTTCATCTGAAAAGAGAAAAAAGAAGCAACGGATAAGAAAATCGTCACTGCAGGGAACGAGTGTCAGTTCGTTTCGGCTTCACCAAAATTACTCCCTCTTTCTTTTTATCGAAAGATCAAACCACCGTTGACGAGGGGCGCAGGTTGGGCTTGAGCTCTTAATGTGTGTCAACCTGAGCGCGTTGTGAACTTGAGGCATGTTGAGGAAGGTAAATTTCCACTCACAGGATCAGCTGCTCATGAACTACATTGTGCAGTTGTGGGATTTATCTTCGTTCTTGCACAGTGTTCACAGTGGACAGGGACGAGCGGGTCATCGTACATCACGGCGGCACAAAGGCCCCGGAGACCGGACCCGCGAGGAACAGCCGCGCCGCGTCCTGCCCCACATGTGTCTCTGATTTAGAGGGACGCGACCGAACGCAGACGATATGGGGTGGACATTTTTTGCTCTGATGCATTGTCCAGGTGCCAAAGCCGCGACTGCGTGGATGCACTTTTTCAGATGTGAAGCTGACAGACCAGTGCATCGGCAGTCCAACCGTTTTCAAACGCGTCTGACAGTGTGTCGGATTTCGGTGTGTTGAATCAAAGGAACCTTATCTTCTCCGTTTGTTGTACGTCGGTGTCGAAAATCCTTTTGGCAGCAACACACCGTTGTCCTTCATACAGCTTTTATCATTTATCGTGTGGAAGGATGTTTGTGGGGATGCTATTTCATCTTCAGCAGAATCGCATCTCAGGACCTGTGGTTTCCTTTCAGACAGAAACAGACATCGAGCTGCGAGAAGGAAACACGAGCGTATCACAACCAGCGCGTCGACAAGAGCTGTGATAGTTTCTCCCTCGTCTCCTTTTGTTGTTTGGCTCACATTTGTTTGCTTTCATTCTATTTTAGTCTGAGTGTAGGAGGGAAATATCCAAACTTTTTTGGACAATAGACGATTCGTGGAACGACAAGAGATCAGGATGTTTGTGGGGAAGCTCTTTCATCTTCAGCAGAATCGCATCTCAGAGACTAACTACCCTGCGGCGACTCACTGCCGAACAAACTTTACCACACCTTCGCGTGCAAAGACCTTTTGCCCTCGTTGTCGCCAAAAAAAAAAAAAAAAATTGGGTGGGTGGGGGGTAAAAATTTCTCTGTAAAATCTTTCTGTGGCCAAAACATGGTTCACCCCCGCCCCAAACCGATTTGTGGCCACAAGCACACAGCCTCAGGCAGCCAAGTAGCCACAAGAAGGCCACAGGTTGTGGCTGGAACAGAGTTTGACGAAGGGGTGACCGACAAAATGGGTCCCCACTGAAATGGTCATGCTGACTCACACACCAATCCATGGTGACTGCACGAAGCTCAAATTCTAATGTCGACTTTGAGATTGAAGTTCATGGACATGGAACTTCATAACACTTCCAGAAATCGTCCTCCGACAAGTCCGTGGAAGGAGATTAACACTTGAGGAGATCTGGAACTGCAAAACCGTGCTGCGTTGTGATGTGAGTGTTGATGCGCCCAGTTTTGGGGAGGGCATATCTTCTCCCCGGAAGAAAAACATTGCAGGAGAAGGCTTTGTTGGGAGACCTTCAGTCCATCCGTTCACAGCGTGGTTCAAATAAAGACCTGCTGGTGGGTAAATTCTTTCCAAAACTCATCATTCATCAAAGATTAGAAACTTGTGACCTGCGGCATGTGCCTCTTTGGGTGAGTTCAGTTTCAGCCCTTCCCTCCCAAGAAAAGGTCCAGTTCGCAGAATAATGACCTTCTTATTAAGACCTGAAACCCACCACAGCGACATTGAGTCTTTCGACAGGGGCTTCATCACCACGTTACACTGGACTGACATTACCTTGATTCACAGGGTCTGTTAGTGTCGTGATTTTCTTCGTTTCGATTGATGTCCACCTGGACAAGCTGTATGGGAAAATTGATTTTGCAGTGACTGTAAATCTCCTCAGCAACAGACTGAAAGCAACGCTGAGTGCCAACAAGAACGAACTGTGACCAAATTTCGTGTCCCATTTCAGAACGTTCTTCACTGGCTGAATTGACATCGAGAAACTCAAACGTGTCACAAAGTGGCGCGCGGCTGGGACTTTGCAACTGCCCAGTTTCGACTTGCATAACTGCCTCAGTCAGAAGATAAATTCGATTGTCTACAAGGAGGCTTTGCTATGCGATCGGGACAGGGACTGACTCAGCATCATTTACAAGACACAGCTCAAGCCCTTGCCAGCGAAAAGAAACGGGAGAGAAAAAAACGAGGACACCAAGCAACACCCTTATTGTGGTGGGCAGAGCTTTTTTATTTGCTAATCTCAACTGATGGTTGGGCCTGCCGAGGGTCAGTGAGCATTCATCTTCGCTGTGACGCCCAACACAAAATTTCCATGTGCATGAGCCTCCAGCCATTAAACGTTAAACAGATTGCTTCTGCAGCCCAGATTCTTTTCTATGAATCTGCGAAGTAATTGCAGACTGAGCCATTGAGCCTTTCAATAGTGCCTTTGAGATGGACCTTTCCCCTTTTAAACGTTTGTAAGTGACACGATCTCAGTTCCATGATCACCCTGTTGGAGAACCCATAAACTATGCATGCGGAGGAGAAAGTGGAAGGACGAGAGCTGAATGAAGATCACCTGGCAACAAATGGTGGCTTGACCACGCACTCCATTCCAAGATTGGCGTCCTTCCAGCAGTGATTGTTGTCAAGAGACATAAATTTCCCGTGTAAAGGCTCCGAATGTTGCTCCTTGCTCATCAACCTAAAAATTTTCAGAGGACAAACGCAAGATGCATGACAAAGATGTGCACCAAAATGCCTCCGTCTTGTACTCTTGAAAAATGTTGTTGGTTGGTCTGTGATGCAAAGTCTGTTCGTCGGACGTCCTGCATTTTGACAAGGGAAACGGGCCAATACGAGCACAAAAAAGCGCAGCTGCTCCAACTGTGGCTGGATGTGACTTCGGGGAAAAGCAAATCAACTGAGGTCTGTTTTCCTGGCTATTTATGTTCATTGTTTCTCATGTTTTCCATGACAAGAATTCAACCTGCTCGTTCGATGCGTTACGAACCGAAACGTGTGACAAGAGGGAGACTTGGCAACAAACTCCTTGAACATGTGACCTCACATTCTTGAAAAACGGTGAAGTTTCATCAGGCAGTTTGGCCTGCCATTGTTGCATGTTTTGATTTGAACTTGCAATGTTGTTTTTCACTTGAGAGATCTCACGCATTCACTCACCTTGCATTGCTCGATGCTCTCAGTTCCCCTGCGGATAAGTGTCCAAAATCTTTTACTGTAAGCAGCTTATTAGGCTGCAGCATTCTGGCTTTGGCTGTCAAACACGCTTTGCAGTGCTCGTTAAATTCTATTCTATTGAGTCCGCAATGGCATGAAGTCGCACACAGTGGCGTTAAACGAGTTTTCAATGTGCCTCCGACTTAACATGAGCTGGAGACAAAGATGGAGCAGCGCTGCAGATGTATCTGAGTGTCTGGGTGTGGTGGACGTGAACAACTTCTGCATGGTGGGAAGCACCCAACTTTTCAAGCGCTGGTGCTTTCTCCCATTTTCCGGGAGAAGACTCAAGTTGAAATTGTTCAAGCCAGACAAAAAGCTCTCGACAAAAATAAACTGGCAAACACAGACTTTTCGGGAACTTCTTTGTATTCCAGCGCGGTAATTATACGATTAGTCTGGCCTTGAGGAGATAATGGAAGGTCTGCGTGCGCACTGGCCTCTCACAGTTCGTGGTATAATTACTAGATTTGCCCGTGTTGTGTGCACAGCCTTCTGATTGCCCCCGCACTGACCCAAATTCCAAATTGGACGTTTACAAGATTAACTTCCGTGTGTGCAGCCCGACCCAGAGAAGCTGTTCTGTGACTAATCTGAAGTTGCTATTGGATTTCAGCGTCCCTTGTTGGAATTGTTTGGACGAACGTTTGCAACTAGGCGTGCATAGCAAGGCGCTCATCTTGTTCGAGCTTGATTTGGTTGAAGTTGCCATGACAAGCTCTTTCTGACAACAGCTTGTGCAAGGTGACAGAAATGGATGAAGCCTCTGACTCTGCCTGTAGTTTCAAAGGTGAAGAATGCTCAAAACAAATTGATTTTGTTTGCGCGGCGTCTCTATGTTGACAAAGAATGATTGTTTCGGTAGTTCTCTGCATCTTCCCTCTTGCTGCACTTCAAACAAGAACGTTGATTGGTGAAACCTTGGGGTGTTGTGAAACGCGTGCATGCTTCAACGGTGTAGATTTTCTGGGTTTTGTGTGCATCAAGATGTTGCCTTCTGTGTCTGGGCAATCTTCCTCCGCCGTTTTCGCGATGAGGCCTGAACCAATCTTTCTGCAGCGCCCTGTCTCCTTTCAAACCGATCTCTATCCTCGACTACGCGACAACATCAAGCAACTCAACTCGGTTTGTTTCCAACTGACACCACAGCGCCGACTCCGACCAACTCAATGGAGCCTCGTCTCAATTACCTGGAGCCAGTGCGAGAACAAATATTTGCTGGGATGGGTCAGATTCTTGCAAAGGCACAGAAGTCTGACTTGATACAGTCCGCGAAACCGCGAAACCGCGAAACTAGAGAATGACGGTTCGCAGCAGCAAGAAAAGCAGTCACCGTTTTCTTGAACGTACGAGTGTCTGTGCTGTTCGACTGATTAGTGTAAGAGACAGTCAAAAAACTTGCCTTCAACATTTGAACAAAACAGTGAGCATTACCTCAGTCTTCACGTTTGTTCATGATGGAGGATTTGGGAAAAAGCACTGCACGCTCGTAAACGAAAGACACTGAACAACCAAAAGGAACTGACAACGTACCCCTCACTTAAAACGAGTTCAAAAGTTTCTTCCACCAGACACACCACACAAAGGAACCTTTCTTTTTCAGCAACGTAGGGTTTAAAAGCTGAAGGGAAAGTGTTGTCATCTGGATTGGGTGTGTTCCGTTCCTCTACTGTGGAACAAGAGCTTTGCTGGAAGCAGGAGGACCTGGTCCAGCATCGTCTAATGCCATTTTGTTTGACATAATCGTGTTTGTCTTCGCCAAAGATGTTCCACATTTGCCTGGAATCCAGATAAAGCTTCCTTCTGTCCTCAAAGGCTTTGGTGGTTCTGGTTCTCGCATCAAACGACGAAGATCAGTCGCGTGCCCATTCTGAAAAAGAGTTGACTTTGGCCAGGACGCAACAATTCACATTCACAAGCTTCCATGCAATTCAGCTCTTCCAGAGGAAAGAATTGCTCAACGTGTTGAATTCTGCTGCAGCATTCCTACATGAATGAAAGCTCACAAATGGACTGACCAGAAATAGAAACCTGATTTTCTGCCGCCCGCACTTGGGTTATGACTGAAAGTGGCCAAGAGTCCTTTGTTGGGTCCACAAGTAGACAAATGGGACTCTACACATTCCATTTACGCGCTGCCCATGTTTGCGGTAACTTAGTTTGACAGAGGAGCAAATACCATCAAGTCAGGCATCACCTTTGGCCCGTGTAAAATCAGTCGCGGGAGATATTATGTCCGTTATGGTGTTGCCGTGGGCTTTAGAACCACTTTGCTTGAGTTCACGTGGGGTTGGTGCAAAAGAAGGGCTTATGAAGTCACCTTTCTGTCGCGTCTGGTTTTGTCATTTGCGCCAACAGTCACTTTCAAGTTTACTGTCTTGTTTCCCAGAGTCGGAGTCGGAGGGAGAACCCTGAACCTTGTTGTGTGCAGAACCAGGGGACTGGGCCACACAACCCCTTGCAGAACAAATTTTACACCCAAATGCTGCTCGCTCAGGTGCAATGGAGACACAAGGTGTGCACCATTCCTTGGAAAAGTTGAAACAGCTGAGAAACACGGTTATTTCCTTTGCTCTCCCTGAGGAAGGCTCCAGTAAGTCCTCATCAGCTTGCTGTGCATGCTTGTACACAAAGTCAGGAAAGCGCTGATTAATCATCACTAGTCGCGTCCAGCACAAACATCCAACTTTCATTGCAATTTACGGACTGTCTTTTCTTGATTCTCACTAATGCTGACAAAGGGTGAAGGCTGCACTTCTCTGTTTGCCTTTTGCTGCCAGATATCTTATCTCGAGAAGATTTAGAAACCCCTGAAACTCTCCGAAGCTGATTCGGCCTGTTATGAAAGAAGGAAGAACGCAGACCTGCACGAATCTGTGGTTCATGGGATCCTCCAAGTTCTGTGGGGTTTCTCTGCGACCGAACAAGTCAGTTTGCATCAGGCAACATCCAGTCAAAGTGGCAAGGGATGGTGCCTGTCCTTACCTCAGCGTGAAACGACCCACTTCGCCGTCCAATCAATCAAAAATGGACAGGGAGCAAGTAACAAGGTAATAATTCAGCATCTTTCCGCAACCTGCTTTTCTTGGCCACTTGTTCCTGATTTACCGCATTGATTTATCAAGTGTGTCTTCAGTTCCGCGGAACTGTTACCAAAGGGGCTCTCATTGCATGATCACCGCACTTAAAGCTGCAAGGCTCCATCCATCTTCATACGACTAACTTGATTACTGTATCGAGATGTACGGACACACGATATAGATTTCTCTGACCCTCCTGGTTCATAAAGCACTCAGATGCATCAGCAGCACTTCGCGATTTGTCGCTCCAGAACTAGTTTATTGTCCCGCAAACTTTTTTTTGAGGATAATACAAAATAAATCAGAGTGGAGTCTGTTGGAGCAATGCATACGTGCCGTTCAAGCGTGTCAATCCGTGCGAACTCTTCACCCACACAGTCTGTTCATTTTGTGCTCTTGGGTTCATTTTGTCTGGTTTTCTGGTTCCTCTACGTAGTGCCCTGTTTCCATCCACCACACAAAATGAAATTTTCACTCAAAGCTAACGTTTTATCTTTCCTGAACAAATGAGACGTACACTAAGTTCCCAATGTTCACTGTTGTTGGGGTCAGTTCTAGGGTCCACTGGACACTGGTGAAAGAGAGTGAAAAGATTGAACTTCCGTGTGCAAACATCGTCATTCCATTGGTGAAGATGGTGGTCCCACAGGAAGGGTGCGGATTGCATGATAACTACACTAAAAGCTTATGCAGATCACTGACTCCCATTAGATTTTCCATCTCGTACCCAGCTTTTCGGATGACAATGCAGGAAAAGTCACGGTTCATAACATTCGTGAGGTTTTGCATGCAGATGTAAACGGTTTGCGTGAAATGTAAGTGGAGTGTCCCAGAGCGGTGCGTCGCTTTGCAGCAGGTTAACCCATGAAATTGAGACTGAAAACCTGTTTTTAATATAAATCTTTTGGTGAGTCCCAATGTTGCATGTTTCTGGTTTTGCACACTTTTGAACACCGAACATCTTGTCGTCGAGAAAGGCCATTTCCTTTTTTCAACTAGAGCTGTGCATTGCTTCAAGCATTGGGCTTGCTTTTTCTGCAAAACGAGGAAGCAAGGAAAAAGAAACTCCCACACAGCAAAGACAACGAAGTGCTGTTGGCACGAGTGGAAAGTCAAACCTTCAGAAGGGAGCTGGCATTGAATTTCTGGTCACACACCACACAGCTGAATAAACCATCCCGAGGGAGAAATGCTTCCAGCCTTGTTACTAACATTACCTTGCTTCCCTCGCAAAGTGACCTAGTTTGATGCAATTGTATCAGAAAGGCAATGCTGCTTGTTTCATTCCAATTCCACAAGGTTTGCTGTTTCCTCAATCAACTCAATTTTGTTCCAAGGCAACGCGGCAGTGCAGTTGAATGAGACTCCCAAACAGTCATCCTTCCTGACATTCTCAACACTTGTACGAGAATTTCACAACATTGTTTTCAGCTCATTGTTGCCTTCTGACTCGGCAAGGCAAGGAAGACAGTCGCGTCGAGCGAACAAAATCAGTTTCTCAGGGAGCATCCGTGCACCATGGTGCAGGATCAATGAAAAGCCGGTACAACACAGCTTGGTTCTGGCTGTGTCGTAGCTCCACGGAGAAAAGCCCAGAAGAACCAGAGCTACATCATCTCCAGTATCGACCAGTCCAACATCTGCTGTGAGAATGTCTTCCAGAGCGCGAAAATAGAATTTGGGCTCTTTGCTGTCTGTCGTAACAGTCCAGAACCAAACACATGCAAACACACTACAGAACCTGCCACGGAGGAGGCATAAAGTGAGCGTCTGTCTCACAGCAAGTTCTGAAGAACTTTTTGTGCAAATTCAGTGGACACTTTCACCTTCATACAAAAATCGCTGAATGCGTGATTCTTTACTTTTGCCGCGACAGAAATTTTTTTGATTATCGCGCAGCCGGCCATCTAGGTGCTGCTGCTGGCTTAAATACCAGTAGCATTCATGTGTGCATCTGTGCACACTTTGGAATGTAACCTCCCCCCACCCACCCAGCTAGAACCCCCCACCTGGCCAGACCTCCCCTACCCAGCCAGACCCCCCACCTACCTGGCCAGACCCCCACCCAGCTAGACCCACCCACTCACCCAGCCAGACCACCCACCCACCTGGCCAGACCCACCATCAGGGTTCCCGCCCGGAACTTCTTGTTTTATTGGTGCAGGTCACTTTTGTCCCAACACTCTTCTGGTCTGATAAGAATTGTTTTCGTGCGACACACATGCGCCTCCAACGCCTTTGAAAAAAAACAAAAAACATCTGCAGTCAGCAAATTGCATCTCAAAAAAGATGCATCTGCAGCTTCAGGCGGGGCGTTAATCTGAAGCAGGTGTCCGTCGCTACACAACTGGAAGGACCGCGATGTAGCTCGCGCGATTTCCGGCAACTCACTGCTAAATTACTCGCATAAATTTCCATCACGGAACTCGCGAGGGCCCTTGTAGGTCTTCAGAAGGGGCATTCATTGCTCAAGCTGCCTCTCCACAGATTTAATGTTTCCTCTTCGCCTTTTGGGAACAGCTGAAGCACGGCTGAACGAAAAGGTCAGATTCAGGTCGGAGAGAGATTGGATTTGTTTGGGTTTGAGATTTTGAATGATCTTTTTTGGACAACTGATCGCTGGTTCTTTTCTTAATTTCCACTGGAGTCGCTGTTTCTGCAAAAGCAAATGTGCAGTTTACTCACAAGCCTCTATATAGTCTTGATTGTCTGATTTATGCAAAGAACCGACAAGGAAACAATGAGTTTTTCCTGTTGTTCTTTCGGAGAAAACGTGTTTGTTTTGCAGGTCAGACACGGGACGGTGCAAAGCGCAGCTGGCTCTGTTCGCAGCCGATTGTCGTTTTTACGTGACCGAGGATTTCCTATCGGTGCTGTTCCAGCCTGGTGTCTGTACAACACCGAGCAGAGAAGAAGAGGGTTGTTGGAGAAAACGAGAATTTTCCTGTTTTGAGCGGTAAATTCGAGCAGGCTTGAGAGTTGGATTCACAATTTTGGTTCCTGTCCCTTTGTCTTCTATTCGCTTGCCTTGTCTAGTGCAAGCACAAGAATCTGCGCGCAGAAGAAGACGG
>JAAUXT010139119.1_pt1 | contig 37864 bp, 32 predicted proteins | sample 7278171 | NCBI WGS metagenome assembly JAAUXT01 (sample SAMN14350112, study PRJNA611818) | marine sediment metagenome | isolation source: surface marine sediment (1.8m) | place: French Polynesia: Moorea | collected 2018-08 | reverse complement strand
GGGGGGCACCGGGTGGGGTGCCTGGTGACCCGCGGTTACCGGCCCCGCCCCCCACGGACACCCCGCCCCTGCCCACGGGGCCAAACCTCACGTTTGTACCGTTTTCCCGCAACTCCGGGGGGTTGGCCCCCCCCCCCCCCCAATTCAGCCGCCAACGCCAATTCTGTCTCCCTGACGGGCGGACCATGTCCGAGACCGAGGTGGGGCCCTCCTGCCCACTCTGGTCCTGAATCCAGCGGGCACGAGGCATCCCGGGGAAAGCGGTCTGAACCTGCAGGGCTTGGTGACTGCAGTCAGCTCAATGGTGGGAACACAGCCCGCCGCGTCCCATTTGTTCAAACGTCATGCCGCTGGTATATTGGGGACTTTATGCAAGGCTATAGGGACTTTATGCACGGCGTTTGAGGTGCACCTCACGTCAACCTCAACCTCGAAAAGAGCACACAAATTGATGACGTTGTGCATAGTTTCCTTGGCACTGGCCAAATACGGTACTCCACCTGATGCGATGAGTGGTGTGAAGTTTGAAACAAACGCCAGTGCATAAAGTCCCCATTTCCTTCAAACATCACACCACTGCCAACATCAAATGGTGTGTGGTGATTGGCCAGCACCAGGCAACTGTGCACAACATCATCAATTTGTGTGCTCTTTTCGACGTTGGCGTTGGCGTGACGTGCGCCTCAAACGCCGTGCGTCAAGTCCCCAATTACGATGCTTCATCTTCGCGTGGGTGACACGACGTCAAATCTGGAGGGACAAGTGCAAACGTCGTGCTCAAACTCCCCAGTGACCCGCGAAACATCTGGGAAGTTTTCCGATCACCGAGTAGAATTTTCCCCATTTCAGGTCAGACGTGGAGCATGGCCATCATGGGTCTGATTCTGCGCGCTGCCGACCTGGAGGCCGGGAGTGACGTCACTTCCGGCGACTGCATGCTGACCACACCCTTCATGGAGACAGAGTGGGTGGGAGGGGGGCTCGGGTCCGACCAGTTCAGGGAACTCCCACCCCCCAGGGTCATGAAGACCCACCTGCCTTTGCAGCTGTTCCAGGGTATGCTGCAGAAGTACCCTGATGTGAAGATAGTACAGACTATCAGAAACCCCAAGGATACCCTGGTGTCCATGTTCCATCACTTGAGGGGTGAGATGAACTTGGGTGGGTTCCAAGGGACCTGGGACCAGTTCTTTGAGGAGCTTGTCAAGAAAAAGAGGCTGCCCTGGGGGGACTACTTCCAACACAATGTTGAATGGTACACATTCAACAAAAATAGGGACAACTCCCTGATCCTCAAGTATGAGGATATGAAGAAGGATCACAGAGGTCATGTGATCAAAATTGCTAAATTCATGGGGTGTGACCTTTCTGACAAAGTCATTGACATCATTGTGACCAAAACCACAACCAAGGACATGTCCCAGGCTATCAACCCCTTGATCCAGGCTGGAGGTTGGGATGTAGAGAAGAGTACCTTCATCCGGAAGGGTGTGGTCGGGGACTGGATCAACTATTTCTCCAAGGAACAGAGCGAGTACGTTGATGCCAAGACCAAAGAGTTCCTGGAGCCTTTGGGCCTCAAGTTTGAATATTCCTCATGAAGCGAGTCGTCACTTCCTGGCCCAATCGTAGTGGCGCAGGCAATTGTCGTCAGGCGTCTCGTGGTTGGCCGGTGTGCGACCGAGTCAGGCACGAACGCTGTGCACAACGCGTGGCGTTTCACAAGTGAATGTTGTGGGTTCGTTGAGCTTCGCCTGTCTCGAGCATTTGCAAAATTGAACGTGTACTCATCCGGCGGGTGAAAATACATAGCGTGTTGTTCTATGTGTGATAACCGGAAGACAACAACCGGAAGCTCTGCTTGTTCGATTTGTTGGAAATGTTACTGTATTGGAACGCGCTGCGGCTCCTCTCGATCGTTGCTCACATCACTCGGTGAGTTCGGTGCGTGAATCGGACACGCCCACTTTTCATAGTTCCACCTTGAGTAGATTCTTCGTACGAGTATCAGCGACAAGATCTGTGTCAATAAACGTTTTGATATCTCGAGTTTTGAATGACTCTCTTTGCCGTCGCATCGGCTGACAGCGCACGAGTTTCCATCACTCTGCCGCAGGAGGGTCTCGATCCCAGCCAGCAAAGCACTGGGTAACGGCATGTCGCCTGTACTGGGGGAACCACCAGAGGGCCAGGGATGCCTGGTCCCCAACACACCAAGCAAACAGTGGCGAATCGTGCGACGCAGCAATCCAGAGCTCAGGAAACCCAGCGTCCAAGGGGAAGAACCCACCCAGGGTCCCAGCGAAAACGACCACCATGCTTTGCAATTTTGAAGAACGAGGGGTCCGATCTGTCTAAATGAAGATCCACGTGCATCAGGAACCAATCCCAAGAACTGGTCAACGAGGTTCAGCCACTTGCAGAGGACCAAACTCCAACCGAAGCATTTTCAGTGGCATCAGGCCCCTGGAACCGTCCGTGCATTGAGAGTACACTGGGTGTCACACATTCTGTATGTGCAGCCACATGCGACACCATTCCATTTGTGGAGGCAAGATGCCAAAAAGCCCATCAACAGAAGTTCCATATTTCAGTCCACATTTTGCACACGCAGACACTCCACCAAAGATAAACAGAGCGAAGTTAGGACTTGCGTCGAGGGCTTTGCGTAAAGGCCAAAGTTTGCATCATGCAAAAGTATGGAACGAGATTTCTCTCTGCACTGTTGACACACGTTCTGAATGAAGTTTTCAATTGAGCGTCACTGGCTTCAGGTGTGTGTGTGTGTGTGTGTGTGTGTGTGTGTGCGTGCGTGTGTGCGTGCAGTGCACGCGAACTGACCCTACTGGTTCGCTTGCCCCTCCGAGCAAACAAATCCTGGATCTCCTGTGGGTGAGTGTGGGTGGTGTGACAGTTGCACAAAATGAAAAGGTTGTATCCATACCCATGCAAGTCCAGCAATCTGTCCGTGCACCCATTGATTTACACCTGCACCGGGACTTCTCACTGCAGTTGCCTTGAGCACTGCTTATTGTTTACACCTGCACACACGCACCGTCACGTACACCAGAGAGTGAACCATACACGAGAACCGCAGTTTCGTTTTCACAGTGTCAGACAGCAGTACTTTTCTATCGGCGGAACGCAGACCAGTTGAGATCTGCGTTCACTCGACATCGGGCTGTCTCACTTGCGCTGCGACCGAAACTCCACTCAAGGTGAGTTCTCACAAACATTTTCTGTTTCCTGCGTGGAGTTTGGCAAATTGGCAACATGGATCTGCACAGTTGATCCAGTGAAATGACGAGACACTTTGTTTTGGGTGTCTGGCAAAAAGGGTTGGGGCCTCTGTATTTGAGGTGCAACTTGAAAATGCCTTGATCTGAACAGTGCCTTGCCGTTTTGGGTTGAGCGTGAAATGGTCAGACCTGTCTTCTGGTGCGGGGTGTCTGGCCGTTTCGGCAGCTGTTCCAGATCAAGGCAAGGAGCGTCGCGCCCTCTGTTGCTGTACAGATCAAGCGACGCAGCAACTATTGCCACTGGGGGGCGCGACGATCGACGCATGCGTGAAGCACGTTGTTGAACCCAGGGCGCGTCTTTGTGGTTTGTTGAGTCGTGCGATGCAGCATCTTGACAACGCAGAACAACGCCTTGCGGGCTACCTGTTCGTCAATGAACAGTCTCAGCGTTCCTCAAGTGCGCATGCGTCATCGACACCAACTCCCCCTGGTGGCAGGTCCACCACTTCCGCTTGGAGTCATTCGGGCCGTGAAGCGTCGCCTGACCCGCAGCGACTTTTGCAGAAACGTTCGACACCGCGACGGGAGAGATGGCAGGAAGTTACGACACGTCACTGTGGGAGTACGACGTCGGGAATCGGGAGTTCCTTCCGGGACGCTGGCTCCCGGCCAAGATGGTGCCGGGCGGCATCTTCACGTGGTCTGACCGGGCGATAAAGGAGGCGACGGAGCTGGAGCTCGACCCGAGTGACGTCATCAGCGCCACCTACCCGAAGACAGGTGCGTGTCACGTGTCACGTCTATTCAGGGAGAAGGATCCAGGACAGAGACAGGGGATCCAGGGGCGCCCAGAACCCTCGAGAAATTTGTTACAGACATATGACCTGCGTGTAGGTGTTTCACACAGGAATTTCTTCTCTGAACAAGGATGTTCCAAATTGTTGTCCCTGGTGATTCAATCTCGTCGTTTGTCGCACTCGCAAAATGGATCATTTTTGCCCTGCTTTTCAAATTCAAAATTTGGCCCGAACGCTGGGACGCTGGACTAAATCTCGAGTGCCTCACTGATTGCAACCCGCTTTTCAGTTGCATCTGTCTTCTTTTCTTCCACAAGGTCAGACCTGGACCCTGGCCATCATGGGTCTTGTGCTCCAGTCCAAAGAGCTGGAAGCTGGACGCGATGTCAGCATGACTGATGCAATGGTGCAGACACCATTCCTCGAGATAGAGCTGAAGGATGGGCAGACAGGGGCAGACTTGGCCAGAAGGCTTCCCCACCCCAGGGTCCTCAAAACCCACCTCCCTATTGAGATGTATAAGGGTCAGATCAAGAGGTTCCCCAACATGAAGGTCATTCAGACCATGAGGAACCCCAAAGATACCTTGGTTTCTGCATTCCACCACCTCCAGAGTGAGATTCACACAGGTACCTTACCAGTTCTTTGAGCTGTTCAAGCAACAGAAGCTTTTCTTTGGGGACTACTTTGAAACCAACACTCTTTGGTACAAGTTCAACAAAGACAGGGAAAACTCTCTCATTGTCAAATATGAAGATATGAAGAAAGACCACAGAGGTCATGTGATCAAAATTGCTAAATTCATGGGGTTTGACCTTTCTGACAAGGTCATTGACACCATTGTTGAGAAGACAGGAAAGAAAAATATGGGAAAAGAGGTCAACCAAGCTATCAATAAGACATATGGGTGGGCAAGTGAGAAGTCTGAGTTCATCAGAAAAGGAATTGTGGGCGACTGGGTGAACTATTTTTCCCAAGAGCAGAGCGACTACATTGATGCCAAGTGCAAAGAGCACTTTGAACCACTTGGGCTGACCTTTGAGTACTCAGCTTGATCTTTCAATGGGGTAACCTTTGAGTACTCTCTCTTGGTGACAGGGCACTGACGTAAACTCACATTTTCTTGAACCCAGACTCAACCCAAGGACGTATGAGCCAGTGTGTAGCAAGTCTCACTGAAGATCTCTCCTGCCCAGAACCTTCATTTCAAATATGTGCTGCGTTCGCCCAAATTCGCGTGTGAAATTCTCTCTCTCTCTCTCTCTCTCTCTCTCTCTCTCTCTCTCTCTCTCTCTCTCTCTCTCTCTCTGCTTGAAGGTCAGAACTGGACCCTGGCCATCTTGAACCTGGTGCTCCAGGTCAAAGAGCTAGAGGCTGGAAGGGACATCAGCGTGGCCGACTACATGATGAAGACTCCGTTTCTTGAGATAGAGCTGAATCAGAGCCTGGCTAGGGAGGGAAATGCGATGAAGGAGGGCCAGACTGGGGCAGATATTGCCCGGATGTTTCCCCACCCAAGAATCCTCAAAACCCACCTCCCCTTCGAGCTGTTCAAGGATCAGGTCCAGAGGTACCCCAATGTGAAGGTCATTCAGACCATGAGGAACCCCAAAGATACCCTAGTCTCTGCATTCCACCATTTCCAGAGTGAGAAACACACAGGTATCTTCAAGGGAACTTGGGATCAGTTCTTTGAGCTCTTCAAGCAGGAAAAACTCATCTTTGGAGACTTTTTTGATTACAATGTCAATTGGTACAAATTTAACAAAGACAGAGAAAATTCTCTGATCCTCAAGTATGAGGACATCAAGAAGGACCACAGAGGTCATGTGATCAAAATTGCTACATTCATGGGGTTTGAACTTTCTGACAAGGTCATTGACATCATTGTTGAGAAAACAGGTTTGAAAACTATGGGGAAAGATGTGAACCAGATCATTAGCAAGATGGATGGGTGGGTGAAGGGGAAGTCTCAGCTGGTTAGGAAGGGGGAGGTGGGGGACTGGGTCAACTACTTCTCCAAGGAACAGAGTGAGTACGTTGATGCCAAGTGCAAAGAAGTGTTGGAACCTCTTGGTCTGACCTTTGAGTACTCCGGGTGACCTTGGGCCTTGGGGTGGTCTCTTAGGGTGACTTTTGTGAAACAGGCCTCGTCTTTCGTTTGCTTTGCTCACTGAATCACGCCTCTTTGTCTGATTTCGCAAGCGTCTGCATACTTTTCTCTCCCGATGAAGGTCAGAACTGGACCCTGGCAATCTTGAACCTGGTACTCCAAGTCAAAGAGTTGGAGGCGGGAAGCGACATCAGCGTGGCCGACTACAGGACAAAGACATCATTCCTGGAGATAGAGCTGAAGGATGGGCAGACAGGGGCAGACTTAGCCAGAAAGCTTCCCCACCCCAGAATCCTCAAAACCCACCTCCCTATTGAGATGTATAAGGATCAGATCAAGAGGTTCCCCAATATGAGGATCATTCAAACCATGAGGAACCCCAAAGATACCCTTGTCTCTGCATTCCACCACTACCAGGGTGAGAAGCATGGGGGTATCTTCAAGGGAACTTGGGACCAGTTCTTTGAGCTCTTCAAGCAGGAAAAACTTATCTTTGGGGACTTTTTTGATCACAATGTCAATTGGTACAAATTCAACAAAGACAGAGAAAACTCCTTGATCCTCAAGTATGAAGACATGAAGAAGGATCACAGAGGTCATGTTATCAAAATTGCAAAATTCATCTGGTGTAACCTTTCCAACAAGGTCATTGACACCATTGTTGAGAAAACAGGAAAGAAAAACATGGGCCAAGAGGTGAACCAGATGACAAGCAAGATGGGTGGGTGGGCAAAAGGAAAGTCTCAGTTAGTTAGAAAGGGTGAGGTAGGAGACTGGGTCAACTATTTCTCTCAGGAGCAGAGTGACTATATTGATGCCAAGTGCAAAGAGTTCCTGGAACCTCTTGGCCTGACCTTCGAGTACTCTGGGTGACCTTGATGTGACCTCTCCGGGCTGACCTTGGCAAAACAGGCCTCGCTTTGCTGACTGAATCACTTCTGTTTGTCTCTCTTGATTTTGCATCTGCGTTCTTTTCTCTCCCCATGAAAGGTCAGAACTGGACCCTGGCCATCATCAACCTGATACTTCAGTCCAAAGAGCTGGAGGCGGGAACCGACATCAGTGTGGCTGACTACGTCATGAAGATGCCGTTCCTCGAGATCGAACTGAAGGAGGGGATCACCGGGTCAGAGATAGCCGGGATGCTTCCCCACCCCAGGGTCCTCAAAACCCACCTCCCCTTTGAAATGTACAAGGATCAGGTCAAGAGGTTCCCCAACATGAAGGTTATTCAGACAATTAGGAATCCCAAAGATACTCTGGTCTCTGCATTCCACCACCTCCAGAGTGAAAAACATACTGGCCTTTTCATAGGAACTTGGGATCAGTTCTTTGAGCTTTTCAAGCAACAGAAACTGTTCTTTGGGGACTACTTTGATACAAATGTCAATTGGTACAAATTCAACAAAGATAGGGAGAATTCTCTGATCCTCAAGTATGAGGATATGAAGAAGGATCCCAGAGGTCATGTGATCAAAATTGCTAAATTCATGGATGTTGAACTGTCTGACAAAGTCATTGACATCATTGTTGAGAAAACAGCCAAGAAAAACATGGGCAAAGAGGTGAACCAGGTTATCGAACAAATGGATGGTTGGGCAAAAGGGAAGTCGGAGTTTGTCCGAAAGGGTATTGTGGGCGACTGGGTCAACTATTTCTCCAAAGAGCAGAGCGACTACATTGATGCCAAGTGCAAAGAGCATTTTGAACCTCTTGGCCTGACCTTCGAGTACACCGCCTGACCTTCGAGTACTCTGCCTGACCTTCAAGTCTTTTGCTTGACCTTTGTGTACCTGCGTGACCTCCGCACGTTTGAATACGCCACCTGAAACGCCTCCCGCTGTGTCAGAAATCAAGTCTGAAAGCCCTTGTTTGGGGGGAGGGAGAATATAGGGGCGGATTCCAAATTCAGTCGACATGCAACCCACCAAGGAGACCCCAACCTCAACTTTTGAACCAAAATCGCAACAAGAACGAGAATATGAGGTACGAGGGTAATACTAAAACTCTTTGTCGTCATGTTCAGCGCTTGAACCGCTCTTGACTACAGAGAACAATGCTTTGGCGGACAAGCACAAAGCCTGATCAGAGCAAGGTGCTGAACATGACGGAAAAGACTTTTAGTATTACCCTCGTATGTCAATCAATTTTGGTTTTCGAAACCTGAATTGACATTCCTCGTATTTGGTCGGCAAAAATAAAATCGCATCGCGGAGACACGATAGAAAAGGCAAAACTCTTTCCGCAGCGCACTCGTGCTGATTTTGCTGTTTTCTTGGGCGCGCATGAAGAACTGTCAGTGTGTGGCTCAGTGAACTGGCCTCGAACATGATTTAGAGCGAAATATTGTACAGTTTGAGTGACAGGTGAATCGTTGTCAAATGCCAAAACGTTGTGTCGGTGCCACGGTAAAGTTCGCATTGTTCGGATCGTGTATGTAAAAATGTACTCGTGCAACTTGTCTGTAGACACGGGCAAAAATGTCGTGTTTGTCGGGCTCGGCCTTGCATTGGGTCACACACGCGTGCCACCTCGCCAAAAATTCCAATAAAAATTGTCACTTTCAAAAAGGTTGTGCGTTCTTCGTTGTTTGTCGTGTGCTGTCTTGAACAAATCTGAATTTTTCGTTGGGCACGGCCTTGGGCAGTATCTCCATTGGGCTGTTCCAACACATTTGTCAGACTTGGTGTGTGCGCACTCATACCCGACCCACCACCCACCTTGAGATTACTGTCCAACACACATTGATTCTCGTGTGCGTGCTTGTGATGGGAAGACCATTGAACGTATAGATCTACGAGCAAGCGTCGCACGACACACCAAACCGTACTGCCAGGAGAGGTCATGTATTTCTGACGTTTTCACGTGAAGAAACTCGTGAAAAGACGTGACGTGACGTCACAATCCCAGCCTCGCTTTCAGCATGAGACCACGGGGTTAGGGGGCGCGCAGCAAGAAGCAGCCACATATCTCTCTTTCTTCACAGACACACTGCAAGACAGACAAAGACAGGACCCAGACATTCTGTCACCAAAACCATTCAATGTAACTGTGACTCCAGCAGTGGCCATCAACCATTTTCGTGCAGCACAACCTGGGTGCCGTTCGATTTGCGTCGCCTGGCAACTTGGGTTGGTGCAAACAAAACGCATTGTGATCCAAGTTCGTGGGTGGATCCCTGGCTTGCAACCCACCAATAAGACAGGAACGTTCCAAACCAAGTCTCGAACTTAGTTCAGCGTTGCTGTATGTGTGCCTCGGGTAGCTTGCAGAATGCAACTCAGTGGACGTTGAATTTTGAATTCTCCTTTGTGATACAGCATTCTGTCCAAAGAATGCACCTGTTTGAGGCTTCAGCAGAAGTAGGATTATCATGCACCTGCCACACACACACACAAAGGCAGCCCACTTCGAGTGTTTTGTGGGGGATGCCTCGTTGTTGGGTGTTTCAGTGAGCACAGGGGAATCCACTGCAAAGAGAAAATTCAGCTCTGAGTTTGAAAGACAGCGACACTACGAAACAAGTTTGGAGGTGTGAGTGACCCTGGCTGTTTCTCATTTGACTTGAAGATACACACAACAGAGGCGACGCACGGCCATCTGACTGTGTTGAAGCAAAGACTCAACGCTGAACGCTCCTGTTGCTGTGTCGAGTGGAGTCAGCAGTTGATCGTGTTTGGATGGGTCCCATTGACAAAAGAAATACATCCAAACACCACCACTGCTCAGAGGATGTTTCAACTTCTGGCGAATGAATTGCACGCAGAATCATGATGAATTTGTCTCCTGTGTACCGACAGAACTGTCTCAACTCGATGTGTCCAAGAGTATGAACATGACCGCTCAACATGCAATTCATTCGCCAGAAGTTGAAACATCCTCGCAGACCTGGCCCTTTCACCCACTCAGGCCTTTCGCGAGACATGCATCTCCAGTCACATGACGACTCTCAGCCATTTTGAGTCGGTGTGCATTTGTTTGAGTCAAATAATTTATTTCACTTGGCTGTGCATGCATTGTGAGAAAGATCAGACTGAACGTGTCAATTCGATAGCAAGAATGAGAAGAAGGCAGGATGTGTGAACAAAAAACCAACAAGAGATTCCATCCGAATTTGCTCAAAACTTTCTCTGTTCTTGTGCAGTGTCAAGACAAATTCAAACACAAAGATAATCCCTACCCCCCCCCCCAAAAAAAAAAAACGAAATTTAGTTTCTGGCTTTACTAGAAGAGAACGAAAGATGAAACCAGGACTCCAGAATTGAAACCTACTGAATGTGGCAGGAACAAATGAACAGCCAATCACGTCCTGGACCTTCCGGGCAGCGAGTAATGTGTCCTGAACAACCATTTTTAGGTGATTTGAGGAGCTTGGTCCGATTTGTGAGCTTTTGGAAAAAGTGAGTGAAATCAGAGCAAGTGAAATCAAATCACCTACAGGCAGGGTCTTCCAAAAGTATGTGTACACTTGTTTCATGGTCAAAATGAGGATCAATATTGGATGTTTTGGGCTCTTTTAGCTCAATTTAGGTTGGGGATAATGCACCAGGAAGGATTTCAGGAACTTTGAATTTTGGGGTTCTTTAGGTCAAAAAGTTCAAATTTAGAAATGCAGAAACTACTGGGTATGGATGTAGAAATGGCCCTGTATGGGTTTGTACAAAATTTGGTGAAAGAAGTGTATTGAAGAAGTCTATTGTATGGGGGTTTGGGTGGTAACATTTGATTTTTGATATTTGAAAATTTTTACATGGTTTTTGGGCAGGCCTAAAGTTTGGGTTGAAAAGTAATTTTTTCCAATAAAAAATTTCAAAATGGATATTGGGCAATTATTTTAGTGTTATATGGATATTGTTGTGAAACAATGTGTAAAAGTTCCATTTGGTTGAATTTGTTCCATTTGTATGTGTACCAAATGAGTTTTCAAGTTGTGAATGTTGAGTGAAAAAAAGGAAGAATTTTTGATAAAAAAAAAGTGACTGAAATCATAGTGACTGAAATCAGAGTGAGCGAAATCAGAGTGAGCTAAATCAGAGTGAGTGAAATCAGAGTGAGTGAAATCAGAGTGAGTGAAAACAGAGTGACCAAAATCAGAGTGAGCGAAATCAGAGTGACCGAAATCAGAATTTCCTCAAATCTCCGCGAGCTCCATGGAGCTATTTTTTTGCAATGCAAGTGAGCTGGTTTCTCAGTGGCAGTTGATTTTTGAATTGTGTCTGGTGATTTGCATTCTGTTCAAAGAATGCACCTGTGTGAGGCTTCGGTTGAAGTACGTAGGATTGCCATGCACCTGCACACAAACAAAAATAGCCCCATGGAGCTCGCGGTGATTTGAGAAACCATGCAAGTGACCAAAACACAGCAACCTAAGCACAGTGACCAAAATACAAACAAGCATATGTGCAAATTATCAATTTCAATAAACATTCATGTTATTTTTATCACTTAGAATGCACCCAAATTATCTGTAAATTGAAACTTGTCACCTAATTGGACTTAAAACTTGCCAAAATCTTTGCTGAATATCCATATTAAATACTTTCCTGAAATCCTAAAAAAATACCAGAACTTTGGCCCCACCTATTCAAGCACTTGTACACCATACTACATTTCATCAATTTTCTTCCTTCACTAAATATTTATACTTTCTGAGATATGGACCAATATGTCCAAGCAGGTCCCAAATTTTCTACCTCTCCAAATTTGAACTTTTTGACCTGAAGAGCCCAAAAATTGTAACTTTACATTTTCCTTCCTTGAGCATTATCCTCAACCTAAATTGAACCAAGAAGCCCAAAAGATCTTAAATTTCTCCTCATCTTTGGTCATGCTGTTTGGGTCGCTCAAAAATTGAGCTCCCTTAAACAGCGCAACCTCCTCAAATCACCTAAAAAACAACCAGCGTACTCCGTGTAAAAATTTTAGATTCCATAGCTACTGACGGGTTTGCATTCACCAAGTTTGGTGCTTCAGTATACACAGGTTTGTTGTGAAGTTCTTCCAAGATACTTCAGCGATTCACGACGTAGTCATGCAAATTGGACAGGAGCAGGTATTACGCTTGCTCTTCCTTTTTGCATTGTTTCTCCTGATTCTCAGGTGCCATGGACCCTTACACCACAGTGCTGAAATACGACGTCGGGTACAGGGAGTTTCTTCAGGGAAAGTGGAAACCCACGAAACTGGTCCCTGGGGCCCAGTTCACCTGGAGTGAGCAGTCCATAGCAGAGGCTTCCACACTGGATGTGCTCGAGTCCGACATTCTGCTTGTCACCTACCCCAAATCAGGTGAGGGTGTCACACACGTGCGGCTGTCGAGGAAGGGGAGTATTGGCGCACAGTGCGTTTTGTCATAAAAGTCGCGTGTGTGCACGCTGTGTGAACTGGGTGCAAAATGTTGAAGGGTTCACACATGTGTGCCGGAAAAATGGTTCCTGCAAAAATCACACAATAACTTTTCAAGACCTTCGGTCGAGGAAAGAGTTGTGTCATTCAACAGGAGCTTTTTTCCAGCACACAAGATCAAATCCACAACAATGAGGTTCACAAAAATACGTGGTGCTCATAGCGTTGTGGTACAAGCACAACTTCAACATATGTCATCACCAGTTTCACACTGGTTACGTCACGGATTGAGAGCCTGTTCTCTTTTCTTGGAACAGTTTGTCAGATGTAAAAAGGGATTTGCTTTGCACTTGATCCTTTGGTGCCTCGTGAACAGATGAGTATTGTCATCGACTTGTGCAGGATGAAGCAAACAAGACGTCAGCACGAAATAGTCAGGTGACAAGAAAGTATTTCTTCTTTCTCGCATCCAGGCACCACATGGACTGCAGCGATCATGGGTCTCATCCACGGGGCTCAAGACATCGAGACTGGACAGCAGCCCTTATCAACCCACCTCTTCAGCAAGACAGAGTTCATTGATATCCAGTACCCAGATGGCACCACAGGAGCCCAGAGATTCCAGAAGACACAGCCTCCAAGGATCATAAAATCCCATCTCAATGTTGAGTTTTTGGAAAAGCTGTTGAAGAAAACGCCTGATTTGAAGATTGTCAATGTCATAAGAAATCCAAAAGATACCTTTGTATCTTATTTCAATTACCACAGAGATGCACCTCATTTGGGGCCATTCACTGGGAGTTGGGACCAGTTCTTTGACTTCACCATGAAAGGCATTTTGAACTGTGGAGATTTCTTTGACTTCACAAGAAAGTGGTACAAGTTCAACAAAGACAGGGAAATTTCCCTTGTCCTCAAGTATGAGGATATGAAGAAGGACCCCAGAGGTCATGTGATCAAACTTGCAAAGTTTATGGATCACAATATTTCAGACAAGGTTGTTGAGTACATCCTGCAGAAAACATCAGTGCCTGTCATGAAGGGTGAAGTGAATATTGCCTCAAAGAAGGAAGACTGTATTTATCAGGGTGTCAAACTGGTCCGAAAGGGGCAGGTTGGGGACTGGGTGAACTATTTCTCAAAAGAACAGAGCGACTTGGTGGATGTAAAATGCGAAGAGTTCTTTGAGCCCCTGGGCCTGACCTTTGAGTACTTTTGATGACCACGAGGAGGGTAATAGCCACACCAGCAAACAGCTGTTCTGTGAACTTCACCTTTTCTGTGTGTTGACTGCATTCAGAACACAACGTTTTGTGTTGTGCAACGCTTGTGCGAAAGACTGGACCGAGCATGCCTGTTCCGTGTCGGAACGAGAAGAACATTGGATCTGGGGACAAGATGCCCAGAAAAGAGACTCAAATTCGAACCTCCTGGTTTGCCTTGGATGACTCTTTTCCTCTTGACTTTGTTCCCATGTTCAGACTGTCAAGCATGAATAAATGTGCCTCTGTGAAGAAAACTTCAAAATAAAAATTATCATTTTGTTTGCTTGGAAAAGAGGAACAAGATGGAAAGACCAAACTGGTACTGTCCCCTTCAATGACCAATTATGAAAAATGAACAACAGGAAGTATCACAAGTCCCACTCTCTGTGGCAAGGAATGGAACCTGGGGCAAATGCATAGCTTGGAGCCAGGCCTCATGTCCAGAATTTGGTGGGTCAATGGGAGCTTTAGGGCTATTTTTTGTAAAAATAGACCCACACTTTTCATTCTCATGCAGAAACTAAGTTTCATTCTCATCCAGAAACTAAATTCCATCAATTTGACTCTGAAATTTCATCTCCAATCCTCTCAGAAAGTTTGACAAAAATGTTCTGTCCATTTTTTGTGTCATGAAAACAACTCAAACTGAGCCCATCTGAATGGCAAAACAAAACTGATGCAAAAGTTTTTGTTTTCTATGTGGCTTTTTCTCCAGGGCCTGAATGGCATCTGTGACTCTTCAGTCTCTCTTTTGTTCAATTTGTGCTTTGTGGCCCACAACACCTGCCTCAGCTGCAGAAGGAATGAGCATTGTGGTATTGTCTTGCACAAAGTAGCATCAGTTCTTTTCCATCCTTCCACATTCATCCTTTTGTTGAAAGGGCTGAGCTCATGCCAAAGGCTGCAGGTGTGTCTGCAAAAGAACACTTTTGACATTGTGTATGGTTTTCCAAATGTGTTTGGTTTTCCAAATATAAAAAAGAAACAAGTGTTAGAGAAACTGTTCTGAGCACCAACTTGTCCTTTTATTCCTTTTCTTCTGCATGGTCTGAGTAGTACAGATCACTCTGCTGACATTTCCTCTGTCACAGGTAGGTTTCCATGTCAAATTCCCAAAGGTGCCTTGAACCAGCCACACTAGAAGTTTTAGAAGGTTTTGCTTTGTGTGCTGTAAGAAAAACTGATATCTGCAACTAAATTAGCTGTGTTTTTTGCAACATTTACAGTCTACACCATGGAAACCTTGGCATCCTTGCTGAAGTATGATGTCAGATACAAGGAATTCCTCCCAGGGAAATGGTTGCCTTCAAAACTGGCAGCTGGAGCAATTGGAACTTACAGTGAGCAATCCATTTCAGAGGCTTGCAGTGTGGATATGCTGAAGTCAGACATCCTACTTGTTTCTTACCCCAAATCAGGTGAGGCTGCCAGTACAGTCCTTTGCTGTGATGTTACCTTTTGAGCTACCTTCATCTTGATACTTAAGAAGACCATTCTGCAAGCATGCCTTCTCTAAAAACAGACTCAATTCACTAGTACTTTGTCTGCTAGGTACAACATGGACCATGTCAATCATGGGACTCATCTTTGGGGCCAAGGACATTGAGGCTGGAAAGGAACTGAAGTCAACTCACCTATTTGAGAAGATGCAAGTCATTCCCATACAGTACCCAGATGGCACCACAGGAGCCCAGAGATTCATGAAGATGGAGCCTCCAAGACTCATCAAGTCCCATCTAAATTTTGACTTTTACCAGAAACAGATGGAGATATATCCCCACATGAAGATCATCAATCTTTATCGAAACCCAAAGGATACTATGGTGTCCCTCTTCAAATACTCAAAAGAGCACTTGCTGACAGGGAAGTTCACTGGGACCTGGGACCAGTTCTTTGATTTGGCTATCCAAGGGAAACTGTTTCTTGGGGACTTCTTTGACTTCACCAGCAAGTGGTACAAATTTAACAAGGAGAGGAAAAATTCTCTTGTTATTAAGTATGAAGACATGAAACAGGACAGAAGGGGCCACATTCTCAAAATTGCCAAATTTATGGGGTGTGAGGTCTCAGACAAGGTTGTGGACTACATCCTCCAAAAAACATCAGTGTCAGTCATGCAGAATGAGGTGAACTCAGTTCCTCAGAAACAAAACTTTCCTGTTCAGGGTCCAAACTTGGTTCGAAAGGGTGAGGTTGGGGACTGGATGAACTACTTCTCAAAAGAACAGAGTGAACTTGTGGATGCAAAATGTAAAGAGTTCTTTGAGCCCCTGGGTCTGACCTTTGAGTACTCACTTTGATGAGGTGCTGGGGCAAAACAACAGCCCCAGAGAGGGTTTGAGTTCATCTCAGATGTATGAGAACTTTGTAATGTGTGGCTCTAATTTAGTTGTTTGTTCAGTGGTGAAATGTGAGATGTGTTTGCACATCCTGCATGAGAGACAATGCTTTACTCATCAATTTATATTGAAAAATGGCAAGAGCCTTACAGTGTTGTTGGTGGATTTTTTTTTAATTTGAACCTCTTGGTTTGTCTTGAACAACTCTCTTTCTCTGGACTTTGTTCCCTGTTCAAACTGTCAAGCATCAATAAATGTGCCTCTGTGAAGAAAATTTCAAAACAAAAATTCTCATTTTGTTTGCTTGGAAAGTAAGAACCAAATGGAAACTCTGAACTGGTACTGGCCTCTTTAATGACCAACTGTGAACAAGGAGCAACAGGAAGCATCACAAGTTGCACTCTCTGTGGCAAGGATTCGAACCTGGGACAAGTGCATGGCTTGGAGCCAGACCTCATGTGCAGAGTTTAGTGGGTCAAAAGAAGCCCCATGACTTTTCTTTGCAAAAATAGATGCACACTTTTCATTCTCATGCAGAAGCTAAATTCCATCAATTTGAGGCTGGAATTTCCTGAATGTATCTCCAAATGTCTCAGTAAGTTTTGACAAAAATGTTACACCCCTTTGATCCACTGTGTATACAACTCAAACTGAGCCCAACTGATCAGCAAAACAAAACTGAGGCAAAAGTGTTTTCTATGTGGCTATTCTCCAGGGCCTGAATGGCATCTGTGACTCTTCAGTCTTTCTTTTGTTCAATTTGTGCTTTGTGGCCCACAACACCTGCCTCAGCTGCAGAAGGAATGAGCATTGTGGTATTGTCTTGCACAAAGTAGCATCAGTTCTTTTCCACCCTTCCACATTCATCCTTTTGTTGAAAGGGCTGAGCTCATGCCAAAGGCTGCAGGTGCGTTTGAAACAAAAACTTCTCATATTGCCTTTTGTGTATCAGGAATTTGACAAGGAAACCCACCTTCGATGGATTTCTAGTGCCTTGCAATGGTTACACTGGAAGTTTAGAATGCTCTATTTTGTGTGTTGCAAGAAATACTGAAATTTGTAACGAAAACCAGCTGTGTTTTCCAGCATTCACAGCCTGCACCATGACAACATTGGTATCCTTGCTGAAGTATGATGTTAGATACAGGGAATTCCTCCCAAGGATACCAATACCTTCACAACTGGCCCCCGGATCCAAGGGTACATGGAGTGAACAGTCTGTAGCAGAGGCATGCAGTGTGGACATGCTGGAGTCAGACATCCTGCTTTTAACATACCCCAAATCAGGTGAGGCTATCAGCACAGTCCTCTGCTATGATTTTGCCAGTGATATGTCTGGCTTTACACAGCCATCACAGCAGAAACCAAGGTTAAAGGACCTTGGGTGCAAAGTTAACCCCAGACCTGTCTTGATCTTGACAGTATACATGCCCATTCTGCAAGCATGCCTTCTCCAAAAACAGAAACTTAACTCAGTACCACTTTGTCTGCAAGGTACAACATGGACCATGTCAATCATGGGACTCATCTTTGGGGCCAAGGACATTGAGGCTGGAGAGGAACTGAAGTCAACTCACCTATTTGAGAAGATGCAATTCATTGATATCCAGTACCCAGATGGCACCACAGGAGCCCAGAGATTCATGAAGATGGAGCCTCCAAGACTTATCAAGTCCCATCTGAATTTTGAATTTTACCAGAAACAGATGCAGATATATCCCCACATGAAGATCATCAATCTTTATTGAAACCCAAAGGATACTATGGTGTCCTTCTTCAAATTCTCAAAAGGACACTTGCGGACAGGGAAGTTCACTGGGACCTGGGACCAGTTCTTTGATTTGGCTATCCAAGGGAAACTGTTTCTTGGGGACTTCTTTGACTTCACCAGCAAGTGGTACAAATTCAACAAGGAGAGGGAAAATTCTCTTGTCATCAAGTATGAAGATATGAAAAAAGATAGAAGGGGCCATATTCTCAAAATTGCCAAATTTATGGGGTGTGAGGTCTCAGACAAGGTTGTGGACTACATCCTCCAGAAAACATCAGTTTCAGTTATGCAGAATGAGGTGAACTCAGCTCCTCAGAAAGAAGACTTTCCTATTGAAGGTGCAAAACTGGTTCGCAAGGGTGAGGTTGGGGACTGGATGAACTACTTCTCAAAAGAACAGAGTGACCTTGTGGATGCAAAATGTAAAGAGTTCTTTGAGCCCCTGGGTCTGACCTTTGAGTACTCTGACAAGTAGATGGTAGTACTTACTGCAGGTGCAGAAGGTACTGGGGCAAACCAACAGAGCCAGAGAGGGTTTGGGTTCATCTCAGATGTATGAGAACTTTGCAATGTGTGGCTCTAATTTAGTTGTTTGTTCAGTGGTGGAATGTGAGCTGTTTTTGCACATCCTACATGACAGACAAGGCTTGACTCATCAATTGATATTGACAAAAATGCAAGAACCTTACATTGTGTGGTTGGTGGAATTTTTATTATGAATTTGAACCTCTTGGTTTGCCTTGGACAACTCTCTTTCTCTTGACTTTGTTTCCTCTTCATGCTGTGAAACATCAATAAACATGCCTCTGTGAAGAAAATTTCAAAACAAAAATTCTCACTTTGTTTCCTTGGAAAGCCAGAACCAGATGAAAACTCTTAACTTGTACTGCCCCCTTCAATGACCAATTATGAAGAAGGAACAACAGGAAGCATCACAAGTTGCACTCTCTATGGTAAGGATTGGAACCTGGGACAAGTACATGGCTGGGTGCCAGACCTCATGTGCAGAATTTATTGGGTCAATTGGAGCCCCAAGACATTTTTCACAAAGGTAGATGCACACTTTTATCCTTTTATTGAAGTGGCTGAGCTCAGGCCAAAATTTGCAGGTGTGTATGGAAACAAAAGCTTTTGATGTAGCCTTTTGTGTATCAGAAATTTGACATGGAAACCTACCTGTGACAGATTTCAAGTGCCTTGCACCAGTCACACTGGAAGTTTCAGAATGTTCTGTTTGGTGTGTTGTAAGAAAAACTGAAATCTGGAATGACAACCAGCTGTGTTTTCCCGCATTCACAGTCTGCACCACGGAAACATTGGCATCCTTTCTAAAGTATGATGTCAAATACAGGGTATTTCTCCCAGGAAAATGGATGCCTTCAAAACTGGCCCCTGGAGCTCAGCATACCTGGAGTGAACAGTCTATTTCGGAGATAAGAAATTTCAAAATGCTTGCGTCTGACATTCTGCTGGTTACCTACCTCTTGTGATGCCTAATATTGTGAAAGACAACATTGTATCAAAACCCAAAGAAATACAAACTTTGGTCCACAAATGTTAACACTGTCTAATTTTGTCAGCTTCTCAGACAGGCAAGAAGAGATCTATCTCAGGTATTGAACAGTGCCACACCACCTTTTGTTGAGGGAACAGAAGCTTCAGAGCTCAGTTGTCACAAATTGCTTGTTATTCATCCAGACTTCATCCACCCAGGTACCACATGGACTGTTTCTATCATGGGCCTCATTCTTGGCACCAAGGACATTGAGGCAGGACAGGACCTGATGTCAACCCATCTCTTCAACAAGACACAGTACATAGAAGTCCAGTATCCAGATGGCTCCACAGGTGCCCAGAGGTTCCACAAGATGGAGCCTCCAAGACTGATGTGGTCTCATCTTGGTTTTGACTTTCACCAACAACAGTTTGACCAGTGTACCAAAAAGAAGATCATTGTCATAAGGAGTCCAAAAGACACATGAGTATTTTACTTCCAACACGACCCCTCCCCCCTCCTTGGCCACCAAGAACAATGACATTTTTTCAATCTCATTCTCCTGCAACTGGAGATACCGGCTCGGGATCAAGAGTCACACACACACGCACATACATACTTCCATTTTGAAACAAAAAACTTGACAAAAACAAAATGTTGCCAACCATCATAACACCGACCTACACAGAGTGACTCCAGGAACCTGCCCCAAAGGAAAATACGCACACGCACACACACACACACACACACACACACACACACACACACACACACACACCGTGGCCTAGGGCGATAATTGATCTCACAAGCTCAAAATTCGGACGGGGCATATAATTTGGGGATCGACGTGGAAAATTTGGAAGCCAAATAAATTTTACAGGATTACAAGGGTCCAGAGGCCCCTCACCCCTGGAACCACCTGAGCTCTGCACTCTGAATTCAAGCCACACATGCTGTGTTCTACAAAAGAAGCATTGAGCAATCAACTCCAATGCACTTTTGTTTTCTTTTCTGTGTGTCACTGTGGGGCTTCTGCTTCACCTTCAGATGGACGCAAAACGTTACACTGTTCACAAAGACAAAACAAGTGTCAGTCGCTATTTAATGTGCCACTGCGACCATTCTGTCTGGCCACTCATTTTGTTCCAAGCTTCATCCCGGGGCTGAGTCCATCAACACCTACAATCAACAGGAAACCGTGTCCACAGCAAAAACAGCTCCACGGAGCTCGCGATGATTTGAGAAAATTCTGATTTCAATTGCTCTGATTTCGGTCACTTTTTAGGTGATTTGAGGTGGGTTGCGCGATTTGGGCTCAAATGAGCCAAATCGGTGCGAGCCAAATCAAAGCACCTGAAGGCAGCATCTTCCAAAAGTATGTCTACAGCAGTTTGATAGTCAAGATAAGGATTAATTTAGGATCTTTTGGGCTCTTCTGGTTCATTTTGGGGATGATGCGTGAGGAAATAATTTGTCAAATTTGGATTTTGGGGTTCCTGAGGTCAAAAAGGTCAAATTTGGCAGTGCAGAAAAAATGGGGTGTGGATGTAGAAATGCCTCCACATCTCAGAAGACACAAGTATTTGGTGAAAGAACTATATTGATGAAATGTAGTATATTGTATGGGGGTTTGAGAGGCAGCATTTGATTTTTGATTTTTGAAAATTTTTATATGGTTTTTAGGTGGGGCTAAAGTTTGGGTTGAAAAGTTGTTTTTAATAGAAAATTTAAAAATGGATATTGGGCAAGTGCATATTCCAACAACTCATGAGCGTAGCACAAACAGTGGATGTCAAGTCACTCTCTTTGAGCCAGGGGCCAAGAGGATCAACAGATCACACATGTATGTTCTCATTTCTATACAGAGGACAACTTCTATTTTTTAGGCTAAAACTGCCTGAAACTAATCTCCAATCCTCTTTGCAAGTTCGATCTTTGGTCTCTTGGGTCTCATCTGCCATTCTGTTGTGTTGTATCGGTCACAAAATTTCTCTGACACCGTATCAGTTGCAGACAGACAATCCGTATCGAATTCTCGACAGCACATTCAACAAACCACATGTGATGTTTTTGGTTGTTGTAAAATACTGTAAGAATGACTCTCACTGCAATTTGATGAAACATCTGTAACTAAAATCAGCCATGTTTTCCAGTATTCACAGTCTGCACCATGACAGTCTGGGCATCCTTGCTGAAGTATGATGTCAGATGTCAGACGCTGGGAATTTCTCCCAGGGAAATGGACGCCTTCAAAAATAGTACCTGGAGTTCAGTTCACCTGGAGCAATCAGTCCATTTTAGAAGCAGAAAATTTGATGATGATGCAGTCTGACATGATGTTGGTTACCTATCTCAAATCAGGCGAGGCCGTGGTGGGGTGTCTTATTTTGAAAATGTAAATTGTGATTGTTGTGCATTTTGTGCTCATGCTCACCTTGACTTTTACATACCCAACAGCCAACTAGACCAGGCCACAGACCTAAAACTTGGACATGGAAGCTGGAAAGAAGCCACCATCAACTCACCTATTTGAGAAAAAGCAATTCATTGATATCCAGTACCAAGATGGTACAACAGGACCACAGAGATTCCTGAAGATGGAGCCTCCAAAACTCATCCAGTCCCACCTGAATTTTGAGTTTAACCAGGAACAGCATGAGACAAATCCCCACATGAAGATAATCTTTGTTTTGAGAAACCCAAAGAACACTGTCATTTCCCACTTTGTTTCCCAGAAAAAAAAAATTACCAGAAATGGGCCATTTACTAGGACCTGGGACCAATTCTTTGATTTGACCATCTGAGGGAGGGAAAATGGTCCAAGGGGACTTCTTTGACTTCACCAGTAATTGGGTACACATTCATCAAGGCAAGACAAAACTCTCTTGTAGTCAAGTATGAAGACACGCAAAAAGGCAAAAGGGGCCACATTCTCCCTTTTTGCCAAAATCATGGGGTGTGATGTCTCAGACAAAGTGGCTGAGTACACCTCCAGAAAACCTCAGTTCAAGGGACAGGTTTGGGGACTGCGTGAACTACTTCTCAAAACAAAGAGTCCGGAAAAGAGAAAGTGTAAGAAGTGACTTTTGAAAAAGATCCAGGATGGCCACGACTCAGAAACAGGCCGTACGGGCACATGACCTTGGCTGGATCACGTGAGGAGCCAGATCAGGAATTGCAGTGACATCGTTGCATGACATCACGGGCCCAGTGCACAAGGGCTTCCTGACGAAGGGACCTTTAACAGATCGCTCCAATGGTCCAATCGGGGAGAAGTGCTTTTGAACCCTGGACTGAAGACGCGTACGCCCTTCTGTTTTGAAAAAGAAATCTTGGCCTGTAGATCTACCTGTTCGGCGTTTCTGTCCTGTTTCAGTTGAATAAAACCCCCTCTTGAAGTGAGGAACAATAGTTGTGTGCCAATCTGCAAGGAGTCCCACGTCAGTGGTCCACGCACGGAGTTGTCTCACAGACAAAGGTCCCGGAACCCTTCCAGTTGTGCAGTGTCACAAACAGCAGATGCACATGAAACTTTGTTTTTCTTGGTCTCGAGCCCCCTCGCCCCTGGAACCACCTGATCTCTACACTCTGAATTCAAGGGACACGTACCGTGTTGTTCAAAAGAATCATTGAGCAATCAACTCCAAAGCACTTTTGTTTCCTTTTCTATGTGTCACTGTGTGGCTTCTCCATCACCTGCAGATGGACACAAAACGTTCATATTGTATGATAGGCTCTTCACAAAGACAAAACAAGTATCAGTTGCAAATTCCTGTGCCACTGTGACCATTCATCCCTGGGCACAGTCATCAACACCTGCAAACAACAGGAACCCGTATCCACAGCAACAACCAGGCTTTCATTGTGAAAGTAGTTATGTAAGGAGTCAGGATAGAGCTGTGTCTATTCTTGCAATTTGTTGTGTCATTGAGGGACTGAAACCAGCCATTTTCCAACCACACCAGGCAGCACCATGGAAGCCTTAGTCTCCAACTAAAACAAGTTATTTTTTTCCAATTTATTTGCAGTGTACACCACAACAACCTTGGCATCCTTGCTGAAGTATGATGTCAAGTACAGGGAATTCCTCCCAGGAAAATGGTTTCCTTCAAAACTGGCCCCAGGAGCTCAGCATACCTGGAGTGATCAGTCTATATCAGAGGCAACAAACTTGAACATGCTGGAGTCTGACATTCTGCTTGTAACCCACCCCAAATCAGGTGAGGCTGCCAGGAGTGTTCAAATTTTAGAAAGCCAAACTATGAGTGGCATATGCCAAGCAGCTTGAACTGCCGATTTGTGCCTGCAAAAATCCAGTTGTGAAAAAAATAATTGCTTAATTTCACTTCATCTCCAGGTACCACATGGACTGCATCAATCATGGGCCTCATCTTTGAGGCCAAGAAAATTGAGGCAGGACAGGAGTTGATATCAACCCACCTGTTTGACCAGACACAGTTGCTTGAAGTGCAGTACCCAGATGGCTCCACAGGTGCCCAGAGATTTCAGAAGATGGAACCTCCAAGACTTGCTTGGTCCCATTTGAGTTTTGAGTTTTATGTGAAATATTTGCAAGAGTGTAATGATTTGAAGATTATTTATGTCATGAGGAACCCAAAGGACACTTTGGTATCCAACTTCTATCGCTACACAAATCCACCTCAGTTGGGGCAATTTACTGGCACTTGGGACCAGTTCTTTGATTTGGCCATACAAGGCAAGCTCCAATGTGGGGATTTGTTTGACTTCACCAGTAAATGGTACAAATTTAACAAAGACAGGGAGAACTCCCTTGTTATCAAGTATGAAGACATGCAGAAAGACAGAAGAGGCTACATTCTCAAAATTGCAAAGTTTATGGGGCATGAGGTCTCAGACAAGGTTGTTGAGTACATTCTGCAGAAAACCTCAGTTGCTGTCATGTATGATGAGGTGAATTCAATCACAGGTACAAAGATGGAAGATGGCAGTTTCCAGGGGCACAAACTGGTCCGAAAGGGGCAGGTTGGGGACTGGGTGAACTATTTCTCAAAAGAACAGAGTGACTTGGTGGATGCAAAATGCCAAGAGTTCTTTGAGCCTCTGGGCCTGACCTTTGAGTACTTTCTTGACTAGGAGGAGGGAACCACAGACCCACATAGAGGCCACTGAGTTCTTGTGAAAAGGAAATGTCAATAGTTTTGCAGAGTGTACTGCATAAGACACACACAAGCATGTAACTCAAAGTCACTGACCAATTGACAATGTTTGTACTTTCTCTTTTCTTTTGTACAAAACTGCACTTCGAGTAACACAAATTATGTGAAATCTGTTACAGAAGAAAATGGTCAAGGAAACTGCTTGTTTCATATTTTGTGTGCAGCCATTCCAAAATGGGCTTGTCAGGGATGGGGTTCCAATACAATTTCACTGGTGTTGCATCACAAAGAACCAGAGACCTGTTGCCTGTGCAGGGACCCAATAGAAGATGCGCGCATCAGAACCCACCAAGAGAAAAATACACACTGAGGGCTCTGATATGGACCCGACAGCTGATAAGAAAGCACTGGGCTGTTGCAGGACTCAATGCAGGGGACTCAATGCAGGAAAATTGCATTGGAGAATTTGAACTTTTCAACCCTGAAAAGTATGATGTGGACTCAGACATTATTGTGCTGTTTCATACCAGTAGTTGATTTGAGATACATTTGAGAACAGACAAGCAGATCTGCTGTCCTTCTCAGAATAACAAGAATACCCAAAGTCCACGAATCTTGAATCCCTCCCACATGTTCCCACATGAGACATGACGAACAGAACTGATGCATAAACACTTGATTTCAAGTCGCTCTCAGTGACAGGATCAGAACCTGGGAGGCGAATGCATGACTTGGAGCAAGGGACCCTCGGGGCTTTCTCCGTAAAAACAGACACACATCTTTTCATCCCATGCAGAAGCCAAATTCCGTCAATTTGAGGCTGAAATTGCCTGAACTTATCTCTAATCGTCTCAGCTAGTTTTGACAAAAAAATTCGTCTCTTTTCATTTCGTGTGAACATAACTCAAACTCAACCCTCTTGAATGGCAAAACAAAACTGACAAAAAAAGTGTTTGTTTTCTTTGTTTTGTTTCTCCAAGGCCTCAATGGCACCTGTGACTCTTCAGTCTTTCTTTCATTCATTTTGTGCGTTGTGGCCCACAACACCTGCCTCAGCTGCACAGGGAAGAAGCATTGTGAAAACAAATTGCGTTTGTTTCACAGGCACAAAGAACAAGTGCTGGTGTTCTCCACCAGAGCTTCAGTTTATTCCTGTCTGACTTCCTCTCTGCATCATCTGAGTTCTGCACAGCACTCTACTGACACCTTATCAGTCGAAGGTAGGTTTCCAAGTCAAACACCGGAAAGTGCCTTGAACCAGCCGCCACACTTGATGGTTCAGAATGTTCTGCATTGTGTGTTGTAAGAATGACTCACACCTGCAACTAAAACAAGTTTTTTTCCAAGTTATTTGCAGTATACACCATGACAACCTTGGCATCCTTGCTGAAGTATGATGTCAAGTACAGGGAATTCCTCCCAGGAAAATGGATGCCTTCAAAACTGGCCCCTAGAGCTCAGCATACCTGGAGTGATCAGTCCATTTTAGAGGCAACAAACTTCAAAATGCTGGAGTCTGACATCCTGCTGGTGACCTACCCCAAATCAGGTGAGGCTACTTACCAGTGTTGCATACAAAAAAGACTGCATTTTGCATCAAAAATCAAAGAAACACAAACTTTGGTCTGCAAAGGTAAAAAAAATATCTGTTTTTGTCAGCTTCCCAGACAGGCATGGGAAGATCTGTCTCAAGTAAGGGCTTACTGCCACAATTTCCTCTTGTTGAGGGAACAAAAGCCTTGGAGCTCAGTTCTCACAAATTGCTTGTCATTCATCCAGACTTTATCCACCCAGGTACCACATGGACTGTTTCTATCATGGGCCTCATTCTTGGCACCAAGGACATTGAGGCAGGACTGGACCTGATGTCAACCCATCTCTTCAACAAGACACATTACATAGAAGTCCAGTATCCAGATGGCTCCACGGGTGCCCAGAGGTTCCACAAGATGGAGCCTCCAAGACTCATGTGGTCCCACCTGAGTTTTGACTTTTTCCAGAAACAGTTTGACCAGTGTACCAATAAGAAGATTATCAATGTCATGAGAAACCCAAAGGACACACTGGTATCTTACTTCCATCACTACTCACACCCACCTCAATTGGGGCAGTTCACTGGCACCTGGAACCAGTTCTTTGATTTGGCCATACAAGGCAAACTCCATTGTGAAGATATCTTTGACTTCATGGCCAAGTGGTATAAATTTAACAAAGACAGGAAAAACTCCCTTGTCATCAAGTATGAAGACATGCAGAAAGACAGAAAGGGCCATATTCTCAAAATTGCCAAATTTATGGGGTGTGATGTCTCAGACAATGTTGTTGACTACATCCTCCAGAAAACCTCAGTTCCTGTCATGTATGATGAGGTTAATTCAATGACAGGTACAAAGACGGAAGATGGCAGCTATCAAGGGCTCAAATTGGTCAGAAAGGGTGAGGTAGGGAACTGGGTGAATTACTTCTCAAAACAACAAAGTGACCTCGTGGATGAGAAATGCGCAGAGCACTTTGAGCCCCTGGGCCTGACCTTTCAGTACTCACTTTGAGCACCAAGACGGGTTGTAGATCTACCTCAGTGCTGGAGTTGGATGTTTGTCATATGAATCAAATTTTGGGCGAATGAGTTTAAGATGAGGCCAGTACTAAGATTCCTTGAAAGTGCATAATTCCCCACTCACTGACAAGTTCGTGATGTCAGCACTTTTGACTTGCTCTTTGTTTCAGCATCTTTGAGCTCTTCAAATAAAGCACAATGAATGTATCTTGTCGCAACAACAGAAACACAGTTTCGAGAAATCAACCACGTGGGCAAACCACTTTTCGAAACACCTTGCCATTTCAGGGCTCAGCCTGGACTCAAAGAACTCACCAATGGGTGGCAACTGCGCCTCAGTTCTTGTGAACAGTTACACACGTGCTCTTTGCACTGCATCCAGGGGCGTATTCGATTGCACTGCAAATTTCGGGTTGAGTTTGCACCCACCCGAAACTGACTGAACCATCAAAAGTGAGCCTCCACTGTTTGCAGTGGAAATTTGCAGTCTGTTTCATGCAGATCTATTTGATTGCTTGCACACCAACCCACACCAACCGAAAATTTGCGGGTTGTTTGCGGTGCAATCGAATACGCCCCAGGCACCACTGACGTGCACAGTACGAACTGAATTGCTCAGGAACATACCACGTGAACCAGACTTGAATCACAAGTCAAGACCATCATGCTGTGAGATGTGCGCAGCACTTGAGTGCTCCGTCATAACACAGAAGGACTGACGTTCAGAATACCAGCGAGGGGGGACCTCTGTGCAGTGTCCTGCAGTGAGAATCTGTAGAAATTTGTGTTTCTCCGGTCCTTTGAATTTTTGCAAAGCTTTTCAAAACTGATGCAAGAAAGGCCCAATACCTTCCCTTTTCATTTTGCTCTTCATAATATGCCTTCCCGCACACATTTTGTTTCCTTTCAAAGGGGCTCAAAAATGCCAACTTCACACGCACGGAACACAACTTTTCACATTGTTCTTGCGCACAATGACAAACAGATGCTGCACCAAAGTGATGGGCATGGTGCATACGCTCACCAGTAAACGTTCGCATTGGAGTTGGAGCACACCGTTCGAAACAGGTATGGCATCCGTGGCAGTTGCCACACTCTGAGCTGCACAAGTCCCACTGGCGGAACACACACATTTCAACTTGAGCAGGTCAAATTGGGGTGGGGGTGCTGTGGGGGAAGGCTGTGGTACTGAAAACCAAAATCTTACATTTTCTCCCACCAGAGAATCAACTTTGGCTTGTTAGGGAAATGCTCACAATGATCTTTTGACGTTTGCCTTTTTTCAGCCTCACAGGGGTTTCTCAAAATAATAATGTTGCCAGTTCTTTCTGTGTCACAGGCACACTTTCATTTTCATTCTTCTGTGTTGAACTTTTGAAGTTGAACTCACCACTCCAGAAACCAAACACAGTTTACCCTCTTTGAAAAAATGCAGTTCATTGAAGCCCAGTTCCCAGATGGTACCACAGGTGCACAGAGGTTCCTGAAGATGGAGCCTCAAAGACTTGTCCAGACTCATCTCAGTTTTGAGTTTTATAAGAAACGGTTGGAGAGGTACCCTGACATCAAGATTGTCTTTGTTCTGAGAAATCCCAAAGATACTTTTCTTTCTTATTTTCATAAAACAGAGGCACACAGCATCTTGGGCAGTTTTCTGGTACCTGGAACCAGCTTTTTGATTTGGTGATAAATGGGAGGGTCTTTGGTGGATATTTTTTGAGTTCATAAGTCAGTACTACAAATTCAACAAAGACAGAGAAAACTCCCTTGTCATCAAGTAGAAGACATGCAGAAGGACAGAAGGGGCCACATTTTCAAAATTGCTGAACTTATATGGCATGATGTCTCAGACAAGGTGATTGACTATATCCTCCAGAAAACAACAGTGAAGACCATGCATGATGAGATAAGTATAGCCACAAATTTGGAAATCAGTGTCTCCCAGGGTCTGGCATTAGTCCATAAGGGGCAGGTTGGGGAGTGGGTGAACCACTTCTCACAAGAACAGAGTGCCCTGGTGGAGCAAAATGTAAAGAGTACTTTGAGCCCCTGGGTCTGACCTTTGAGTACTCTAACCAGTAGATGGTAGTACTTACTGCAGGTGCAGAAGCAATGAATTGTCAAAGGGTGAGTGCAGAGCAAAGCTTGTGACCAGTGAAAAATATTCCAAGGGTTGTGGAAGTTTACCCATGCTAAAAAAATCTTCTCATCTGTGTGCACATTCACTTTCTCATCGAAGATTTTTTTCTGAAACACAACACAGAGAGAAACTGGAAAGCTGATGGTACACTGAATGGTCTGAGAGAGAAACTTGAGATCAAAAAGTCATAGACTATTCCATTGTCGTACAATCCTGAGTCAAAGCAAACAATGATAGTACCGTGGAGCTTTGCCACTCAGACGACAGCTAACACGGGTGTTTTTGACCAACAAACAAAGGGTTGGGGTGAGGTTGTTTGTGACTGTTGGTTAGACTAAGCGTCGCAGGCACACTGGTGACATACTCAATCAACAGACCGTCGTGAATGTGGTCAACAGAAAAAGAACTGAACAGCATCATCTCATACGCTGAGTTCATTCATGCGTGCAAGCATTCTTGTAATCTGGACTGTGGCCTGTTCCGCAAAGAACTCGAGGGAAACCCCTTCCCCAGTGTTACACATCACGCTGCAGTTTCTGAATGACACACACATAGAAGCCCTGAGGTCAAAAGCATCACTCAACAGATGACAGCTCCGCATGACTGTGGTTTTCTAGATTTCCAGGTTCCTCCTTCCATGTGACACCTATCACCAGCAGTTTCTCTCCCGGACAAGCGAAACAAGAGAACATTGTACCCAATCGAGGAGTCCGAAGAGTAGCTGTGCAAGAAAAGCAGCGTGTTCTGACAAACTCAGGTTCATGTTGGGGAGCAAGAAGCTCCTCTTGGGACCCACGCCCCAAGTCAGACCTCATCCACGTCTGACCACCTGGGGCAGGGGTTCCTTGAGAAGCTCAACTTTTTTGTCTGACTGGGTCTCATGGCAGGAAATTTTGGGAGGCCGCCATGACAGCCATGAAGTGCCCTATCAACTTCAAAATTGGCACAAGCATTCCGCAGGTGCCCCCTTCTTTTCCCTGATTTTTTTAGGACACGATCCCACATTTCTGACGTCGCAAATCTGACATTGTACCTTGGCAGCGCTGGGAAACCTGGTGGAGAAATGGCAGGTACTTTTACTGGCCCTTGAGTTTTCTGCCTGCAAGCATTTTTGGAGGGATACTGTGCACAAATACCTTACTTTAGGTGTTCATAGCCTTCTCCAAATTGGGCCACATTGTGATGGCTCTCATGCCCACAACTTGACCTGACATTTCACACACCTGATTAATTATAGGCTGAAGAGGGGAGAGGAAAAACCCAACACCTTTCCAGAGAAGCCAATTGTAGTGTTCCATTTACGTGTGCTGTCTGGAGCCCAAATGGTTGACTTTGCCCCAACCCAGGAGCGAAGAGCATGACTTTGCCACTGGCCAGCCACGCGCCCAATTTCCAAAACACACAAGCACACAACAAAATGCTGACCACACGCACACAACTCTTCCCAAAACTTGGGGCTGCACAAATGAAACTTGAAAAAGACACACCAAAAGAGAACCAGGAATTGTGGCAAAGGCACAAATTTCTTGGGGCAAAAATTTGTCAGGGCTGAGAAGAATCCAGCGCACTCATCCACGTTGACCATGCACAAAGCAACACCTGCAGTGCTTTTCGAAGAAACATGTTTTCTGCCCTTCACAAGCAAGCTTTTGTTGAAAAGGTTGGGTTCTTGCCATATGTTGTAGGTGCAAGTGCAAACACATTGTGTTTTATTCAAACACACAAAAAGCAAGTGTCAGCACGACTGATCTGCAAGCAAACTCAATCTGTGCTTTCCATTCTGCATCAGCGTGTACAGTGTACAACAGTCACCTCTACCCTTCTGTAGAACCAGGTTTGAAACAGGTAGGTTGTTCAAACCAAATCTGGAGAGTGCATCACACCAGCAACATCAAAGTTTTAAATTGTTCTGATTTGTTTTCTGCAAGAACGAACCTTTTTGGCTGTCACTGCAATTTGAATGATATACCTGACACTGAGATGAACTCTGCTTCACAGGCTGCACCATGGAAACATTGGCCTCCTTGCTGAAGTATGACGTCAGATACAGGGAATTCCTCCCAGGGAAATGGATGCCTTCCAAAATGGTGCCTGGGGCTCAGTTCACCTGGAGTGATCAGTCCATTTCAGAGGCAGCAAATTTGATGATGCTGGAATCTGATATGATGTTGGTTACCTACCCAAAATCAGGTGAGACTGTGGTAGGGTGTCAAATTTTGAAATTGTAAACAGTGAGTGTTTTGCATTTTTGCTCACATTGTCATGCAAACATTTACACATCTAATAGCCAGCTAGACAAGGCCACAGGCCCACAAATTGGATCTCCTCTTTTCTGCCTTGGTTTGAACAAAGACTTGTGATATGATTGTACCCCACAAATCTTACAACAGTAATTTCCCTTCATCCCCCAGGTACAACATGGACCATGTCAATCATGGGACTCATACTTGGGGCCAAGGACATTGAGGCTGGAAAGAAGCCACAGTCAACTCACCTATTTGAGAAAATGCAATTCATTGACATCCAGTACCCAGATGGCACCACAGGAGCCCAGAGATTCCTGAAGATGGAGCCTCCAAAACTCATCCAGTCCCACCTGAATTTTGAGTTTTACCAGAAACAGCTTGAGAGAAATCCCCACATGAAGATAATCTTTGTTTTGAGAAACCCAAAGGATACTATTATATCCCATTTTAATTACCAGAAAAACTTACTGCTTACAGGACAATTTACTGGGACCTGGGATCAATTCTTTGATTTGACCATCCAAGGAAAAATAGTCCAAGGGGACTTCTTTGACTTCACCAGCAAGTGGTACAAATTCAACAAGGCAAGAGAAAACTCTCTTGTGGTCAAGTATGAAGACATGCAAAAAGACAGAAGAGGCCACATTCTCAAAATTGCCAAATTCATGGGGTGTGAGGTCTCAGATAAGGTTCTTGAGTACATCCTCCAGAAAACCTCAGTTCCTGTCATGAGTGATGAATTCAACACACCCATCAAGTGGGTCAATCTGGTTCGAAAGGGGCAGGTTGGGGACTGGATGAACTACTTCTCAAAACAACAAAGTGACCACGTGGACGAGAAATGCAAGGAATATTTTGAGCCCCTCGGTCTGACCTTTGAGTACTCACTCTGACGAGTAGTACGAGGGTTAGTCCTGATTCAGGTATTTTCTGTTGCACATGAATTGTCAAACGGGATCAAAGAACAAAACCAGTGACCTGACGTACAGTCAATTGTGGAACTCAACTTTATCTGATTTGAACAACGAACTTTGAGCTTCGTTTTCCCGACAAACTTGTCAACATGTCTCAGAATAAAAGTGGCACTGAACTGATAGTTCAGTGGATTTTGTTGGGCGAATACTGAGGACTGAAGCCTACCCTGCTTCTCCTCCACACTGGGTGCACCGGCCACGGAGTTTCCAATGGTTACCGACCTGTTGGTGTTTTGTTGCAGTTTGATACTTTGAACTCTGTTCACCTACATTTCTTCCAAACCAACACCACTGAAGGGAAAGTTTGTCTATCAACACCAGTCAATTCATGACAGCAGTGTCTGCACCATTTCCAACAAACGTGAACAAAATGGTTTTCACCACGAGTTTCCATCCAACCTGAAAGCAATTCACCGGGTGAGGCAAAAGATCCTCTCACGGCATGTTTGCTGGTTCTTCATAGACAGTCGCCATTCTGGACAGTGGAGGTCTTGTTCTGTGTGATGTTTTGACCATTGTACCTGGAGAAGCTTCACTTTCTGCAATCGCACTGCTCTCTTCAGGTATCAACAGATTGCTTTCAACTGGCGGTTCAGCTGTTGCTATTTCCTTGTTGTTTTCAGTTTCTTTCATGATGTCACTTTTTTCTTCACGATCAATTCTGTCTCCCACTGTTGGTTCATGTGGATCATCAACATGAACCTGGATGTTATTCACTTTGGCTCGACTGAGATCAAAAGCTCCATCAGTTTGATTTCTGACATGGCATGGCACAAAAATGCTCAAGGACAGCTCAGAATGATTTCCAGCTCTGCAAGAAGACCACAATACACAAAGGCAATAGGAAACACATATTGTCATCAGTTATCTTTTAGGAACTATTTTTCTAGCAAAGATTCACCTGATCCATCTTTTGAAACAGAGACAGATGCCATCCCCAACACAAACACTGGAATAGCAGCAGCCAAAACAGACACCCTCCAATGGCTGTCGCCTGGAATGACACAGTATTCCAATGCAGTCCCAACAATTCCACATTTTGTCCTTCTCAACAAATAAGGTACAATTTTTCAAGAAGTGGGATTGAAATTTGCACGTTCGTTCTGTCTCACAGAAAGGACCTGATATGATTGCAAAGCTTCAAATTACCACGAAAGGCAAGAGTTACACTCTCTGCTTCAGCGTTTGACGTTGTGAAACTTTCAGCTGAAAACACAGAAATCACCTTTTATTACCAACAAAGAAACTTCAAGCAAATTGCAAAAACATGGGTCTAGGGTCTGGTAAAGATGGTTCTGAGGACCCTTCAGTGGGTCTTGATAGAACTCCTTTTGTATTCAACAATTTAACACAAAAAATTTCAAAGAACAAGTGTTTAGATTCTTACAAGTCCAAAATTCAGAAGCAGCATCACAAAAAAGCAGACAAACACCTTCACACATTGGTGCAGGATGGTCAAACTGTCCAGTGGGTAGACATGTCAGGACAGAGCTGCCACTCAACTCATATCCTGGATGACAGGAGTAATAGACTTTATCCTCATTCACAACAGTCCCATTGAGTGGGACTCTGATTCCATGCAAGAAAATATGGTCAGCACTGCAGGACACTTCTGAAACAGACAAAATGGCCAGCATGCACTTGCTTCTTTCTTTGTGGTAATTCATGGAGTTTGGTGTGGTGTGCTGCACACCCAAAATCTTGGACAGCACTGTGAGCTGTTGCTGTGGTCTGAAGAGATATTAAAACTGCATTGCTCAGCAGGAAAAAAACCACATGGTGCAACACTGTCCACCAAGATGCAGAGGGACGGAAAGCAAATTGATCTCATTTTCACTTGCCTTTTGATGTAGTTGCCTTGGCTGTTGTGGAACTGAGCGATGCGATGGATTGTGTGTAATTCTCCTGGTTTGTCATTTGAACATTTATCGGTTCTGAAAACGGACACGTGCACACAGACATGTTTGAACCCAACCCAGCGTGTGGCCACAAGACATAATGTTCTCACTCACTGGCACCGGTGTTGTGTTCATAGGTTGAAGAAGTGGTCATGTGATTGCCTGCACTGTCTGCATCTGCCACAAGACAAGAGTGATACACAGCATTCAGTTTTCTTGAAGGAGGAACAAACAATGGTTGACACCAGCATATCCAAACAAAACATCACACACACCATTCAATTCAAAAGTTTCCATGCAAAAAGGCAGTGTCACAGTCAACTCGGCTTTATATCAGTTCAGACAACTTTGGTCTGACATGAAGAAATCGCCTCCAAATGTCAAAGATGTATTCATGGAAGCTTGCAGAAAGAGGTCATTTTGTCTGCAGGGTACACAGTGACAACACCACAGAGGATGTCAGTGCAAATTCACGCGTGGTTTTCTGACATCTCACATGTACCACACCCTGAGTCCTCTTCTGGAAACCTTGCCCATGATGACCTAATTGTACAGCGCAGTGCAGATGTATTCAACAACAGAGATAGTGGTCGTTTTGCTCTGTTGGGGACAGGCTGCTGACAGACTGACAGGCTTCAAAGGTGAAAAACCTGTGTGATCTGCAGTTCCTGTCAACCAGACCCCAGGCACGTCTCCTCCCACCTGGAGTTTGCACCCTCCTTGTCCACACGAGGTTGTGGCTGTTCCCCCCCAATGGGTATGACAGCACACATTTCTTTGCCCCCCCCCCCATTTTCCCTGGCTTCCTGTAGACATTAACATCAACAAATGACATTGACAAGTTTATTGTTGCAGGAGGGAGCCAACCAGAACCTTTTTGGCCGCAGTTGGTGGTGTTAAAAATCTCATGTGTTCTTTTGCACAAATGTTTGGTTTCTGACCTGTGCATGAAGGTTTGGCTGTCCACCTGCCATTTGTGCGCCTGCCCCCAGTCTCACAGCTGATATTTCCAGTGTAGTGGTCATTACAAATGTAAGTCACCTTGGTGCCTGGTCTGTACGGACCTGAATATTCTTTTCTAGCCGCATGTGGCAGGCCCCCAGGTTCCAGACAGAAACCACAATGCATTCCTAGAAAATGCAACGTCAGCAAACGACAAATCGAGAACAAGAGAAACAAAGGAAATTACGCACGTGGATTCCATGCAGCAAGTCAGCACTTTGATTTTTATATCAAAAGGGTCAAACCTGGTAATCCACAACGGAATGGGTCCCATGATGATCCTTTTATGCACCTGGGCAACTTATCTGGAGGCACAGTTACAGTTTCCTGCAAAATTTCTTCTCTCAACCAGCACATAGCAGAACAGTTCCACCCATTCTGGTTGAAACCACAACATTTGGCATCCATGAACAGTGTCAGAGGCCTTGGAAGGTTCATCAAAACTTCTGGTGCCATAAAATGCAAATGATTTCCATGAATCTGCAGCTCTCTGAGTGACTGCAAGTGTAAAAATGTGTGCTGGTGGAGGGTTGACAGCTCATTGCCTCCCAACTTCAGAAACTGCAGGGAAACTAAACCACTGAAAGCTCCAAATTCAATGGTTGATATTTGTTGACAACAGAGGTCAAGGTCAACACAATGAGACAAATTTTTGAAGTAATTTCTTGGTACATATGTGAATGCATTCCATGATAACTGGACCTTCAGAACATTAGCTGGTATATCAGGTGGGTAGCTGGCAGCACAACATCTGTGAAGACCATACTTTCTGTCTTGGTTCCATTTTTCGCAGGGACCATGCTTGTTGCCTGTGCACGCAAATCCGCATCTAACACCAGACTTCATCTGAACCAGAAACAGCAACACTACTGCAAAGAGTTAACAATCAGAAACCATTGCACATTGCATGTTCAGCCTTGAACAGCACCCACCAATCATTCAGTGCCCCTCATTTCACTGAAAATGAGCTGAATTTCAAAACATGCAGCTCCAACTCACAATTTGTGTCAACATTCCTCACCTGCAAATTTGCCCAGTACAGGCATTTTTTGAAGCAGACCCCAAATGGGAGAGGAAAATACAACAAACAGTTGTGACCTTGCAGCGGTTTGAAGGGAAAATTGGTTCTTGGATTTGTAAGTTTTGTGCACAATATAAGATTGTCAGCTCAAAATCAAGCGTGTCGCTTTTTGTGCGCCACAATCTCTTCTGTACCACGTGTCAACAAAAAACAAGTGGTGGTCGAGCTCTCTGACAAACCAATACTTCACAAGGCACAAGTCAGTGAAGGTCCAAGAGGTGAGACACCAAGGATATTGTGGTTCAAATATGCTGAAACAATTGTTTCTGAGTGAAAATCCCAATAATAAAACTGGCCTTGATGTTGAGAGTTGAAAGTTGTACAATCCTTCTTTCATATGTGGAATCTCTTGGTCAAGCTTCAACACTCCACTTTCCAGTTGCCATGAGACCACAGGACAACAAGTACCACCTGACCCTCCTTGATTCTCAACAGGTTCAACTCAAACTTTTGCACCTGTGCAAACTTTCATTTGTGGCATCTGGAGTGAGATTTCACAAGATCACAAGAAGAAGCAAACAACAAGATTTTGCCACACGGATGAGGTCCAGTTTTGGTCAGCAAATCTGGACATTTGTTCCTGAGGAGCAAATTCTGCACGTTGCCAAGCAACTGCAGGCGAATGCCTGATGAAGATTCAAATTTTTTCATTCAGTGAACTGAAATCTTTTCAATGCACTTTTGTTTGGAAAGAGACACAATAGATCAGGCTTCTTTGAGCTGCTGACTGAAGTTCTTGCTTCCTTTGTTCACAACCACAGCCTTTGTAACACGCATGCACAGATCCAGATGGAGGAAAGTACACCTGGTTGGGAGGTCCTGTCCCTTCCTCTTTTATTTGGATCCAACAAGCCGGCATTTCGCCCCTGAAAGTGGGAGAAGCACTTTTCCCAGACAATGACCAGCACCCTGACCCAAGTTTTTTTCCCACACTGGTGACCAAGCGCAATATTGAGGTATTGTCCTGTACAAAGTAACACAGAATTTATTCCACGCACCTGCCTGCTTGTGTTGAAAGGGTTGGGCTCAACTGAAAGCTGCAGGTGCAAATGCAAACAAACGTTTTTGACACTTTGTTAACTTCACAAGTACAAAAGACAAGTGCTTGTGCAGGGTGTCTGAGCATAAACCTTTTGTGTGCATTTCATTCTATATACATCTGACACCGTATCAGCTGCAGGTAGACAATCCGTATCGAATTCTCGACAGCACATACCACACGTGCATGCGAATCTTTGCTTTCGATCCACGAGTTTGTACCTCCGCGTATTTTTACAGAAGCCTCACAGAGACCGAGCAAACTTGCCTGCAGGAACAAAAGGTGTGTCTTTTGTTTGGTTTCCTCCGTGTGTGTGCATACATGTGTACGTGTGTGTGTGTGTGTGTGTGTGTGTATGTGTGTGTGTGTGCGGGTTGTGTTGTATGTGTGTGTGTTGTGTGTGCATGTGTGTGTGTGTTTGCTTG
>JAAUXT010081755.1_pt1 | contig 37872 bp, 44 predicted proteins | sample 7278171 | NCBI WGS metagenome assembly JAAUXT01 (sample SAMN14350112, study PRJNA611818) | marine sediment metagenome | isolation source: surface marine sediment (1.8m) | place: French Polynesia: Moorea | collected 2018-08 | reverse complement strand
TTAAGTCTTTTGTGTTAAATGCTTTGACATGGGTGCACAGGGCTCACAGTAGAATTATTGAAGTGGAATCTAACGTAAAGAACAAAGAGAATGACACAGACGGGGCCTTATCAACAAGTAATCAAAAGACAACATGACATAAATAAATCTGAGGCAAAGCCGAGGATTCGTTAATCTCCTGTTGTCTGTTGATCACCAATACCGTGCACAGCGGCATCGCCAGCTCGCGTTGTCGTCGTCGCAGTTCGATGAAAGTTGATATTTCTCCAGCTCCACCACTCCCGGGGTTCATGATCGATGGTTTAGTGGTGGGTTTCAAACAAGCGGAACAAATACAACAATGTCGCTGGTTCATGCTCAATTTGTTCCAGCATAAAATACCCAATACGGTTGGCAATGAGATGGAAATGGGGGCTCTTGACAGGAGCACCTGGACTGCTGCACCGCGGGAGGCTCGTGCTGATGGTGCCGATGGCTCAACCACCAAAGGCCGCGCACAGTGTTGCGTGCTGCATACCCTTCCGCATGAACCACTCAAGGGTTTTGCTTTGGAATGCACCGAGTGAAAAATTGAAGTGGCTGAAGCTTACGCAGCCTGATCACGCAAATCCTTGTCGGAGGCTTTGACATTGTGATGATTAGGTAATGTCTACGGGAATGCGTGGTTTGGCTGTCAAGCCCAGTGTACACAGATTCTGGTTACAAGAATGCGCCGCTGGGGATTTTGTATCAAACAACTTAATACGGCTTCATTATCGCTCACACCAATTGGCGGTCTCGAGGGGGGCGCCGGATTTACGTAATCCATACCCCCTATTGACGGAAGCCATCAATATCATAATGCCATCATCAATACGTGGTTTTGTGGTGGGACATGATCACGGGCTGAGTTGAGTGAGCAATGGCTGAATGTCGCGCTTGCGAATCTGGGAATCTTGTGAGGAAAGGAATCTTCTTGTTGAGTTGAGTACCTCAAGAACAAAGCCGTCAAACTAACAAGCTGACCTGGGCGTCCTGAAAGCTGATCGTTGTGAGGGAATAGCGGAATCTGGATGAATCCGGACTGACAGGAGTCAAAAGTTCGGGAAGATGGCGGAAACTATTGTGAAACCGTGTGTGGAACATCTTCAGACAAAAACTATTCCAAGCCCAACCACGTTGGGTATGTTTTCTAATTTTTCTGACACTGTTATTTTGAGACTTGCCTCCTGTTACCAGCTCGAGGATCGTGTTTCAAGCCAAACGACAAATGAGACAAATTGTGTTTTCAAGAATGTGAGGCAAATTCACGCTGTCTGCGCAAATAGGTATCAAAAGTCATGAAGTCAACTCGATATTCCTCCACCTGTATCACTTTCAACACAAACATTTAACTAAACGGTGGTGAGATTTTCTTTTCGCGCACTGAATACTTTATGGATTGACAGACATTTTCCCATGCCAAAATTAATAAGATAAAGTAAAGCAGCTGCGTCTCCCCGTCCATCCCTGAGATCCGGGGCTATGCCAGGTATTGCTCCATTACCAGTTGTGTAAACTGAGGCGATCGCAGTGATAACAGAGGCTCTGTACCTGGGGGCGGCCGTGACAGTTGAGATTTCAATCAAGATGCGGCGGCGGCGGCGGTGCTGGGAACCTCAATTCGTCTCCATTCAATGTGCTGAGCGTGGGTCGTTCGGCTCTTGTTCAGAAAGCCAATTTTACTGCGGTAAATTCGAATACATGTCGAAGCCTCATGTCACGTTCCAGGTGCATACAGGCTGTTTTTCAGATTTAGCTGTGCTGGAAAAGAAATCATAGACAGGGTTTTCAAAAAGGCTGCAAAAGATTTAGCGCCTGTGTTGGAGTTGTCTGAAGACACAATTTATTTCAATTTGAATGTCCTGTTTTCTGGGAAAAGCTTGAAACAAATGCATAAAGGAACTTGAATTCTGGTCCCGTCTGTCCCACCTGCAGCGCATTGTGTCACACAGAGAACACCAACCCAGAAGCCTGCATGTTCAGGTATTTCACTGCGGTTTTACGTCGGTGCCACCCCTTCATACAGCTGGGATGATTCAATTTTGTGTACAAGGCGGATCCAGCATCCGCTTGGAGGGGGGAGACCTCTGTTGGGGCGAATTCAACTTTGAAAAAATGCAAGCGTCTTGAAGTGAAGAAAATGTATTTTTCCTGTGGCGCAACACATAAAATTTTTCTGGGGGGGACTGCTTCCCCTTGGATCCTCCCCTGCCGTACCACCAGCAGAGGGTCATTAATTGGAAACTTGTCCGTTTTAATTGATCACTGGGCGGTGGATGAGTCGAACAGTATCGATCTGATCAGCTGCTGATGAAGGAGAAGTTTCCATTGAAACGGTTCAATTGTACGCGTTTGTCTGTCGTGCTGTCGTGCAGTGCAATACTTGTCCCAATCTACGTACGGTGTGTTCCTAATAGTTGAAATGAGGTAGCCATTCTCAAGTCGTTGTGACTTTTTACGACCACACTGCAAAATTGATATGACGGAGCAATAAATGACAGTTAAATGATTCGTTTTATGATGGTGAGGCAGTTTTTGCTCTGCCGGTGTTCGGTGCACTCAAAGTTGAGCGAGCTCATCAAGGGTTCTTTTGCATTATGAACACCCGAGTCCTTTCTTCTCTTTGTGCTCGGTGAGCGCGTGTCCGTAGATCATGTGCTCAATGTCAAACTGCGACCATTCCCACGTTGTTTATCAGCACTGGTCAGCAGGCCAGACAAAACAGCTGCGGTCGATTTTCAAGGGCTTGGATCTGCACCCTCGGCCAGGGCTGTGTTGGACAGATAGAGTCTGAACTGCCAGAACCGCCTTCTGTCCCCATGACTGTGTTTTTCCGAGATTGATGTATTGGTTTTCAAGGTCGCGAGGTTATCGGAGTCTGGTCGTGGAACCGAGCTGCAAGACATCGTAATGAGATTGAAACTTGATAAAGTGGGCAAAAAGCAAGTTGGAGGCTGGTTCACTCTGCGTGGCCCGTGGTGTGGGCGCATCGTGGGCCGTGGGCCGCGGGAAGCTGCGTTGATCGCGTGCGTCGCCCCCGCCGCCGATGCGCGCGCCCCTGACCCGCCGCACGACGCCGCATTCCGCAGCACGCCACGGTGAAATTAATCTGTTCGCGCGGCGTTGTCAAACGGACATTTCATTAGTCCGACACCGTGTTGATTCATCAGGTCATTGTCAGCATCTGAACCTTTTCGTGGAATTGGGTCAAACGACGCTGAAAGCAACACCAGCAGTAAATGCAGAATTTGCAGTGGGTGTTTGACGGAAGTTGTTTGTAGTGAAATTTATGGGCAGGAAGGACGGTGCTGGGGTCAGTCATGACACCGAGAGACGTCGAAAGCAAAACATTTGTACAAGACGCGTACATCATGTCAGAAAACAAGGAGAAAGTGCAGATTTGGAGAGTGACACAAACCAAACATCCCCGGGATATTTTCACAGGACACCAATTTGACGTGCCCTCTGTATTGCACAGGTCTCATTTGTATGCATTTCTATCCAAGATAGCCACTAAACTTGAGGATGGCTGAGTGTTCAGGCATCGGTCATCTTGCATTTGAATCACACACTGCTCGGATTCGCTGCTTTGTTTCCGCTGCTTTTGTTTGTGAGCGCAGACAGTCCTGGAACACACAGGCAGCGTCCGACACCAAAGGAGATGCTCAAACTTTCACGTCTGGAAACCAAGAAAACTTGTGAAAAATTTTCAGATTTTCAGACCCTGACAAAGCGATAAAATTCGTCTTGGCACACCAGCTTCAAGAAAGCGATTTCAGTTGAGCCCAACACATCTTCCATTTGTTGAACCCATGGTGCGCGGAGTGAGTTGACGGTGCTTTGCTCTGCAAGTGAGAAAGAGTGAGAATGTTGGAATTCAACACAGAGAGCGATGCGCCACTTGACAATGGGTCTCGTGGAGGTCAACAGCGGCGTCGGCTCCCGGTCTGTTGGCACTCCGTCTTGCAATTGTTTGGACTGCATCGGAGCTTCTGTTCTCACTGCTGCCCGGCGTTGTTCTCCAGGGATCCGAGCAAAGCTCTGAGCTGTTGATGAATGCCATTGTTTAATGTCCTGTGACTTTTATGTCCGCATTAGAATGGAAGACTGGACACCAGTCAGCTTGTTGGATTCAAGTCTGCTTTTTGACCCAATAGACACGGCCATTTTTAGCATTTTTCTCGCGTTCAATGACCAAATATTTTTCAGCTGGATTACACTGATCTCAGACGTGATATTCAACACAAACTTTGACATCACTTCTGATTGGACGTGACCCCAACGACCCCCTTGTCCCTCGGTGCATTAGTTTTGCTGCCTGTTTCTAGACGTGGAGGTGGCGGCTGGCGTTGACCTACCTTGTCACAGTCACTCAGAGGTGACACTTTAATTTGGACTGCAGGAGAGGGTGGGGCGCTGACCACCCAGGCTCCTGGCCCGAGGGGTGTGAACAAGAGCACTCTTGACCTGTTGATTCAAGAGTTGGATGTCAGGTTCAATAAGGTGCGCGCGGTTCCTTGTCCTCATCACTTCCCTTATCAGCGCCCGTCCAGGTTTTTTGTTTGAAATTGCGCAGAGCTGGTGTTCAAGGCAGATAGGTAAAGGAGCCAGCTTTTCTGTGAATGTTTTGCAGAGCTTGAGTTTGCTTCGCTGTGGATAGCTACAATCTTCGACAAAAAAAAACTCGCAACGGTCGCTCAGATTTGTGCCAAACGGTTTTGCTGGCCCGCTTGAGAAAAGAATATTTCTCTTTGCTACTTTCTTGATTGATCTCGCTACAGTGGCGCTCAAAGCAGCTTTTGACTCTGGGTTTGAAATCGTTGAGCTTTGCCTGCAGCGCAGCGGTGGTCAAGACGGCCTGATCCACAGGAATGTCCCTGAGAGTCCTTCGTCTGGCACCGGAGAACACTTGACCGAAGTGCGATGTAATTGCGCTGGCAGGTCTGAGTGACCGGCCGCTGACCATTGTCCATTTGCACTGCTAATGTCGTAATTGGCCCGGCAGCAAATCAAGACTGATCACTTTAGCTCAGGCCGGCGAGCCGTCACCACCGCTCGATCCCATTTTGTGTTTGCGGTTCAAAGAGTGGGAGCTTTCGGAGATTGTGCTCTTCTTTCAGCGCCCCGCGAAGTTCTAATGGATGTAGTTGTCCTGTGGAACAGCGGGCTGTGAAGCACATCGACACTCAAGGAATCTGCGTGCAACAAGTGCAGACAGAAGAAAACTCCCTGTGCGTGTGTGTGTGTGTGTGTGTGTGTGTGTGTGGTGCGCGCCTCTGTGTGCGTGCGTGCGTGCGTTCAGAATGTTCTGAGTGAGTTTCTTCAAGGTTTTTCCTGTATCAGCAAAAGTGGAGAGTATATGTACCTCTGCAGACGTTGTTTCCACATCACCGAGAGACCTCGGGCCCAGTCATTGCCTCGAAGCAAAAGGTACAAGTCAGAATCGGTGCCTAAGCTGGCAGGAGCAGGAGCTGTTGTGCCCTGGCGGTCAATGCGAAGGTGGCAACTGATTTAGTGAATTAGGGGAGGGAAGCGGACTAAGGGAAGCACGCCATCAGGGGACCCCTCCATCACTTTGTCTCGGTCAAACAGCCGTCTCTCCTACCCCGCAGAGTTCTCACAATCTCCTTCCATTGCCCAAGCTCTGAGCCGTTTAATTAGTTTGGATCCTGTTCTTCAGTGCAATGCTTGTTTTGTGAGGAACTTCGATTTGTCATTTGTCATTTGTCTCTTCAACAGGGTTCCTTGTGGAGCCTTGGCAAATACTTTTCAGATTCGCTGCTGAAAACTGTAAGATTTGTGGAACTCTCCTGTCGCCCCGTTACGTAACTGTGAAGGATATTGATGGAGTACAAATGAAAGAGATTTCCAAATCGTGTGAGGATGGATGGAGACAGGTTGATCATCATTGATTATCGAAGAAAAAAAAGTGTCGCTGAAGTAAAAAACGTGGGACACACCGCTTGTGACCCTCATGTGGCGAAATTTCCCCCGGGAAAAATGGACAAGGAGTGGAAAACAATGAGTGACATGTGCGGGACACAGGCTGGTTTTTTTGGATTGACCAAACCATTTAAAAATGGCCACGAGGCATCCCAGCAGTCCCAGTTTCAGCAGTTTAGGATTGTTTCATTAGAGTTGTATTAGTCGCTGCCCCCCGGGCTGCCCGACGGTCCGGCGACCCAGATGGCGGCGCATCACGGATCGCACGACCTTGATTTGGGAGGCCGCAGAACATTTGCATTCTCGGTCCGTGTAACAAAGCAAATTTCCACTTGTTCTGTGTCGTAAAAGTCGTGTTCACCGTGGAAGTGTGCCAAAAATTCAGTGTCTGGTGTCGGTAGAGAGTTACTCTCTTTCTAGTGCTCCGCAAAAATGGAGTTACTCGACAACCAAAGCCAGCCAACGCGTTCTCTCAGTGCACGCGCAAGACACAGAGCGATTTCTGTCCGCTGTCAAGTCGTGTTTTGGGATTTGGTCATGACATGAACATTTGTGTGAAGATCATCTTACGAGCGCGTGTGCCAGTGTGTTTGGCTGCTTTTGGGAACACCGTGCCGCACTGAACAAGGACAGAGTTGTAAAAGCTTTTGAACAAAAAGCGGCAGAAAGCAGTGTTCCCTCGTCGGTGGTGAAGCCTTGTTCTTCAAAGATATGTGCTTCGGATCAATAGCAATCTGACGGCGACGATGATCGATTACGCTATTGAAAACAGCCTGAAACCAAAGCAGTTGTCAATGTTTGTATTCCTCTGCCCAGACTCCTCGATCCTGCAGCTATCGCCTGTGGTCAGGATCCAGTCGTTTGCGTAACGCGTTGCAGAGTTTTTTTTTGCAACGGGCGAAACCGTGAAGCAGTGGACAGGCGTTTTTGTTCTGAATACCCAGTGCCCAGACAGTCAAACTGAAATGTCTGTGTTTGGTTCGGGATCGAACGATGGAGCAGACTGAAGCGTGGGCGCACTTTGGATTCATCAGGGGTTTCTGCAGACGAACAGGACGAAGAACATGTCTGTTAAGCTGTCAAAGAACCGCATCGCTCCACGGGAGAAGCTGGAATCGGACAGTGTTGATGATGAATCGGTGCTCGGAAAACAGCCGCGAACCAAAACACGTGTCTGTTTGCTGGCGGTGAAAAATAATCAAGAGATTTTCTCAGAGGCTGCGGAGTTGCTCTGATCGCTGTAAATCTCAGGTGTTGCCCTACAGAGTCGCTCTGATGGAGATTTGTGTGTTGACGCTGCGGTCCCTGATTTGTCGTCGCAACCCTGAGGGTGGCAAAGCGGGAAGGAGAAATTTGGTTTGGAAGGAGACGTCTGTTGAAGGAGGACAGAGACTGCTCACTCTGCGTAGGGGGGACGATCATTCCCCAACCCAACACACACACATACACACACACACATACACACACACACACACACACACACACCAATGCGTCTCTGGAATATTGAGAAAGCTGGAAGTTTGAAGTTCTTGTGTTTCCTTGCAGGGCTCTCTTTTCTTTTTCAGTCTGCGACACAAATTTGGTTTGGCAACCTGTTCCAAGGTGAAAAACAAAGCTGTGCAACTCATGCGAATTAAATCAGCGGGTTATCGGAGCCACGGGGCGGGGGAAATGGTGAGCCGCCCAACAGAGGCGGTCTGGGATTGCGATCATCATCTTTTGCATGGTGCGCGGGTTGCTGATCTTGTGGAGTCCCTCCCTTGTTGCCTCCCGTGCTGCTACACCTGCAGCACGTTGCTCCTTCTCTGCGCATGACTTATCCACGTTGGTGCGGCGGGTGGTGGATTTACTGCGGTGCGGTGACCCGTCCCGCCCCCGGGGTCGGGTTACACGAGATGGTTGAGGTTCCGAGGCCACCTCATCAGGATCCTCCGGGATGAGTGCAAAAATTAACACCCGGTTCTTTTGATGTGCAGTGATGGACAGTTGTTCATTCTGCGCAGCTGTGGAATGGACTCCACTGGCAGAAAATTTCTTGAAACTTTTTTTGAGAATGGAGAAAGAATGTGGGAACAAGGAATCTGAAATCAGGAAATGCTTGGCGGGCGTACTCTGTTCTTTTCTTTTCTTTTCTCTTCGCACCGCACACCGCATGCATTCGAACTCTCGAACTCTTGTCCCAATTGTGAGGAACAAGGGAAACAAAGCAAGTACATCGCTATTAATCTTCGGTCCTGACCTTTGCGATTCTCAACAAAGAGCAAAACAAAGAGTTTGATTTACCAGGTGTTGATTACTTCTGGTTGCCATGGGCGAGGAGCGGGGAACAGTGCAAAAATGAAGACACTCCATCCACAGTGTGCTCAGTTCGCTTTGAAAATACACTTAAATCTTAGAGAATTCGTAGCCTCAGCAATTTCCTCGCCTCATCAGATGCTGTTTTAATTGGGAAAGCCCATATTTGGTAAATTGGCGTTTCCATAGTGCTGCCTTCGACACTTTAACATCCATCGTCAGAGCGTCACCCCCGATGAAAATCGTATTAACTGAAACACACACGGAGTCGGCCGCACTCCTCGCCTTCGAATGAAACTTTATAATATCAATGGCCTCTGATACTCTTGAATGCAAATGGCATTCCTGCCACACGAGTGCCCTTCCCTTTGTGCGAGGTGGCAAAATTAATTAGAGAAGGACATAGGAACTTAGCACAACATCGCAGGGGTCTCAGCTGGCATGGCCAGTCGTGTTCTTAATGCACACAGATTGGCCAAATGCAATCTACACCATAGCAGCCAAAGTTATGCAAATAAATATTTACAGGGCTGACGAAAGAATTTGTATTGTGATATTGATCATGTTTGCAGCGAAAACTGAGTTTGACGAGTCGCGCTCGGTCCTGACGGCTCGATCCCAGGGAACCGCAGTCTCCACGCGTCCCTCCAGTGAAAAGAAATTTCTCCAAACCAACAAGTGAATTTGACAAGGAGCAAACTTTAGTCTCAGTAATGAGTTTGTGCAAGGCTTTTTCAGCGCTTTCTTGAGTGATAGGTATTTGGTCACAGCTGCAGAAGAATGTTGATTTCGTTTAACTTGCAAAGGAGGGAGAAAAGCAGAATAATATTGACTCACGACATTCTCTTGACATTCCTCGACTCAGAGGGTGTCAGACTTCCCAGAGCGAGAAAATCACAGAAGTTTTCTTCAAAATTAGTTGAACTGAAGTTGAAGTGGAGATTTGTGTTCGTTGTTCTGAGTTATATTAAGCCACAAGCTCAGGTGTACAACAGACTGAGGACAATTGTGTCGTCAGGAAAGATGAGAATCCACCCAGTGATGGCAAGGGAATCTGATCGGACTTGACATCCGAGATGGAAATTCATTGTTGAATATTTAGAGCTGATTAGCACAAGCTTCTTGCGCCGATCATCTCAATTCAGTTTGACAGCGCGAATTCATTGGGGCAGCCCCCCCCCCCCCCCGGTCCGTGAACCCTCGGTGACAAGTAAAAGATGGAGACACAAAACTGCTTCTGAACCCTCGGACTAATCCGGGGTTTCATCCTCAGCACCCACAAGCCTCACTGAGCCCCAACCCCCCGTGTGGAAGCGAACACCGTAATTGTCATCATTTGCCTAATTTTCCGATGGATGCAACTGATTTTCATGTCACGAGGACTGATCAGAGCGGGAGACGGGGAAACCGCTAATTGAGTCGTCGGATTTTGATGATGATGACGATGATGATTAAACCCTCGAGAGAAGGGTCCCGGAGATCCACCCTGGGGCCCCCTCCCCCCACCCGGAGGGCGCCCCTCTGCCTTTGTTTGCATTGCGCTACGTTCCTTGCGTGACGTCGTGAATACAGATGCTCCTGGATCTCAATGAAGGCGAGATGACTCTGATTGAATATTAAGAAGATTGCGCTTTTGTGTCGGAGGCAAATTGGCGGTGACCCCCAGTGACCTGTGTCTGGATTATGAAGGATCTGCGTGGCTCGTTGTTGTGCTGGAATTAATCCTGAGCACGAGCCGCGCGCAGAGCAACAGATCCGGATCTGTGTTCACGCGGGACACCTGATGCCCGCGCGTCCCGGATGGTGCGGAGGGGGCGGGGCCCTCAAGATGGGACCCAAGTACATGAGGTTTGGCGTACAGGTCTGTGAAGGAAAAGGGTGCATTTTTCCGTTCTCACCCTTGAAAGGCATCTTCTGCTCCAAAGAAGGATGTGAACCTTGCTACAGTTTCAACATGTCCGAAAAAAAGCCAAAGGATGATGGGGTGCGTCTTTTTTTTTGGGGGGGGTTGTTGTTGTTGGTGAACGTGACGTCATGATCAGCACACCTTGATGTACCCATATTGTCCTTGGACACTTCCACACCATGATATCACGTGAGACTGGACTCTTCTTCCAGCACATGGCTTCCCCCCGGTGAGACCGTGTGATCAGGGCCCGAGACAGCAGTATCCAATTTGGATTGCTGGGGAGGCAAAGACTGATGGATTCGTCCAAAAGAAGGAATAAAAGTGCGAGATCAAAGGCGGTTAATTACTAAGCGAGATGCAGTCCTCGTCAAACAAGACAGGGAGTTGAGAGTCTCGCCTGATTTTATTGTGCTGCCATGCCGCCCGCCTCTCTCTCGGAATGTCTTCTGGCTAATCACAGTTTTCTTGTTGCACCCGTTCGCGGCGCGGTCGGGTCTTGTCAAAAACAGAAGCAAATTGGAAGCCAGCGATGAATCCCCATTGGAGGCAGTGAGCAAGTCTCGTGGGACTCGATCATAGTGATTTGGTCCCTTATTGAACAAGTACGAGGCTCTGTCCTTGTTAGACCAGCAGCGGAATTTTATTGCTGCATTTGCAGCGCAAACAAGTCAATAAGAACAGAGCCTCTGCGATGCCTCTGTGTTAGTGAGGGCAATCTCTCTGTATTGCGCGGGGTTCTCTTTGTAGCCACCAATGTCATTGACGAGATCGCAGATCTTCCCATCTTTTTTGTGCTCGTCTACCATTTTGAGGGAAGCTTTCACTTGCGGTTGGTGTGTGGACAGATACAAATGCAATTTGGCCCCGAATGATATGTGTTTGCACGGCCTCAGCGGCTGGACGCTTCCAATCAATCCCGCCTCGGGCCCTCTGCCCATGTAACACAATTTGTCCTCCGTCATTTCCCGAACCATTAGATTTGAACAGATACCAAGAAACTTTTCAAAAGTTACTGCATTATTTGACAGACGTTTTTGTCCATTGTGTTTTCAGCTCAGTGTAACCTGGCGATGGGCATGCAGACAGGGCAGATCCCAGACAGCGCGCTCTCAGCCAGTTCCACCTTTGATGAGGCGAGTGTGGGACCCACCAGTGCCAGGTCAGTACATTCCACTTTTCCTTGTAAAAACACAGTGAAGTACTGAGTGAACGTGAATGGGGAATCACACAATTCACTGATTTCTGTGCCGCATACGCCTTTGCTGTCTTCTCAAAATGTACTCACTTCACCGCAATATCTGCATCGTTCTTTCTTTTCAAATGTATACATCTCTGTATGGATGCTTTTATACTCTTCAAATATATTTATCTTTTTCTCACTCGAATGAATGTGTAATTTTGCAATAACGCGGCCAATATTATTTTATATTGAGATGCTGTATTGAAAGACCTCCCATTTGTAGATTCTAAACGATTTCACTTGAACTTTTTACCGCTTGAAAAGAAAACATTTTCTTGTCACTGGTCCAAAACTTACACGCCATGTTTGACAGTAAGGTACGTATAAGGGAGGTTGAGGTGTCCCCTGAACCCCCCGGTCTCTTTGGGATGTTGATGGTTGCGCAAGTTGATACGTGTGTAATTCAGACTGGCGTTAAGAGAGCCTCGCGACCAGGAGCGACGACTCAGCCCCTTGTGATTCAGACGTGAGTCGCATGACCAACGCCGCGTCTAAGTAACTTTTCCTGTCATTAGCCAGTGTTGGATCCGGCTCAAGACAAGATTGTGTCAAAATTAGGCCGGTCAGGGTGCGGTGCGGTGAGGCCGGACCAATTTCGGCGGAGCCCACAGCTTCGTGCTGGGGGTGGGGGTGGGGATGTCCCTGCAGCAGTAGCGGAGGACCGAGGTGGGACGAAGATGGCGTGATGTCACGGCTTTGTGGCGCTGGATTTGCGCGGGATTTTCCTCAGCTTACACTTCCCTAATGCGACCCACAGACCCAGGGCGATAGCACCTCTGATAAAGTCAATTACCTTTAACACCACACATTGGCGAGCAGCACACATTGGTGTCTCCAGAACCCACGCAACTCGTCATATTTTGCAGTGGATGGAGTCCTATTCACTTGAATTCTTGATCCTGCGAAATGTGTTGCAAGGCCATTGCACATCGCATTGACGTGTGTTGAAAGTGTTCTTCATCCGACCAAACGGTACCATGTGTGGCATTCGACTGTATGTAACATGTAAACTCAATAAGCGATGTGTAAAGGTAGAGCGGCAGAGGATCTGATCCCCCAACACCCAACATCCCGAGCGGTGCGGCAAATGCAGTCCGACAGGCAGCGAGTTCCCCGCAGGCGTTTTGCAGGCAAAGCTTGCAGTGTGCTGCAGAAGCGAACAGATAGATAAATGTGCAAAGAGCTGGGTCAGCCAGAGGGTACAGAAGACCTCAGTACTCAACTGAGCAGAATAATGCCTGATAAATGTCGTCAGTAACCACCAAATGCGGACATATGTCTCTCTCCCTCCCTGCGCCGTCAGCAGCGCTGGCCCCGACACACACGTGCGCGCTCCGCAGAAGACGCCAAGGAGACGCAGATCAAGGACGCAGCGCAGAAGCTATTTTCTGCTATTAGACGCCGTGTTTTGTGTCCCGTGTATGTTGCCATAATGCCTCAGTGGATTTGCCCTGATCACTGCGCTTCTGGGCCTAATTGCTCACATTCCAATACATATTTCTGACGGCGCTTTGTCGATTGCATGTCGTGTCTTGTATTTTTCGGGACAAAGAGCGCTTGTACTCAATTGTAGTTTTAGTGCGGTACAAACGCGCAAGATGTTTTGGCGAAGAGCAAGGACGTATGATTCACTGATTCAGGCCACCAAACAGGTCAAGCGGGCTCTGACGCACAACATCTGGCCCCACAGTCTGCACAGAACCTGATAAAGTAAACAAATAATTAAGTGAACAAAAGCAACGCACCTGTTTGCAATAGGATTTGACACTTGCTGGCCTGCTGCGGGTGCAAAACTTCATTGTGGGTTGATTGAAATCACACAGGAGCTGTGGTCAGCCGCCGTATGTCAGGGGTGTTTGGTTTGTGTAGACATAGCGTCCCGGTCAGTGAGCTGATCGTGTTTGTAAATATTGATTTGAAAGTTGGAGCTGCATTAGTGCGGGCTATGAATTGATGGCGTGCGCTCCTCCCGACTCTCGCAGTTCGTCCCCGGGTGCATCAGCACGTCCCTTTGTTTTCATAACGGACAGGCCGGACAGTATTGGGTGTCAAGAGATCCCCGAGTCCCATATGGCCCGACATGAAAAGTACATTTACCGACAAGCGACGCAGGAAATGTTGATATAACTGTGACTGACAATTACAGACTGAGATTTCATGAGGTTTCACTCAGCGCAGCTGGGGACTGCAGGACGCAGTGACGCATCCTTCAGTTGTGACAATTGTCTTGACCAAAGAAATCTTGGAAGATGTCTCTGGAGAGACTTGCTGAACTGAAAAGAACAAGGTGTGGATGCAACAGCACGAAAATATTTCGTATATTGGGGAGAAGATGCGTATCTCAAGTGCGACTTTTGCGTTGCGCCTTTGAACTTTGCAGTCTGGCTGGTTCGGATCAGGAGGGAGACAGATCTCTCGCTGCATGAGTAGCCCGTGTTGATAAACCCGCGGAGGGCCGCACATGAAACCAGTTTTATCTTCACAGATATTGGCTTCTTCAGTTCTGTGGCCACTTGACCCAATGGCTTACCCCACGCAGAACGCGCTTTGGAAGGAAAATGGTTTTTGTTTTGGGGTCTCACCTCCATCGCGCCCGGACCTGTTGTGTGGTTGGGTAAGAAACAACATTCAGCCAATTGCCCAGGTAATTTTTCTCAATCACAAGGGGGAATTAGAACAGACAACTACTCACCACGGAGCAGCAGAGGTGTGTTCACGTTCGACTCAACGCCACGCAAATCTCCAGTCACATAAGTTTGTGAAGTCAAAACACTCCAATCAGGTTACTTGAGGCAATTACTCAACCCAAGTACAACGTCAGTGATACTTGTTTGGCCGCATTTTCTTCAGTGTCGTTGAGGCTTTTTCTCCGGACCAGCCGCGTGGTGGAACAAGGCCCAGTAATTGCAACTTCTCGCGTGCTGCTTTGCCAAACCGTAAATCAAATGCCCCCTCTTACATTGTATTTTTTTTTTTGCCTGAAATTTTTGTGCTTGGAAGTATGAAGCGCGAACTTTTTTTGTGAGCTGGATATGGTTTCAAGATGGATGGGGGTGCGCGATACGTTGCGCACGCGCGGTTTGATCCTGTAATTGGTGCGCCTGTGTCGTGCTGCATTCGTTTAACCCCTGGATCCGGGCGGGCGCACTTCCGGTCCCTGGATCCGAACTTCCGGGAAACTGCATCGCGCGATCCGCCACGCGCCGACGACAGCTGCGGCGGGGCGGGTTGAAAGGGGCCCGAGCGAGGGAGGGCCCGGGTTTCCACGGTGATGAACGCGCTTATTTATGCCCCGTGACCAAATCTGTCTTGCGCATGCGTCTTCAGAAGGCACGCAAAATTGGTTTTGACACCTTGGGGGTACTTTTGCGAAAGATTTGTGCAGACAAAAAGTTGTTTGTGGAGGGTTGTCTGTGCGATACACATTGTGACTATTACAATAAACAAGCTTGTATGATCACAGGCCAGCTGGTGGTCACGCAGGTTAAGTGAGCCCACTGATCCCAGGAAACATCCTGGAAATATCCGGGGTGAAAACGGTGTGCAAGGTCAAGATCAAAGCTTGGAGCACAGATGCGCGCAGGTGTGGGGCTCGGCGTGAGCGTGAGCGTGAGCGTGCTGTGGGGCGCGTCCGCGTCACTGCGCATGCGCCACGGCGTGCCGCCGCGCGCCTTGTAAAACCGCTCATCGGAACCGTATGGATTCCTCCCGGTGGTCCGGGAGGGGAGGCTGAGCCCCTTGGGAGGGCAAGTTACGGTGTGGATTACAGTTTTTTCCCAACTATTGTGGGGAATTTTCTTGAGCCGCTTTTGTCAAGAGTGAAACTGAGCCAGTTGAGTCTCCACGTGGAGTTGAGCTAATCTCTGCAGTTATTTGTGCTGGTTGGAGGCTTTCACAAGAGCTGCTGGTTGCCCTGGTGGAATGCTCCTCACAAGTGCGTTGGACGGCCAGTCAAGTTTTTCTGACAGCTCACACAGACGTGAATGGGAAAGCTTTTGAGGGAAAAGATGTTGGGACAACAGTCCCTCTCTCCCGTTTCTGCACACAAGAACTAAAAACAAGAATTGCTCTCGCGAGTCAGCGAGTGCGCTGTGCACGAAACGAAAAGCACAGATGAAAGGTCGTCACAAACGGTTTGTTTGCCTGCGCTACAGCAATTTGCCCTGTCTGAAAGCTGCAAACAACATTTGGATTTCTTTATGGTGGTTGTCCAGAGGTGTTTGTGGCTATTCGTCTTGACATTGTTACGGGCAATTGGGTGTTTGGAGGGAAGGAGGGCCTACCTGTCAGGAGGGACTGTGTTACAAAGCTTTTTACGAAGCTAATTATGAAAGATTAAGTGAACAGGCCGGGTCGGTAAATCATCTGTGCCAAAAGCGCAATGGCGGCTCAGCAAAGCGTGAAACTCAGTTACTTCCCTTCATCACATATCATAAGTCTATCCACAAAGGATGAGTGCAAAATACGAGGGCTGCGCAAGCTTTGCTTGTCAAAACTGCGTATATATGCAAAGAAATGAAAAATTTTGGACGCTCAACTGCAGATACTCCGTGGATGCGCGAAGCAGATGTTGGAGCGTATCAGGAGAATGCAGATGTCGGAAAGACTTTTTCTAGTGGGAACGCATATCGTATCACCTGCGGCCCGCGCGGGCCGTGATCAGTTCCGATCTGGGATCGTGTGATCAGGCGGAGGAAGCGCCGAGGCTGAAGATACAATGGGATCCGTGTCATCTCAGATGCCCCGTCGATTCCAGAGGCGGCGACACGCAGAAGTCCCCTTCCTATTCAGCTGCACAGACACGAAAACTCAGTTTACCTGACAGAGATAGACATCACTTGCCAAAATTTCTTGTGAAAAAACTATGTTATCTATGCAGGATGCTGTGCAGCGTGTAACTTCCCCCGCCGAAAAGCATTCGTGATGCAGTCGCACCTGTGAGAGAAAAAAGCGGACTTGTTGTGATTTTAAGATCACAACACCCTCACTAGGATGTCGGTAAACATCGCGCTGTAACCTTTTTGAAACAGGGTCTTCCCGGATTTCTTTGTTTAGATGGAAGGGAAACAGGGCAACAACATGGCCACACTTGCTATGCTTTTGAGAATACAAGTAAAAGAAGCAAGTACCTCGTGTATCTAGTGAAAATGAAGCCACGCTTTTCTGAATTCTGTCTGTCTGTCTTGAGCTTTGAGCTGCGTGAAACAAATGTGTGTTTCATGCAGTACTATTCTGATGTAGATAACTCGTACAGTTGTTCCTGGACAGCGGCGATCTTGCGCACCAAAGCAACCCACCGTGCGCACCGTAGGACAGAAACTTTCTGAAAAAAAAACCCGCATCAACCTCAGCCATTTGAACTCGCCGTGGAAGCACCGAGTCTCCGGAAGCGCCCTGTTTTCTGTGGCGTGTCTCGAATTGGGCCAATGATCTCAATGATTAGACAGTTCGATTGTTGAGCCCGCTGTCCAAACTCCCACCCCGCACAGGTCCGTGTTTTCAAAGCTGGAAGCCTTCAGGGCGAATTATATTGTGACTGGTTCTTACGCCTGGTTTTGGTTGGCACTTACATGGCACGATCATCGCAGGTTGTACTCTGGGATGTTGGGTAACGAGGAACACGTTAAGCGATACCTGCTTTGACTCGTGAATAGCGGGTATTGCTCGCATACTTGCGGAAGCTGTTTTTCTGGGACTGATCAATATCAATCAGTTCCACGGGGAAAAGTTACTTCGCAGCAAACATTCTTCACGAGGCACCTCCTCCACAGCTTGTTTTGAAAATATGAGAAACTGTGCAAGTGGTGGAGGGTGGATGGTCTTTCTGCAAACTTGTGAGAGCTGTTCATTTTTTTCTGCCCACAAGCGTCTTTCAGTCCATCCTCCCATCAATTTGCTGGGGTGCGATGGTCAGTGCGGTGTGGAATTCCCATCTGGTCATTTAGGGGCGAGGCCACGGGCAGGTGTAGACTTGCAGCAATTGGGGTTGAAAGGGGAGGAACAGCAGTACCATCCAAAGTGATTTACGAGCAAGTACACAGGCAGATGAGTTTGAAAAATCTTCCACATTTCAAAATTGGATGGCAAAACTGTGAGGCGGAACAAGAAAATGAATGGAGTTCAGTCTCACTTCATTGAATAAACATAAGAAAAGGACGTTTATGAAGGGACTGAACAGGTGTCATGGCGGACCAGATGGGAAGTTTTATGAGCAGATATTAGGGGCTCAAGTCGTATCAGTTTTGTCGGGGTCGGTGCAGAATTAATGTGAGGTCACGGAGAGTGGGATCTTTTGCTGATTAATCTGTTAGCACAGTGCCACTGATATTGTCGAGTGATTCGTGGCCGAGCTACTTTCTTGTGCTTCAGAAGGTTACACTGCTATCCTTAATTTTATCGCCTGGCCGAACACAAACCCTCAGCAAAATGCATCAATCTTGCAAGAAGTAGACTGGACTGGACTGCTTCGCTACAGAGCCAGCAAACTCAAAGGTTACTTTACACAGTTGAAAAAATCTGCTGTGGCACACAGACACGTGCAGAGGACAATTGATAAATACTTCTGAACAGTTCAGAGCGTGAAAAATTGCGCAAAGCGGGCAGAATGCAGAACAGAATACTTTCTGCAGGCAAACTTTCTTGACATTTGACGTGAAAAGCAGCCAGAATCGCGGGGGTTAATTGAGCAAACCTTTGTTTTAGCAACAAGGATTTGTCAGTGTCATTAGAGCCTTTCCACACGTATGCTGCTGAGGTTGAAAGCTTTTACCTCGAGCCCTGCGCAAACCGAACCCCGAGAAGCGATACTGCAGGAGAGATGGAGATGGATGGAGATTTTCTATTTGTTTAACGAAGTTGAGTTCAATATCTCACATATCTACCGCCACAATAAGGTGACCTGATTGATCTGCGTGGTTCTTTTGTTTTCTCACTTTTTATTGCGCTCGCTCGTGTGTTGCTCAGGCGCGTTTTCTATTTTGCTTGTCGTCGCTATGGTTTTGTCTGGACATCTGCGCAAATAAACTGCGTTCCCAGTTTCCTGTGCCCGACGCACCTGAATAATCACACCGGGCGTAGACTCCACAATTTCTCCGGCACCAGTTGTTACAAACCGGATGATCTTCCTCAGGGGGGAGGCGTTCTCTTAGTTTTTGAAGAACTCTGCTCAGACGCAAAGGATCAACACAAAGCAGTTGCTGTGGTGCTGCAGCAACCTGACACTGCACAGAAATGCAGGGAAAGGTGCAGCCCGCCCTGCTGGGAATCCTCTGAGTCCACGGGACTGACGGTGTCTGCGGAGGCACTTTGGAACACAGCTCTCGCCTCCGGGAAAAGCAAACCTGGTTCCTTGTACCACTCCTGTGCAAATTATTTGTGTTTGCTGCGTGTGCAATTTTTTACTTAAAGGCCGAGTACAATTACAGACCAAGACAGATGTACTTTCTTGATATTCAACATTGTGCCCGAGGCCTTTGATATTTTCAAAGGGGCCACACTTGGCTCCAAGGGACGAATTGCTTGTGGTGCGGTTCTTGTATTGATATGTCAGGGGGAGGTAGGAAAGGTGTGTTCGGGGGCTGGTCTGCAAACGAGCGTGGGTACAAAATCCAGGATGACAAATTTTTGCCATTTGTCATGATTTCTGTTGGCACAATTCTTTCTTTGCTTCAGATGGTTTTGTTGCTGCAGAAATATGTTTCGCAGAAATTTGTTTTGAAGTGTGATGTTCTTCGGAAGAAGTGGAAGAAATTGTGTTATTTCACTTGAGCGAGCACCCGATTTCTTTCGGTTTTTGTTTGTTTTGCAGCTGGAAAATTTTGAACTTATCGACGAAAATCTTATTGAAGCTGACAAGTTGATTTTGCGAAAACAAATGAAACTGGCCACACAGAAGGAAAACAAACACCCAAGCTACAAAAGCTTACAAAAACAAATTCAGAGCTTTGTAAAACGTCCAGTTAAATTGATTAATAGCAATTAGAGCTTTGATTATCACAAGGGTGGTAACCCGCCAGACTGGAGGGGCGCGCAAAAAGGGTTGATGAGAGGGGATGATGCGAAACTTTTTTCTTGAAAGTTATTTGTGGCAACGTGTGCCGCTAAAGGGGCGTGGCAGCCATTTTGGCTAATGTGGTCCATTCTTTTTATCACACTCCATACCTGCGGGTAGAGTGGAGGAGTATCCTGGGTGACGGAATTGAAGTCCAAAATTAAAATGGAGAAATATGACTTCATTTTGGGTGGTGGTTGAAGAGGTGGTCCAAGCATTTTCTTGGAAGCACTGAGTCTTTGTCAGTTGAACGTGTTTCTTTTTGGTAACGAGCTTCACGGCCAAATTTGAGAAAAAGAAGTGAAAAGCGGTGAACAAAGACTCTCGTGAAACTGTTTCACCGGAAGGTGGAGAGCAACACGAGTATAATTTATGAATTCAATGTTTGATTTGTGAGTTGCGGTGGTGATGTTTGGTGCGCTTTCTGTTTGTGTGGTCCTCGCAATAACTTTAATGGTCAAAACTTTGTTGACTGAAGCCTGAGGGACAGATGGCCTGAACTGATATTGTGTTTGAGATCCCATTGATTTATTTGCAGTTGCATAATGTCTCGCTCTGCAAGGGCGTGAGCAACTGTTGTCGCCAACAAAATAGGAAGAGTGGTGCAAACAGTGGGATCGTGTCCAATTCGAAAGGTCCATTGTCCAAGTCATTATTCTCGCCTTTCTGCATTGACTCGTGATCAAAGGCAAGGAAAACATTTGTCTGATGGAATTGTATTCGTCTATTAAATTTAATAACGTCTCGGTGACAATGGCTGGGAGGCAAAACTAAGAAAGTTCTGACAGAAGCGGTGAGATGTGCGGGGTGTTTTTCCTCCTCCTCTCCATCTTGTTACCATTGTCTCGAAAGATAGAGTTAAGGCCCCCCGTGTTTACAAGAACACAAAAGTCAAGAAGTTGGCAAGAGTCTCTGACAAGAGAAATACGAGAAGAAACACTCCGTGTAATTCCAGAGCTGTTGGGAAGAAACTTCGGAGCTGGCAAGGATTGAGTATCCACCCGGCGTGGCATGGTTAACTCGCTTTTCTACCTGTTTGCACAAGTGCTGGGGCCGCTGACGTTACTCACAAATAGGAAATGTGGGGAGGAATGTGGCAATGAAACTGGAGTTGACAAGTGTGTGAGGATCATCCATCAGGAGTGTGCACGCGCGCGTCAAAAGCGCGCCCCATACTTCGAGTACCTGCGCGCGTTAAATCACCCCCCCCCCTATCGTAATCCCGCTGCCCGCGAAATTTGGTCACAATTACGTGAATGGAACCAAAGCCATCAGGACACGCAAAGGGAAGGTGTGTATGTGTGTGTGTGTGTGTGTGTGTGTGTGTGTGTGTGTGTGCAAATAAAGTTGGAACCTCTCGTCAGCGAAGCTGTCAATCCCAAGATTTACTTTTCCTTCGCTTCTGTCAAACGCCCAACAAACCCTCGGGATCCTGCCAGAGAGATCCGTGACTCGCACGCAAAAATTGAAAACCAAATTCTGCGGATCCTGCAAAGTTATTTCTTTGCTTTCTTCACGCTTTGTGCGCATCTCCTGTTTTGTCTTCATTCACTTTGGCCGTCTTCGCTGCAGCATCTGTTCAAACAGCGGCATTCTCGCGGACTCCGTCGTACCGGAGCAATCATCACCGTCATATTGTCTTACGGCAACATCCAGCCACTTACTGCCGAGGATTGTTCACAGACACCAGTACATAATGGGCCAATTACGCTTCTGTTTGTGAACAGCGTCTGAAGCCAAATTACAGCCCAGAACAATATGGCGTCCCTCAAGAGACGCTTGTGTAGATTTGTAAGATTTCTGAGTGTAGCTTCTCTTTTCTGTCTGGGGAGGAGAACTGAGAAGAGATAGAGAAATTCAGTCCAGAAGTTTGAAGCAGGTGTTTGACTGGTGATTTATAGCCACGTTGATTGGTTCTTCAGCCCTGTGGCTTCTGTAGTTGCCTTGAAAAAAGCAAAACATCCTGAATAAGACCTGAACCTTCGTTAAGGCTTGTCTAATCGAATCACTGGTCTACGTTAACATTACGCATGACCGCAGGAGGTGTACCTGAGTGATATTCACATCTTTTCTCCTCCTGTTCTTCTGAGTTGTGGGTTTTTCTGGTGAAGGGAAACTTTTTCCGCAGAAGCAACTTGTTTTTTGCAGTTTTCCAGACTCAACGTGAGTTTTGCGATGCAACAAATTGGTTATTTCCCCAACCTCTCTCATAACGAAGAAGACAGGAGTAACGTCGCGGGTTTGGGAATCACATCACATCAGCGTGTCACTCATTTCCGCTTCTCTTTCTCTCCCCGCTGTAGGATCCGGAACGAGCTGCTCGGAGGTGCCTGGTGCCCCTCGGGTCCCATCGACGAGAAGAGCTACGAGTTCCTCCAGATCAGCTTCCCGCGGCTGCGCGTCGTCACACTCGTCGAGACGCAGGGGCGCTTCGGAAACGGACAGGTGGGTGGGTGAGGCAACTTACGTCGAAGAAAAAGACTTGCACGCCATTCGTGAGAATTTTGTGCCTGTGACTTCGCACAATGACCCTGGTCCACTGGTTGGTGTGGTTGATCTGGTTTCACCAGTTGGTGTGGTGGATCTGCCTCACCAGTGATGTGGTGAGCTCTTGGAGATTCTCACCAATGATTGACGCACCTCGTAAATCTTCAAGGACGTCGCACAAAACACGTTTTGCCGCAATGGACATTTTCATCGAACCCAACGACAAGTTCAAAGCAGTTACATTCGTGGAAGAGCAAATAGTTGGCTGCAAGAGACAGCGACATTCTTTCATAATTTACACCAAATATTGACAGCGTTATCTTCATCTCTGTTGAAAAGTGAAATGCATTGTGTCTTCGTCACAAAACGGATGAACCATGAAAGTTCAATTGAGCATAAACTGCATTGTTTTCCTCAAAATTAATGAATATTTGATGATCATTAATTCATCAATGCAATTGACCTTCCTTTGAACAAAGCACAAATTATTTTCCCGAATGAATTTCATATTGCAGCGCCAACCCCCCTTGAAGTGACCTACAGTCCAATTCTCTATTCACCTTCACTTTTCGGTTATGAACTGCAAAGCAACATTGCATTGTTGCCACCCAACCCGCCTGGAGACGGGACCCAGTGAGAGCAGGTTTTGCTCTGATGTGCATCAGCGCCGGTGCGCGGTCGCGCCACGTGACCCGACCCCGCGTCAAGGCCAGTCACGGGTCAACAAGGGTCACGTGTTTCCGTCAAAACGTGCAACTGTCCAAGAGAAAAGTGGGAGATTGGGCGCGGTGCTTCAAACCAGATGTTTCAATGAGGTTTTCAGCAAATGAAATCCGTGAAAGTAGTTTTGTTGAGTCTTTGACACTCGTACTTGGGAAAACACTGCTGTGCTGCGTTGTCAAAATGTTGGTCGCAGATTTGTTCCAAAAGTTGGACTTTTAATGAGGACTCGATGGACATTCACGCATTTTAGCAATGAAAATTTCATGAAGCAACAGATCAGACTGTCGTCGCGTGTTCAGTGGACGGAACATGGTTTGCGTAGCGAATCTATTGTTTTCTGACGGTTGATCTCATCTCAGGTGCAGCTGTCCAGGTGCTGATGCTCCAGATTGTCACCACAATTATACACTTGTCAGTGCGAACATGTCAATTGATAGAAATTCTATTTTAGTTCAGCACAAATATTTACATCGATCCAGCAGCTGGTAACAACATGGTTTTGTGCAAGGCAAAGCAAGGACAACAAACGTCCCTCTCTTGTTTGGGTCCACAAGAAGAAAGCCATTTTGCTTGATCAAACGGTCCTGAATTCTTCCGGGTCACATGGCATCTTCAGGGACGAAGCAATCCTTTCTCTGACAAAAAAGGTTCAGGGTCACAATGATCAGCCATCTATAAAACAACACGGAGACATTTGAATGGGTTCGGGCAGCGCGCGGGGTTCTCGTTCTTATCGTACAAGTCCACATGGCGGGTAATGACTGTCCCGCGGGAACCCGTGCGCCATGAACCTCCTCACCCGCTCCTTTCTCTGCCTTTCTCCCGCTCCACAAGGAATTCCATCAAATTCCGTCGGAGAATGTCCCCCCCTTCCTGATCCGGGCTCTGTGATCAAACGTGTAATAATTGGGTAAATCTCGGTTTGTTTGTTTTTTCGCTCTGTGTTGTTCAAAAGTTCTTTGCGAGACAACACACAAAGGTGAGAAATATAGAAAAATAGCCGCCCCTTACAAATGTGGAGAAGTATCCGGATAATGCAGCTCACCATCGGATCCGAGCTCGTATATCAAAGCTTTCATCATCTTGTGTTCAGCATTGGAATATTATGACCGGCAATTGGTGCGATTTGGAGGATCCGTGATGGCTCTCAGAGCAGACAGGAATCCACTATCGGCCGCACTTTATTTCCGTGCCGGTGGGCAGCTTATCAGCCCCACGTTTCAACGTGCTCCTTGCTAGCGCTGATCTCTTGACATCTTTGTGTGAGACTATTGCGATCGTTGACTGAAGGATACAGAACCCTTGTCTGCTTTTTGTTCTTCGCGGGCCAACGAGCCCTCGTGAAGAGGCAAAGGTTTTGCTCGGCCTCCCGGCGAAGTCTGGGCAAAATATGGTGAGCTATGTCTTACAAACACTGCCACGGCCTGGTGGTTGCTCGACGAAATTTCGCCGTCGTCGAGGTTAATTGGCGTCGAGTGGAATTCCGTCTGAAGCTTTTTGTAGCAAAAAATACTCGTCGTTTGCTGTTCTCCAGCCGATCCATTTTCAATCAACTGGTGCCTGCTCCAATCGGGAGACCCTGCAGAGAGTCACTTGTTCGTTCGTTCCGTTCTCTCTCTCTCTCTCTCTCTCTCTCTCTCTCTCTCTGCACATGCATCTCTCTCAAGAAAGAAAAGAAGAAAACAAACAAGGGACTGTTCGATAATTGTTTTGTGGGTGAATAATGGGACGCATTACGTTGCGTCTGTGTCCGGCGGTCCCGGAGCGCGTCCGCGCAGTGCGCATGCGCCGTAATTACCTTCGTCTGGGATCCCGAGCCTTGGACCGAGATTTCCTCTCCAGCGTCCAGGGCGCAGAGTTCAACCAGACTCCATCTCGTGGGGATAAAAAGACATATTTGAGGAATTGCTTCTTTCTCCGCTTATCAAAATGTTATGATTGAGTTGGAAGGCAGAATAATTCCCGCAGCGAACATCCCCGCGAGAGGTATTCCGGAAACTCCAGTGGCGTCCTCGGAATGGCACGGCGCAACAACAATCGCAAACAGATGCGGAGAAATATGTTTTTGTGTGAGATCGGTGTCGTGCGAAATGGGATAGCAATGCAACGCGTAACGCCGTTGTATTTCGCTGAATAAACTTCAAACTCATCGTGTTGGCCAGTCTTTGACACGAGGGATTTGGTATCAAAGGAAGACATATTTTCCTGGGATACTTGGCGCACAAAGCTAACTGACCTGAAAGACGTGGTTCTTTAAACCTTGCATGTTTCTCGCGACAGCTCCACGCACAGAAATCCACTGACCTCGCCCCGCATGCTGCACGACGCATGATATCTGATCAAAGACGGTCGCGCTATCGGGGAACAGCTGGACCCCGCGGTATGTCAGCGCTTTATCAATCGAGATGTGGACGGCATTGACCCTCGAAATCATATCAATAATGAACAGATGATGATCAGTGTGTCAAGTAGCCATGTTTGGGCCTGGGCTGACCCGCTCCCTTCACTTAGCCCTGGTCCATAAATCATAAAGCTTTGTTATTGAAGGCGAGGTGACGGAAGCCAAGTGATTGAGACTGTGGGTGGGGTGGGCTGACCTCCAGGACCAGGACTGTGGACACAAGGTCCTGCATAGGTCGCTCTGCACTGGAATTTGCACTTTTCATCGACATGCCAGTTGATTCGCGGCAAAAACAAAGATCAAGGCATTGAGCCAGAGACTCGGGTGTGGTCTTGTTTGATCAGCAGTTTTTTTCTGTGCACTCACAAGTCGTGGCGGCACAAGTTGCGGAGTCGGACCTGTGGAGGGGGCAGACCACTGCTCAGGATGCAGGCGAACACACAAGTACTTGTTGACGCTGGAAGGTGGCTTCAATTTGACGTGTTGACAAGCGAAGTATGCCACCCAATCGTTCAAATTGAACGCAGCCCCATTGAGCAAATTCAGGTGTTGCGGTACACGTGTGCTGAGTTATTTTGAAGGGTTTGCACGTTGAAACGCAATGACTCCGGACTCCTGTCTGAACCCCATCCGGTTGGATTGGGTGCAAAATCAGATTCATAGATCACAGATAGAGATCGTTGGTGTCAGTCAGTGTGTGTTTGAGTTCTGCGGGTCAGTCAGTTCTACTCGTACGTCGCGCACATCACGCTAATTACACGCGCATGCGCACTCTGCGGAGCGCTCTGGTTCCCGGTGTACCCCGCACACGTGATGAGTACACGTGATTTATGGCGGCTTCATCAATTGCCTTAAAATTGACCAATGATCATTGAGGCTCCACGGGAGGCGCGCGCCGAGAGGTTTTCATTTGTTTGCGGTGTCAGTGCGAATTGAAATCATTCCGTCGGTTGATTCATGTCGTGTACTCAGTTCACCTCACTCTGGCTTGGGCGTTCGAACCGTTTCTTCCCTTTCACTGCAGAAATGCAGTGCGGTGACATGCAACTGGTGGCCTTTGACTCCTCCGATTTCAAAAGCGCCTCTTGAAGTGCAAGTCTCGACAGACCTGGCTGCGTGGTTTGAGTCCGGTTGCTTTGTACTGCATGGGTCTCAGCAAGCAAGTGGACGGACGCTCACTCCACAATGGCACGGAAAACAAAAGGAAAGCTTGTGAATTTTTAATGGCTCGTGCAGGTAGATTTGTGGTTCAGGAAATGCGTGCAAACAACTGAGGCAATATGTTCCGTCACGTAAGTCTCCACCGCGATATCCTCAAATATTTATTCATCCTGAAGAAAAACCCATCAAATTAAGATGGAAAACTATCTGCATCGAGCCTTGTCTTTTCACAGGACAAACATCTTGCTGCATCACCTTTCCCACATCAACTTTTTGTCGTGGAAAATCGATTGGAGGGGAAAATGAGAAGAAAGGGACACAATAGGGGGGATTATCTGCTGACAGTGAAGGAGAAAGAAAGCGAAGGTTGCAGCACAATTAGCTCTCGAGACAAAGAGCTGCCACTCAGCACAGACCTGTGGATTTACCCTGTTGAGGGGGTAGTCAGCAGAACCCCAGGGATCCTTCCTGCAGGCTCCGCACCACGCACGGGGCTTCAGACAATGTGTCAAAATATCACTGTTGATTATTGTGTGAAAATTTTTAGTGCCCCTACCGCTCGCCTTTCCACCTGGGTCAACTGTTTAGTGGGAGCGCTCACGATTTTGAATACAACGCAGTATCAAGCCTGAAAGATTCTCTGTCTTATTGTCAGCAAAAACAATGTCAAGTGTTTGGATGCACTTTGTCTGATACAATCGTCTGAAGCGTTTGACAAAATCTGGAAACACCCAGATCGAGAGACGGATTATCAAAACAAACACGTTGTTCTGGGAAGGAAGTTTTGTGTCTGCTTGATTTATTCTCGACGCTTTTTCGATAAACACGCCACAAGAGAGAAGACAGTTGCACAACAGGTCTGGATGCTCTTCTGAATCTACAAGTGTCATTTATAAATGGTGCCAAACGAGACGCTCTGGTATTCTGTTGATGGGTCGTGTCTGTTCTCCGGGCATTCTGTGTTTGGGTTTGATTCGATTTTCCATTCCGTCATTCCGCAATTTGTCAAAAGAACCCGATTTGCACAATTCTGTCATTCTGAATTGGTCTTAGTCTTCCAAGGGTCCAGAACTGCAATTCTGGAATTGTACATTTGCAAAATTCAAAGAGGAAAAGCTGTTTGTGCAGTTGACGCAAACCGAGTCAGGGGAGGCAACAGCAGTTGCTTCAGAAGGATCACGAAGCTCTCACACTGCAGATTACACACAAGAACAACGTGATTCAATTGTGAGCGATGTCTGTCACGCTGCGGAAACAAATGAGCGCGTCATTATCCCTGAACGACGCATGCGCGTGCGCACGTGTCTCCGATGCCATGCGCAATATGCGACAACTGGAGACGACAAATGATGCACGCCTTGATTTATCAGTTGCACTTCGTCTGACCGGGCGACAATCAGTATTCAGCGCGCTCGTCAAGAAGCGAGCACTCGTAATAGTGGCGCCCCCGGGGGGCTCCCGATGACTCGATCCGGTCCCGAGGTACTCGTGCGAACAGCGCCAGAGAGTTCGTCTTCAGTAGCGCTAATTTGTTTCATCCGACGAGCTGGTAGAGGAAGGAGGACCGCAGGGGGGGGGGGTCGGGAGAAATTCAGTGAGGTTTTGGGGACAGTTTGCCTCTTCCCGGGCCTGGCGGCAACTGGTGTTAGCTGTTGGATTGCAAGCTAAGGTTTTTACTCTGAGGCAGGTGAATGGCCGAGAGTTTCTGATGTGGTGGTGGAGCCAATCCACAGCTTCTCTGGTGAAATCACCGGTGAAAAGTTGCAGGTTCCTGAACAAAGTTTGTGTGAAGCAGGTGCTCTCCCGAGTGTTTCCTATTAGTACACGAATCAATTCCTCGAGAGTAAATAATTATATTGGCTGCCCGGAGCCTTCTCTTTCACCTGTCTGCAGCCTCCTAACATCCCTGCCCTCGCAATTTTTTAGCATTTGTTTCCTGCTCCAAGAGGCATCTTTCTTGGAGCACACACCACGCGGCAGCAAGTGGATCGGGACAGCAACTACTCGTATGGTTTTGTTCGGGGGGGAGGGGCTGTTGTTGTGAGGCTCTGTGGGCAATGACCTCGTTCGATTTTCCTGTGCGACCAGCCGAGTGACTTCGCCCAATCTCCAACCCACGGGTGAAGTCGTCGCCGGCGGCTCGCCAGACGCGTAAATCGAACGCGCCCAATGACACAGGTCCATCGCACCGCGGGTCGAGATCGCTGACCGCGAGCGAACCGGCCCCGAGGCGAAACTCGTGTTCTCGTCTTTGTCACAGAACAATTAGTCCGTGCAACACAGCATAATTTCCGCATCATCATGTCAAATGTCACACACTTGCAGCGCACACCAAAATGCTTTTAGTGGTGATAGGAACGTGAAACAATGGGGGCCTTGGAGCGTCGCGACAGAGGACGTTTTGTCACGTTGAGATTGAGGAAATGTGATTGGTTGATTGGATCACCAATCATCCCATCTCCTGCGTCTTTGTGAATTGCTTGGAAATCTACGCCATCACCAAGTCGCAGTTATCAGAGAACGCACTGGATGCAACGCGCGACGGCGTGAGTGCGTCCCACCTTCGGTGAGCCCGGGCTCTGACCTGAACGCTCTCTCGCCCTGAAATCCGAGCTCCCTGCGCCCAGAACTTCACAAAGGTCTCCGCACACCACAAAGCCAGACAAAAACATTTCTTAAAAGCCTGGAAAGCTTTCTTGGCCTGGACTGATCCCTGACCCAGTGACGCTGGGAGAGGAAACGGTGAAACTCAACACTGGACGCAGATGCGCGATCAGCGCTCCTCAGGAAATGGGGATTTATTGCCAACATCAGTTCCAATAAATTTTACAATCCTTATTCTGACTCATCTCGCTGAGACAAATTCAATTGTCGGGGAAGCCGCGCCGAGGCCTTTTGAGGATTGTTTACATTTATCGCGCAATAATGGTGAGAATCATTGGGTATCAATTTCCTCAAATTTCCCCGCAGAACCCGACACCCCCGCCCCCCGCCCCCCCCCCCCGCGCCCGCGGGATTATTCCACCGCGAAAACGGAGAATCAAATGCTTCAAGGAAATTCTTCACAAAACGCGCAAAAATCACACACGCGCAAACAAAAGTGAGATCTGATTTCATAAGAACTGCATCATCACGCGAGGAAACCCCATTAAACTTCAGACCCCACACGCCTTGGCAAATTTGGCCGCATTTAACCTCTGTACGTGGAATAAGATACTCCGAAATGACTTCAATGAGCCCGATGCCTGTGTTGATATTGGGTTTTTGTATTGATGTGCACAAATTGTGGTAGTATCAACATGTCCCTCTCTGCATATGTTTCTCAAGTTTGGAAAATGAAAAAGGCATTTGTTCCGCCATTCACAGTGGACAGAAAGCACTTGGAGCGTCCTCTTTAGAATTGTCGCGTGGTTCCGCGGCTCCATAAAAATGCAGCTTTCGCTCGTTTGGGCAAAATTTCCAGTCTCTGAAATTACCTTTCTTCTCTACATTGTTGCACTGGCTTCGTACTCGTACCACATGTCTCTGGTTTTACTTTCCAAGATTGAATGTTGCGTCGGCGCCTGACGCTTGCGTGCGGGAATGTATTGAATAGAAGCGTGCCTGTGGTACCCAAAGGAATCCGTGGTTTAATTGTACCTGCAGGCAACAAGGGGGGGGGGGAAGAAAACTGCAAAACGCGTCAAATGAAGCGAGCGCGCGGGTTGTTGTCTGGAGTCAGACCCGTGTACAGACCGAATCAAATGGACTGTGTGAAGACAACAATGAGGTGGCTTTTGGTGAACAGAACCTTTTGCTAATGAAATAACAATGGGTTTGTTGGAAAACTCTGCTCAGAAGATTGAGCGCTGTTCACCTGCAACAGAAGTAGCACCTGCACCTGCAGGGCTGTCGGCAGAAGGAAATTACGACCCAGGGGCCTTTGTGCCACGCGGCCATAACCTCGCTGCTTTGGCGATTGCGGGCGATAAATCGAGCTTTATTAAATATTTATTCTTTATCCAACAACCCTAAATTACCTTTATCTGGGCAAATATCAAATTAATTTGTTGCTGTATTGGTTGGGCTGGTTCGTTTTGCTGCGGCTTGTTCAGTGAGTGGGCGACCTTGGGTTCGTTTTCAATTTGGCAGCACACAAACTGTGTTGATTGATCTGTTCCTTGGACAAATTACTGTCATCCATTAAAACGCACTTATTTCAAGACAGAGACGTTTGTATTTTGAGCCTCTGTCATGAAATTCTTTGCGCACAAATAAGGTCACAACAAATCTGACATTTGAAAACGTTTGTCGTTGCAGGGGCAGGAGTTCGCTGACCAGTACGTGCTCGAGTATCAGCGGGAGGACGACGGACCCTGGTTCCGCTTCCGGAACCGTCGCGGTCAAGAGGTAAGGCGCACGCACACACACACACACACACACATACACACACACACCATTCGCCGCTGTTTTTAGGTCACGTGCGCTTCATCTTTGGATGCCTGATTCGCGGGGGGGGGGGGTGCAAGGTGCGCCGTTGTCCACGAGTGAGAAACCAACAGTGTACTCGTATTCTCTTGTACTTGTGTCTCACTTCCCTGGGAGGCCGCTCTGATCGCATCTCTTTGACCCGATTTGGGACCTGTGCATTATAGTTACACATTGCTGGTTGACATGACGTCCACTAATCCATAAAACATTTGCAAGACGTTTGATACCTGTTTTATGTTCAAAGCCTTTCATGAGGAATCCCGCTCTCCGAGCCCATAAACTACCCTGGGACCGACATTAAAAGACTTTGGTCGATAAACCTGCCTTTGGAAGGAAGGCTCTGCCGGTGCGGAGAGGAATTTAATTACGCAGGGCTGCAGGTCATACGATTTGGTCATTAAGAAGCGCTGCCGCGCTGAAACATCTCGCTCCTTCTTCAGCAGTTCCTTGGATCTCGTACATGTACTGATTCACCTGCGTCGATTTCTCGTCACGCGCACAGAATGACGCGCCGACTGAAACATCGGCGCGTGTCACACACGCACACACACACACACACACACACACACACACACACACACACACAAAGAGAGAAAAGAAACAACCAAAAGCACTTTGCGGCATTTGACTCCATCTACGATGGCTGCTCCAGGGCTCAATGTAAAATATATATCTGCGTTCTGGCAAAATTCTCTTTGTTGTGCAAAAGCTGACTGGTGAAAACAGCAACGGAGGGGTGGTGGTCTCAAAACACGTTTTGGAAAAAAAGCGGTGATGGGTGGAAAGCACGCCACTCACGCCCTCCTGTTCACCCTGCAGATCTTTGAGCCTGAGAAACCAAGAGGCTCAAACACCTCACCAGCGCTCAACAGTCCGAGATGCGAAGGAGGCTCCACTGTGCTCAGGGTCCCTCAAGGCAAATCAGAAAGGGAAAGGAGGAACAAATCGTCATTACTCGACAGCTGAGGGCGCTGTGATATGGATTGGCATCTGTCACGAATGTGTTGATTCATCTGCCAATGAAAAGTCCGCGGACATCATTTGTTACCATAACTGCAGCAATTGCCTGGTCCGCCTAAGCTTTGTAATCCCCCAGCAAAATGTTTCTGAGCAGAAGATCCACTCAAGAGCAACAAGTTGTTCCTTCTACTGGTGCTCGTAGCGCACGCAGAGCAGTTGTCACTGCAATACACTGCAGCTCAATGACACCTTTCAGAGATTTAGACAGCGCCTTGTTCGCCAACAAGAGGACGTGTTGCAACCCCCCCCCAACCATCCCCATCAACACGTGTGTCCGGGAGCTGTTGCTAATGTCGCTCGAGATGAAGACGAAAAGCGTGGAAAGTAGGGAGATTGAGTACTCTCGAGCCGGCGTGACTCACGGTGCATGTGTCAGGTCCGGGCCGTAGCGTCGCCTCCTGACTGCACTTTATGGTGCTCGTCGGTGTGGCTCCTGCGCTATAATCACGAGGCTTTTCCTTCTCGTAATTGCTGTGAGGCGAGTCCCGCGCCCACTGGGCACAGTTCTCCGGGCGCTGCGCGTCCATGGAAGAAGCTATTTTTCCACGGTAGACGCTCCTCAAGAAAGTTCTTGACTTTTGCGCCTCCACTTCAGGTACGAACACGAAAACAGTCATTCTCAAAGCCTCTTTGCAGACGATTGTGCATGTCAACAGCTGTGTCTGTTGAGTTCAGGAGATCTTGATACCTCCCCCCCCCCGCTCCCAATCGTCAAAATGTTTTGCTGTTGATGACCCTCTGTTCCACGGCACCTGGCCCGTGGGATTCTGTCGTCGTGGTCAGACAGAACGATGTTTGTGAATCCGGACAAACCCGTATATTGACTCTTTTGAAGATGGTCATCACAGTGCACCGGCGACTCCAGGGTTCCTCAGGACGCACTCGTATTTATTATTTATGGAGCGAACGGACCCAAATTGGCAATGATGTATCGAGTGCGTCGAATCGCGTTCGTCTTGATGGAAGGTCATTCTTCTTGTCCGGTTTCTCCAGGAAGTCTTCCTTCTGTTTTGAAAAATTCATACGCCTCATCCTGCTTCGAAAATGCGGTGTGTGTGTGTGTGTTTTTTTTTTGTGTTGTGTGTGTGTGCGTGTGTTGGGGGGCAATAACCTGCGGAAAGTGCCGAATTTTAGGTGCGTGATGATTCGGACGGTGGTGGGCGTGCACGATGCGTCGTGCAAACATTTCGCAGTCTCCGCGACTTCAAACACCGCAACGCGGAGAGAACCTGATGGAATCAGGTGCTTGATTCCACACGTGAGAAATTATTTTTGACCTGCCACTGGCGGTGTCAAACGCTGAAAGCTGTGGAGACGTGGTGATTCAGGAATGTATCACCGACGGCCTAATCTGCCCGCCTGGCTTTTCCTATTAGCAGGTGGGATGGATTGCAGCCAGTCAACCTGCTGCTGATTGAGGTAAAATTCTGCTGGATGAATCACACGCGCGATACTGGAGAAAATCAAATCTACCTGCCCACCAGGATATTGAAATTATTTGAGAGCAAAACATTTTCGTGTGCTAAATGATGAGCACATTTTGAGGCGTCCACAATTTTTGGAAGATGTGGCAGATTTTCTGCAAATTCAGAAGAATCTTGTTTCTGGATGAAGTGGTGAGAAACGAAAACCTTGACAATTGGCAATATATGAAAACGGTGAATGTGCCACAGATTGGATGAAGACGAGCGAGAAGCCTTGATTTTGTGAAATCGCTTTACCGAATGACTCATTCATACTTATTGGTTTATGTACCAGGTTAATAAGGCATTAAATTAGGAAGCCACATGACCGCAGCAGCAATCCGCTTATCTGCCACGCTGATCGTACGAGCGCCATTCAATCTCTACACTGCTTTCACAAGTCCTGGATCCATCCTTTCCAGTCAAGTTCCCGACGCGCGTGCGCACGCGCATGACGCCGCGTCACGTCTTGACGTTTTCTTTGATGCGCTTTGCGCGCTTTTCTTGCGCGCTGCAGACAGAGGGTTCATTTGCGCACGCTTCCGGCCCCTGTTTGCGCGATAATACAAACACACGGCAATTAGACGTGCATTGAAGATTATCTAATAGTGGACGGGAGATGGGGAGGAAATCAGATGGCTTCTGTGCTTCACAATTGTTTCCCGAGGAAACGCGCCGGCTGTTAGAGAAGAGTGCAGCGGCGGCGCACAATTAGCCCAATCGCGTTGGAAAAAGACGAGACGCGCGGCGCAATGCGCGCTGCTTGAGGAGCGTTGGGAGGTCCTCGACGACAATCTATCATCACGAGCAGTGATTTATAGATATTAAAAAGCCGCTTGGAGAGAAGACTTGTGAGATGCGCGTCACCTGACAATGAGAATCCTTACGCGCAGCTGAGGAACAAAGTGCGAGTGGGTTCTCTAATGAGAAGTGCGGACGGATCAGGAACACGGCTGATCACAACGCTCACTAAACACCCCCATTCACAATCAGCTTCCCATTTGAGAAGAGAAAGTCCGTGGTCAAAGACCTCCTTACAGCTGGTAACGAACCCGCAATTTGACGCGAAAACTTGTTGCTCGTGTCCTGTTTGAGTGAGGCTCTTGACATCGTTCTTGACCAGACAGAGCTGTTGCAAGGGATCATCCTGATTCAGCGGTGCCGCACAACTGCAGAGTCTGCAAACCCTGTGCTGGAAATCCTGTTGGTGCACAGTTTTGGGGATCGTCTGTGGCTCGAGAACAGCGATCAGAGGCGCAGAGGAGGAATTGCAATCCACGCAGAAGAGCGCGACTGAGAGCTGCAGGTGAATCGAACTGCAACTGATTAAAATCGTGACTGCAGTGCGCTCGCTCCGTCCATTGTTCCCGGCGCCAGATTCAGGTTCCTCCTGATGACATTGCGCCTGCAGGTTCTTCTGCAGGGATGGCACACGTGGTTCCTGTTGCTCCAGCACCATCGATTCTGCTCATTTGTGGCACGACTGAACGACAACTTCCCAATCCACTTCTGCAATTGCATTCCTCGCATTCTGATGCTCGTGCAGTTTTCAATTTGCGCCGCGTTGATGATCTATTAATTCGATTGACAACTGTCCCGCCCCGGGCTCCGCATCCTCGGGTCAATAGTAATGCTGTTTGGGGGCTGAACCGATCAGGGTCGGGGTGGGGGGAAGGGCTGGGCGCGGTGCGCACAGGATTCCCCCCGGTGGTCGTGCGGCACCCTGCTCCCCGAGCGTCTCACACCGATTGATCTGACGAGCCAGACATAGATGAACGTGTGTTTTGTGTTGTGGTGTTCAGAACCGTCTCTCAGTCACGTTTCTAATTAGGCGGCTGCATCGATTGTTTTCTGTTTTCTTGTGCCCGCAAAAAATGCGTTTTGTGTCTGCAGGTTTGTGATGCCCTGGGATGGAGCAGTTTGGAAGCTACAAAATACATTCGGCTTTTGACATCTGCTGTGTTTTGACTCTGCTCGTGTCAAAATGAAACGCCCACAAAAGAATTTTGTGTCGGCAAAGCAGGCTTGCTGCTTCTTCTTGTATTTGAACAGAACTTGCTTGCTAAGCACCAAGGGCTCCTTTATCAGCTCTTCGGAGAAGGCTCAAATTAGTATTGAAGGGACAATGGCCGTCGCTACAACCATGAAATGGAATGTCCACTCCGGAGCGGTGCTGTCCATTACCAACTATGTGACCCAAGTGGACAAGTAGCGGTGGCGGCATTCTTGCTGGACCCAAATTACGACAGCGTTGTTGTGCGAAGTCCCTTCAGGGAGGAGCACCTAGTGGTAGTGCGGTACAGGCAAGGTGAGGGTGTTGTCCCTGTCTCGCCTTGCCCCCCGTCATGACAAGAGCCCCCCTCCTGGCCAGCCCCCCCCCCCCTTGAACACTACTTAGACTTGTTCTGATGGTGGTGATGGGAGATGCTGAACAAGATCGTGTGAACTAATTGCTGCATGTTCACAAAATAACGAAACATGTTGGAGTAACGAGGGGTGATGCGGAAGATGAATGGGTTGATTCGGGCGGTAAACACGGGTAATAACTGTTGTGTTCGCTGCGTTTTCCGTGTCATTGTGCCGGTAAGTCGGGCTTGTGTTTTGCCCGGAAGCGAAGAAGCGGATTTGATCTCTGATGTCCAGGCACTCCATGGTCACATGGAGAGACGTCCATTGAGGAGCAACATCACTGAACTCACGAGGGTTGGGTTGTGTGAGAAATGGAGTGAACCCTTTGGTTTGGGGCTCTTGGGCAGAACAGGGAAGTTCAGGACTGAATCTGTTGAGCTGTCTGTGAGTCATTTGGAAAGAAATGTGGTCAGAGTGATGACTTCGTAGTTCACAGGCTCAGACGCTGAAACCCCCTCCATTACAGGTGCACACCGCGCATGCCCAGAGCTACAGCTGCGGCAGCGCCCCCCCCCCCGCCTCCTGGGAGCCCAGGCTCCGGACTCTGTTTGCAATCGGCGCAGATCCCGGGGTTCCCAGTGATGACTTCCATGTTTTTGGTGCCAGGCCCGGGGTAACCCAGAGGTATCCGATGAAACATGTGCGAAATGTTCATTTTGCGGCAGCCTTTATGACGGGGGTGAGTCCTCGTGTGCTTTCGTAAACTCTGTTGGACTGACAATGCGTTGTGCGGCCCAAGCGTTGCAGTGGTAATTGGACTACGTTGTTGATTTGATTACGTTGCGCGAATAGGCGGCACACAGTAATTATAGGCCTGTGGACTCTGCTTGTGGATGGGTGTCAAGCGAAGCTGTGTGGGGCGGGGAATGCGGGTGTCGGGGTCTATTGTGAGGAAGGTGGGGAGTGCACATCAGCGGGTGTTTGGTATTCCGGTCCACTGCTGCAGCCCGGAGCGGCGTCGCATACGCAACGAGCGAGTCCCTGTCTCTCGTATTGTGTCAAATCGGCGGAGGAACAAATTGTGATGGTTTTCTCCTTGGGAGTGGAATGAGTCTCGTCTTAACTACGAGGAGCGAGGAGCAGTCCGCTCCCATAAGGCTCCTCTTCCCTGCCTGCACTTGTTTTCCGGCGTTGTCTTCGTTCTGAGGGTGCTCAGCAGGGAATTGAAGTTTCGCAGGTTCCACGGTGGCAAATTGCTTTTAAACTGTCGTCGGGCTGTGTGAAGCTGAAAAACATGCATCCAAACAAGTGCGGGATGCTCGTTGCGTTTTTGTCGGCTGCATGGAGAGAAGAAAGACATTTCGTTGCTTTCCATCCACGCAATGCGGCAATATGTTGAGTTCGCTCGCAATTGCCGGCAGGAGAGATAACAGTCGTCGAGTTTCCTGGAGCTTTCAAAGTGAGTGTCAGGTCGCATTACCTGATACTAAACACAAGGAACGCGGTGCACACAAATAAATATTAATCATCCGCATCCCAGGCGTGATAAAGAACAACTCTGTCAATTGTTTTGCTGAGGTTCTTGCGAATGTTTGTGTGCGAAAAGTAACTGCTGCGTCTACAGCTGAAACAGCTGCGAAGATCGCGGCAGCTGATCCAAGGTGCGCAGAGTTGCGCACGGGTACCAAAGAGCTTTTTTGTGAAACTTCAAAGAGAAGATGAGGAGACGGAAATCTTGCGAGAAAATTCTCACGTTAATTTTAATGGCGCTCGAACGGCATGAAGAAAAAAATTTATGCGATCTCGCGTTGATCGCAAAAAAGAAAACAAATACTTCACGTTCGTCCTCTTTTGCTGACGAAGAACGACAGAGTTGATTTTGGTCGCTTGACGGTGAATTTTTGTGTAATTCCAGATTTTCCAGGGCAACATGAACACGTACATGGCGGAGCTACGTGAAGTGAAGCCCCCGATTATCGCCCGACGTCTCCGCTTCGTACCCTACTCCACGCACGAGCGCACCGTGTGCATGCGCGTCGAGGTCTACGGCTGCGACTGGCCAGGTGCGCGCGCGCGCGCGTGTGTGTGATGTGTGTGTGGTGTGCGTGTGCGTGTGTGTGTCCGCAGGCTCTCAGGAGTTGCGCGTCAGTGTCCACGTCGCAGCGAGGCATCTGCGCAACTTGACCACGCTGACCCAACACAACCCGCAACACAGATTCAGTACAACGTGTGAATAACGAAACGTGTGCCGAGAGCAACGACGATCATTGGGCCGGGGAGGGGGGAGGGGTCCAAACTCAGATCTTACCGCCTTTTAAAAGTCAGAAAGAAACAACATGT
>JAAUXT010068319.1_pt1 | contig 37881 bp, 35 predicted proteins | sample 7278171 | NCBI WGS metagenome assembly JAAUXT01 (sample SAMN14350112, study PRJNA611818) | marine sediment metagenome | isolation source: surface marine sediment (1.8m) | place: French Polynesia: Moorea | collected 2018-08 | reverse complement strand
ATTTCTACATTCATACCCTATTTTTTCTGCACTTTCAAATTTGACCTTTTTGACCTCAGAAACCCAAAAATATAAATTTGACAAATTCCTTCCTTGTGCATTATCCCCAACCCAAAATGAACCACAAGAGCCCAAAAGGTTCCAAATCAATCCTTATCTTGACTATGAAACTGCTGTACACATACTTTTGGGAGAGGCTGCCTGTAGGTGCTCTGATTTGGCTCACACCGATTTGGCTCATTTGAGCCCAAATCGTGGAAACCACCTCAAATCACCTAAAAAGTTTGAGAATTTAATCCAAACATCATTCCAGTTCTCAACTCTGGTCTGAAACACACGGTACGGTACTCGCATACTGAGTGGTTCAAACACCTTCTCTAGGGCATCGTGACATCAGTTACGCTTTCGCTTTTCGTGCACTTTTCACACTTGCAATCTCATCTGACAGGCGTAAGCTTCGATTTAAACCAATAAGTCTCCGAAGGGACCTTTCTTTATGAGCTTAAGAAGAGAGGTATCTCTTCCTGTCACCTCAGATTGATTCCTCCTGCGAAGGAAAAAAGACCGCCCTGATTCCCAACACCAAAGCTGCCTCAAGGCACTTTTCATTGCAACCAGTTGGCCTCGTCCGTCTGCGTACTGATGCAAAATTAGTTCAACGAAAATGTTTTGAATGTCCACAGATTTTTGTGGATTTTTTTTCAACTCGAAGCAGATTGGGGACCAAGATGTGATCGACAAAAAAAATTGCTTTCACTTCACGGACAGCAATCTGTCACGAAAAAAATTCTGAATGAATGACGTCTTGATTGCAACCAAAGACCAATCCACTACAATCATCATTACAGCGCAGTTTTCTTCTGTGAGGCGGAACTTACTCTCCTCAACATTTATTGTGCATTGTTGATCCAACGACCATTTATTAATATTCTCTCAAGGGTGTAATTATTGTGCAAATTCATTCCAAAATTATTTTGTGTTTCCCAGCTGGAGACAGATACCCCTCACAAATGACGGTGATTAATTGACGAACTGTTTCGTGGTGTTCAATGCAATTCACGGAACATGGAATCGGAGGCAAAACATTGCGATAAGAGGCTGTGCGGGTGGACCTTCGGGAACAAACTGAGAAGATAGGTGTCTTTTTCTCGATGCGGAGGTTGAGGTTAAAAACTGACAACACACGGAAGAAAACATGTGGTCTTGCCTCCTCTTTGTTTTGACTTGTTTCCCTTTGAGGAAGATGGAGGTGTAACCAATCAGAGCACTGGCAATGTGAACCTTTGTGTTGGGAGAACGACACGGGAATCACCAAACGCCTCCTCGTACCGTTACTCATCTTACATCAGCCACGGGCGAAATGCGTACTCGTATTACGTGGATTGTCGTTGTCGTTGTTTAGGTGATTGGTTTCCAGTGATACCCTTTTGAGTTGGACCGGTCTGGACGTGAAGAAGAGAGAGCAGTTTCTGTGCAACGTTCTGGTGTTTCTTTCATCTGGAAGGAGCGTTGTACCTTTCTTGTTGTTCTGCTGACCAATTGTCGTTGAAGGACACCCCCATATTTTGTTGTTGGCGTGAGCTCATTATTCTGTGATCATGAGATCCCGAATTGACTGGAATACTTTGTGAAGCAAAGCTAATTCAGCGTATCATCTGTACAAAATTAGGATTGTAAATTACCACAACCCTGGTCATTGCGTTTTCACCACAAATAAATGTCAATTGTGCAGGGGCATTGCCCTCCTTTGGATTTAGATGCGTGGCAATTGAGATGTGTTTCTGTTCTTCCACAAATCTCAGTTGATCAACTGGGTATCTTCGCATCTCATTTGAAAAACAGAGGTGCTGTCGACAAAGTGCACACAATTGAAAGAGTCTCACATGCACTGCGTTCCACTTGCAACAGAACTTGATGGCAAACAGGACTTGTGCAGACCACAGAGGGAAGACCGCCATTGAGCATTGTTCTTGATTTTCTTGACCACTCAAACAGATCCCTTTCTTCTGATGCTCCCGTCACCCGGGATGGTCCACCAACACCAGTGAACGTATGGGGCAGAGTTGTCTTCAGTATGGCAGTTATAACTCGACGTGTTTGTGAGGAAGCCGTTGGGCTTTACGACACAAGGTAAGATTCATTCAAAAAACGAACTGTTCTCAAGAATGCTGTGTAGACAGAACTCCGCACAAATGCACTAATTGAGAGGAACAACCGCAGCATTGTCAGACAATGCGCGCAGAAAAAGCTGTTAGATTCCACTGATTTGGCAGATCTTCCACCAAGGGACCCTCCTCACTAATTCGACAAAAGCCCTAGGAATGCTCAAGAAGCTTCATTATCATTCAAAGCCTGTACCTAATTCCTTTGAAGATGCGCCGTACCTCTCAGCACCCGCCTCAATATTCCGCGGATATTCTTCGAGTCCAAATGTGTACACGCATTGAAAGCCTGTGGATTCTTTACACTCGGTGTTTCAATCGTATTTCCAAAAAGAATGAACTGAAAAGGCTCCTTGTTGTTCCGAAGTTTGCTCCCAATTTGTTCGCCAACATTCTGCATGCAAGTCGCAGGACAGAAACTGGTTGAAATGAAACCTTTGCAAAAAACATCAAAAGTGCAGAATGAGTGGTACGTGAACCTTTGCAAAAGTGACCTTGCAACTTGCAAGTATTACCTCCGAAAAACACGCAGTGCGGAGCCGTCCCTCATCTCCCGGCGGGATGCGAAACGTGAGAGGAAAGCGTCCGTGGATTCTTTGCGCCAATCATGAACCTTTGTCGCACTACAAAATCAGGTACGCTCGTATCATGCGGATGCAGCTGGTTTTTACCCACTTTCTGTCCGCATGGGAGGAACACAAAGTTTCCATGTGTTCGTTGAAAACACACCTTAAAACATACAGGCAATGTCCGTTCCAATAACACACAAAAGGGTTGTTTCTTTGTGGATGACCGGGGGGGGGTGTCTTCAAATGTTTGGCAAAGTTGACAAGATCAACACAGAAACAAAAAGTCTTGCATGTGATGGCGCACAAAGTCGGGCCTCAAATTTATGTTTCGGCGGTCAGGTGGAGTCCGTCACCCAACACAAGAAACAAGCCGACTTCTGAGTTTTGTTGGTAGAGCCGAAATATCTGCTGAACTGTTTCCGAGTGCGTTGACTGTTGTCATGGCTTCCATCTCAATCCACCTGGCCGAAGGATCTTCCAGAGCTCTCACGGGAGAATCGTGCACACGCATGGAACCTCATGTTGCTCTTTCTTTTGGTGCCCTTGCTTCTGCTGGCTCAAGCAACTAATGCTCAGAAATGCGTTTCCATTTGGCTAAACAAGGAAACGGTCCAAATAAATTATCTCTGCACCCTTACACTGCGGGTTTCATTTGTCTTACCGAAGCATCTTCCAAAGCAGAGAGGCTCCTTGGGGGACCATTTGCTGCTTTAATAAGAAATGAGTAAGTTGGCTGATCCTGCCACTTTGCATTAAGTCCTCATTAGATCTATATTGTGAAACAGCAGTTCGTTAGCGAGCTGCAATCCCAGTGAACGCCACTCGCTTCCACAGTCCCCCCCCCCCACAATCGAAGGTGCACAGATCAGGAGACCCAAGCAATCAGCACTTGAGGCTGCATTCCGCACAAAAGCGAACAATAAGATACCTGCAGCATTGGGGGCAGGATACTCGTACACAGGAAAAAAGAGAGGCTTTGATGGCGAGCTGTGAACAAACTCTGACTGTATACCTTGGCACCTGAAACTCCGAAAAATGTCCCGCGGTACTTTCGCAATCCCTGTGTGTTCCAGGCGGAACTCAATTCCTGCGATTGAAAAGGAGACTGGTTGGGGCTTGAGACCTGATTTCATGGACAACAACTGAACGTTGCTGTTTCCTCAGCCCAAATCAACTGAACTTGTCTCAAACTGCAACCGATCTAGCAAGGGGGTCAGGGAAAGGAGCTCGACTGGGATTTCACCAATTGCAGGAGGAAGGCGACCTCAACTGTGAAAGATGTGCAAGATCAGGAGAGAACAATGGTGTCTACACAGTTCATTCTGCTTGAGCAGTTTTCCCATTTTTGGTTTCAGTGTCAGGTGGCATCTTGCCAGTCCAATTTGCATTTCGCACATTTCGCATTTGTCAAGGGTCAAAGGCCCTTGGGACCTCCAAGGCAGAAAGACCTGCAGGCACGTACAAATTCTTGTTTCCTGCCTGGGAAAGGACATGCAACGGCCGTGCAATTGCAGCCAAAGAGTTGAGAAAGGAACCCGTTCCCAGCCCAGATCATTGGTCGTTTCCTACCTTGCGTGAAGTCTTGTTTTCGTTTTCCTCATCAGATTCGTGAGATCGATTCTTGCACATTCAGCGGCGTCACAGGCTTGCTGCTCGCGAAGGAAATTTTTTCTCAAGAAAGTCACAAGTTTCAACACTCAGAACGAAAGCAAGACCTTGGGCTCCAAGCGAAAGGCAAAACCGCGGCAATTAGGATCGTTCCGGCCCACGCAGACCAAAGTCAGGAACAGAGCACAACTTGGGTTGGCCCGGTCAGGAAAGGGAATCTGCCCAGATACGACCTGACTGGGAGGTGTTTCTCCATCAGTTCGGCATGAAGGCCACTGACATTGTCATGCATGTCTTGGGCCCACATCTCGTGAATGAAGCTGCCATTATTCCTGCCTTCTGCAGACGGGACGAGAATCTGGTGATGGCAGTCTAGGGTCTGAGGAATCAACGGTTGTTGTCAGGAAATTGTTTGCGAGCCAAAAACTTCCTTCCTACAGCACCAGCTGCGGGCCACTGAATCAAATTTCCAAACACCACAACAGAGAAATGGTGTTTTGTTGAGCATGAAACCGCCCAGTTGATGACTAGTTTGTTGTGGAAACAAAATGCCTGGCAAAAAACAACGGAAACTTACTGAGAAGCCAGTTTGGGTTTGTGGAACAGAGAGGCGTAAAATCCTAAAGCATGCTGGCTGCTGTTCTTCACGCTGTTGATGGTTGACGGTTTGATGACCATTTGCTGTGGACGAAGTCGAAGGTATGTCGTGTTTCGTGAAGGAAGCGATCTTTGAATGTTTGCTTTTGTTTCGTTGTGGTCTTTTACAGGTCCATTGTGGATGAAAGTTTGTTTCAGATTCCCGACAAGAAACAACAAAGTCCCACACAAGAATCACTTTGAGCCCAAGCGCCTCGTTAGAAATGTCCAGTCCGAGGTGATTTTTCAGTGATGGGGCGCCCCAAATGGCTGCCCACAGCTCTGGAGCTGACATAGCTCTTGTTCTTGGGGTTGAGGGTCACAAAGTTTGGGAGTAGGTTGTGTTTCCTGAAGCAGGTAACTGTGACAGCAAGACTGCAGGAGGGTTGGTCGGGGGCATTGACAAAAATACAGTCAGAGCTCACACAGGTGTCAGTACCCCAGGGAACACCCAAGCTGACAAGAGAGATCAGGAGAGCTCAAAACATTCAAGAGTCCGGACTTATCCAAGGAGCTACTACAACATTTGGAAGTGCAGGAGAGGGCTGCCCACTTTGTCAGAAAAAAGGAAGGCAAGAGAGCTTTGATTCCATCGTTTCTGGAGAGTGCTGAATGTGTGTTGACAGGTGCATAATCTGCAGGTGCATTCAAACTCGTCGGTTTGCTGATGGGGACAGAGCCACGCATGATGACAGACCCAGTCGCAGCCTCTCGTTCCAGACAAAAAGCATTTTCTGGCCATCTTGAGCATCCTTGAGAGAGAAGAGTGGTTGGGATGGCTCCACACTCTGCATGTGGTCTCCGGCGAGATGGAATCAGACTTGTTTCAATTCGGCGACGAGCTGGTGTAATTTGAGTGACAATCTGCACAGGAAAAGTGAAGTTTTGGCCATGAAATGCTTGGAAAACTCGACACGAATGGAAATAACAGTCCTTTTGTTGTGCCCTCTGTGTTACGCGTGTTCGTTTATCCGTGCACACTGTAGTCCATGCGTGCGTTGGCAGTTGTCCGCAAAGATCCATATTTGTTTGCGCGTACTCGTAAAGATCTCAATCTTACGAATGGGTTGGGCAGTGTTGGGCTTGCGGCTTGGTTTGCTTTGTGTTGCAGACGAAACTACTTTTATGGCGTTGGCTACATAGCACAACAGAGGAGGCTTTACTCTGGCCATCTGAGCACTTATGCTGCTTGTTTGTACAGTAGTTATACAATATTTTGGCACACTGCTTTGCTTTGTGCAGTGCTGCTGTGTTCATTTCTACCCGTATGTCCTGACACTTTTCCCACTTGGTGAAACCCTCAAAAAGACAGAAGCCATTCTCCGAGCAGCCTTCTTGAGCCGTGCACCTGCATGCCATAAAACTCGAGGAGCGTCGTTCTTTCTTTCAAACGCCACACATTCTTCATCCAGCTTCTTTTTACATTTCAGAACCTTTCTCCATTTTCCGCCAGAAAAGGCCATCAAGAAGCAAAAGCTGTCCCAATTGCTGGCTCTAATGGCCATTCGTCTATATGCTTATCTGTCTTTCACAAATTAGGTTTCACTAAATGAAGGTGGAATCGGCCGGAGAGGTCTGTCAGGAGCATGACTGGCATAAAAAGCCTTGAGTAGGCCAGAAAAGTGAGAGAATAGAACCCATGACGGACACGTGCACGTGTACCGACGATAGTTTCCCTGGATGTTTTCATTCAAGAACAGATATTCTCTGAAAGACATGTCAGTGTGTGTCAGTGTGTAAAGAAAAGATTTCAGTTCATTCTGAAAAGCAAATGACTTGTCACTATGCTGACTCCAATGTCATTCCCACATCTGCTCATTACTTGGGGATTTCAACAGTTTTGTTGACAGAATTGCTAAGTATTGTCAGCAGGCACGTCACACGGCACGATGCGCTTCTCCAAGTGAGAATCCAAAAATGTGGTTGAGATTTCAAAGCAAAGTTTTTGTGCAACACTATCTGTTTAATTTTCTCAAAAGCGGAGCCTTTTCTCGCGGCATGGTTGAAAAAGACTTCACAAAATGCCAAAACTTTGCCGGAAGAGTGAAGCATAAGCCACGTTTGAATATCAAGGAAGGGAAAAGGTATTCTGTTCGCTTTGACAAAAGAAAAAATAAGTTTTTTTCAGCAACGTGAAACAAACATCTTTACGTTGTAGCTTTCTGGTGTTTGCAGGTTTGTTCAGTTGTGCCCGACCGACGTGGATTTAGGGGATCCCCGGGAGGTGTTCACTTCCCCATTACTTCCGGCGACATCCTCGAGTACAAAGACGCAATCAATAAATGGCCAGCCATGTTCCGCAGGACGCCAAAGCTTCCCGTAGGAACCATGTGAATTCCTGCTGAGCCTTCCCAAGGGAATGTTTTCTGGAAATCCACTTGAATCTCTCGCTTGTTTTAACATGAAATGGGCTGACCACTTCAAGCTGCCTGAAGCCACAGCTTTCAAACCCGACGATCTCAAATCCGGATTGGACATGAACCCTCTGTGATTCAAGTCTCCTTGGCATCAGTTCGGAGGGATCGGGTGTGAGCTTTGCTGGTAAAACTCGCTGCAGTAGGTTTCCTGGTCTTTTCCAAATGAACACAACGAGAACTGCATGTTGTACGTCCGGATTCTTCCGCTTTGGCGACCGACGGAGTTTGTTGGGCTGCGGCAAAACGTTTTGTGTAAGCCTGCCATAATTTCAGTTATTAGCTTGATGTTGTAGTTGCATGCCAGAAACGAGGTAAACCTCTTTTCTCATCAAGGCATACCGCGACTTTCACACGACAGCTTCTTACAGCTTATGCTCAGCTCCCTGAGGCCTTGATCTGTTGTAAACTTGAAGGAACGCGGGAATAACCCATTGTGGAGGCAAGAACTGTGAAGTTAATTGTGCATGCAGAAGAAATTCTCTTTGGACACCTGCGAACTGCTGGTGACGAACTGACAATCGTTGAGACCTCAACCAAAAAGGCAAAATTTGCATCAACAGAAGCACAGTGTGTTTGTCTGTGCTCGTATTTGTCCGAACACAGACGGAAAGAAAAGCGTGACCACTTGTTGTTCCAAACGCTTTGTGGATAACGATTCAGCCTGAACGGTGTTTTGAGTCAGGAAATCTCAACTCCCACACACGCGTATGTCCATTGACAGCGTAAGACTCCGGCTGACAAACACGCCACATGTACCGGACCTACAGCTCAATAGGTCGCAGACGAGCTGTTTGCCAAGATTCTCTCGAAGCACCTGCCGCACACGTTTCACACCAAATGCACGAAAACCGTGGGTCCGCGACGCCGAAGTTTTGCTGTTGTTTGGCACGGTTGTAGTTTCTTTGAAGATTCTCACGCTGCAGTCATTACAGTTTTAAAAGCGATCAGACAGCAATATGTGTCTTGGGCGCCTAATGAAACTAGTTACTCCTGGTTGCACAATACAGTAGCGAAGGTCTGACAAGACATGGGTCTCGTAAATGAGGCGAACACAACACACAATGTTCCTTCAATCTGCAAAGACCATCTCTTCTGACAAAGGTACTCATGCACGTCAAAATTCTTTCCTTCCATGCTCTTGTGTTGCGCTTTTGTTCTTCAAAAACCAAAGCCTTGAAAAGCTCAGCGTGTTTTTGTGTGATGTTGAGCAGATGTTGCACGTTCAGTTTGCACGGCGTCTTTGCCTGTGAAACACAGATGATGGTCAGCAGTCTGACCGTGCATTGCAAAAGAATGTCATTTGACAGCATCCTCTGTCTCCTGCGAAACCAGAGGAACAAAACAATGAGAATATCTGACTTGACTACGATCTCCTCATTCTTCTGAAGTTTGACAGATTGACCTCACAATGACTCCTGTTGTTCTGTGACAGTACGTATTGTGCGCGGGTGTGCACACTGGACAGCACACCTGAGACAAACCCACGAAGCACGTAATTCAGGCGCCGCACCAGAAGTGGGAAAACAATCAAAGGCTCCAGAAAGTTTTTGCAATCCCACAGTGTTGAAATTTGTTCAGGCCAGGTGTCCACGGGCTTGCAGGTGCGTCCGCTGTGCTTGAATGATCCCAGAATTGCTCCTGGTTGCTTTGTGGTGGAGGCACGTAAGGCAGGCAAAGTTAATCTAACTTCAGGCAAATGCGCTGTCTGGTTGCAACTTCATATCACAATATTTTTTCGTGGACGATGCAGGGGAAAAGCATGGAAGAACAAACCATGTTGTGATTAGCGTGGTTATGGTGAAACATGAACTGTTATTTGTGTTATTGTGTTCCCGTCGGAAAAGATTTCGTCGCATTACTTGACCGCACACCGATTATGCTTCCGACGCATCCTGTCTGCATAGAAATGAAATGATATTGCTGTTTGAACAAGGTTCCGCACGATAAATAAATGAATATGGAGAGACGTTTCTCTGCAAATTGACAGCTTAATGTGTACTAGTGGAGATTCATTGAAATTACATCTCCGTGTACAGTTATCATGGCCGCAGAGCCATCGTGGCCAAAATACTCGGGAGGAAACAACAGCATTAACCCACATCCACTGCTCGTCACGAGACAGACTCGCCAGCCTTTCATATTTCACGGTATTTGAAGGACCGAATGCGAGTTGAGAAGCACAGGCTAGCCGAACACTACGCAGTGATGTTGGTGTCGAGCTGCGGCGTTGGAGCCTTTGCTGCAAGTGGTCTGCACTTTTGCATGGGATGTTCCAAACGGTGATACAGACTGCAAGGTTTGCTTCCTGAGCACTCTCGCCACGCAGTCTGCAGCTCCTGTTGCAGCGACTCCCACCCCCGCACTTAACCTTCCACAGATGGGACAAAATGTCTGGTAGTTCGCGGCAGAAATACACAGTTCTCGCAAAAATGAGTGAGGCTGACACCTTTGTCAGAAACATCAGCTGTGTTTGCCAATTATCACGGCAGCTGCAGTGTCTCCCATTTCACACAACAAGCCATGCATTATTGAGCAGACAGTTGCAAGGCAGGTACTTCTTCATCGCCCCATGCTTCAGCAGCGGCGACACCGAGCTCGAATCCCACAACAGAGAGCTCGCAATGGAAGCCCCAAGCTCGAAAATAATGCTCTCAAGAAACATTCGGAAATTTTTCACACACGCGTCAGTCATTTCTCTCAAGGGCATGCTTACAGGCTCTGAGACCAAACCTGTTTCGAGACAGCCCACACTCAGCCCTGGTCAGAGGACCCGAGCTGGTCTTCTTCCGGATGATTATTCATGCAGGCGTGTCGCTGAATCAACTATGCCAAACAAAAACGCAAAAGAGTTTGGTCCGTTGTCACGTCATTCGAGATCCACTTGCACATCTGGGTGAGCATATTTGTGTGGCCTGTGTCTTGAAGCATGTCTTCGTCGCCCACAGTCGCACGCTTTCGTTCAGATTCAATGAGAAATCTGTTTTTGCGACATCAACCATGCAGAAGCTGGCACGCACGAAACTCTCCTGTGGGAGAGATGGGACAGTTGTGTGTGCTTCGAATCAAAGTTGTTGTTGCCCATTTCAATACTTCTTCAGCTGCATGAACAGGCTCTCTCTCAGCTCCTCATCCAAAATTTTCTTCGTGATGTCCTCAAATCCGTGAAACAACCTGTGTACAAGCGACCGCGCACTCTGATTTCGCTGCAAAACCTGCACAACACTGCGCACTCTCGCAGGAACGACTCTATCGCGTGCAATGTGCTGTCTTAAGAGGATAGTGAATGAGCACATTTGTAAGCAAGCTTTTAGAGTAATTCGCTTACATTCGGTCCAAGACACAATCTGATTAAGACAAACCCACTCACATTCACCAACTGCGCATTCTTGGAGTCACACACGAGCAGTGCTGGAAAAAAAATCACCCCAGTCAACATGTATTCAAGCGTCAAGCCAGGGTTTGTGAGGCAACACACGCTCCAGCCCAGGTCTGATAAGGTCTTCAGCTGCCAGCAATTTTGACAAGGACTGGGACTGAGTGGAATTTTTTGATATCACTTCCACTGTCAGTTGTCCAAGCCACTCCTTCCACAAACAACTTTACCTCGGCCACGAAAGCTCATCCCCACTGAAAAACACTGTCACTTGGGGTCGGCAGTTGAAGCATGGCTGACCCTCGCGATCAACAGGCAGATGAAGCACAACGTGAAGTTAACCAGCGACGGTCATGGAAAACCGTGAAAAAGGGGTCAGTGTGATGCACAGATAGCTCCTTGTGTTTTCTCAGTGACATATTTATGGCAATGCAATGGGACGTGTGTTCAACGAAAACGGGGCTTGGGCTTTGATGTTCTTCTCGTCTGTTTTTTTTCTGTTTTACGACTCAGAACTCTTTGTCAAATCAACAAAGGTTCTTCGCAGCAGAATGAAGGCTTTGCTGTGAACTGTCATCTCGTTATTCCAGTGTCAGTCTCGGGAGCTTGGTTTCAACAGAAGAACATAAACAAGAAGCAGCGCGCAAGACAACTGCGAGTGCGATGTCTGAGGGGGCGCTCGCCCCATTCACGAGCCCCCTGGGACAGGAGGGGACGTGAGAGGCATGGGACATCCTGACCGAGTTGCCAGACACGAAATGTTTTTTTCTTGTTTGAACCACATGGTGCTCTTACCCTGAAGGGACATCGCACGAAGGTGGTGGATTGTCATTTTGTGAGCCGTAAGCAACGATCTGGTGCTGTATTCAGTGGGGAAACTGTCACTCCACAGCATCTAAAAGTTGTTTTCTTGCCTCCTGCAGCTCAGGACAAAAGATTCACGTGCAAATCCTGCTGAATTTCAACAGCTCGAACTGGTTGCAACTTTCTGCTGAAAGGGAAGCATGAAGTTTCGGAACCTCGTGGAATGTTGCGCGGTGAGTCTTCTGCGCCATCTTTGCACAGGGGATCCCTTGCTTTACCGTTTGGGGAAGAAATACCAAGGTTTCTTTGTTCTTTTACCTTCAACGACCATCAACTGAAGGAGCGAAGAAAGCACTCGAGTTCAGGTGAGACCGACTTGACATTTGTGTCACTGACATCTCAGGCTTGCCCTCGCAATTGTTTTTGTTCAAAAGTCAAAAACGTCGAGATCTGTGTCTTGTGCTTGATCGGCAAAAGATGAAATGTATCCGCAGTTCTTGTGTCCCACGGTGCATGTGTGCAGCATGAGGAAGACACATGCTTCTTCCATGTTCTGCACCGGCAAATTTGTTCCCAGGGGGTCTGGACTGTCGTTTAATTTCCCAATGGAAGCAGAGTAGCAATGTGCAGTGCACCGCGAAGCGCCTGTGAAAGACACTGAAGGAAATGTAAGTGAGGCATCAATCACTTCTCTTTTTCCGTCCTCTAGATCTTAAAGGTCCACTCTAAGGCTGGATCTCCAAAGTGCGCGTACGTTCTTCTTGCATCAGTCTTCGCGCTCACTAAACCTCCGAAATGACAAAAATTAAAATCATTTCCGTCCACTTGTGCACGCTTGGTTCCTTTAGAAACTGCACAGCGGCCTGTTGGACCACTGAAATCCAGATCGTTTGAGCAAATCTGATGATTTTGTGTGTGGGGGGGTGTTTCCCAGACATCCGTTCTTTCTTTTGGAATCCTGAACCATGCCGGAAAGACGACAGGTTCATTCCAAGTGTCTTTCGCACACAGCTCAAATATGTTCCACGTAATTTCATTATGTCCACCACCCACAAAGACCTTCTCTCCTGGGAAGAAATCTGCCCTCTGATTTCCCAATGGAAAAGGGACAGCAATGTCAAATGTTTCGGAAAGCCTGATGAAAGGACTTGGAAAGGTACTCCAGGGAATAGAAACATATCATCAATCAAAGGCAGAAAGGATTTTGTAGACTATTCACTTAGTCTCTGCCCTTTTCGTCGTCGTCGTCTTCTTTGTCTCGTTTTTCCACAGCAATGTGGTAGTCATCAGGTTGCGTTTTCCTCGGTCCCAGTTTCAGGCATGCAGAAAGATGTGTCACTGTCGCGCCATCATTCTTCTACTTCAACAAGGATTGCACTGAAAACCTGTAGCACGAGCCACCCGATCGATTTGTGTAACAAAGCAGAGCAGTTGTGGCCAGCTATGGCAAGGAATACAAAGATGTGTGCAGCAAATTTGCATGAAATATGATCTGAGAGTTCAGGGAATGGCTTGCATTGGAGCTTCACATCCTGATTTGGTTCCCTTGCGGAAGTCGTGCTGAACATTTCCTGGCTCAGACACATTTGCAGGGGAGTCACCTGGGACATATTTTATTCTGTCGGTGTTGGGGAGGCTGAAGGCAATCGAACATGCCATTTAGTCCTTTTTATCCCAAGGGATACAGCCTGTGAGTGAGAAAGACAGAGCAAATAATTATTGAAGATTTAGGAACGTGGATCACTTCCTTGGTTTTGGTTGCCACTCATTTTGCAGAATCGTGATTGACTTGGAATGAAAGAGAAATCATTGGTGAACACTCGAAGTTCTGCTGAGCGTTGTGATCTCTGGCACAAAATGCACAGGACGAGCAAACAGGCGATATCCTCGTCACACAATGGCACAGGAGTGAACATCACTGATAGCAGACGTAGACGAAAAACCCAGCACACCAAAACGTTTTGAAAAAAGCTTTTATGCGAGCACGAATTGGTGCCTTTGGGTTCTCGAGATAAGGATCATCACACACTGCTACTGCCATACGAGTGTGTGAACCAACATACAGGACGCGTTGTTCTTCTGCCGCTTGACATCTCAGGTGCTCGTTTCGTTTGAGTATCTTTCGTTTACGGGGCCTGTGTTGGAATCTGGTAATCAATTTTGTCTCAAAAGCATCACAAAAACTGCTGCATCAAACAAGAAAGTGCAAGAGACTGAAGGAAATACGTGGACATCTCTTGTGACATGAAGGTTGAGGTCTGGGTTGGGTTTGAGAAAGGGTGACTTGTGCCATCATTGACACAAAAGTCTGTCCACATGCCCAACCATTGCTCACAGTGGAGCGTGGGCCCTTTTTGTCCCTGACGTTTTCTTTCATTTTCTTGTGTTGAAAGCAAAGTTAGAATCGGGCCCCCAGGGGTCGAAGCCTCCTTCACCAAGTCCTGAATCTGTCCTGCAGTGTAAGGTGAAGGAAGTATTTGGGTATAAATGCTTCTGCCAGTCCAAGGAGTCGGACGGAATCGATACTAATCGCCTGGTTGCCTCCGAGTGCAGCCACGAGAGCCCGTGCGAATCACATGAAATTTGTTGTCGATACAGATTCTGTGAAGAAATGAATATCTTTGGCTGGATATGCTGAAGTCCCTGCACAGAGGTTCTCTCTCGAGGACTCGAGGAGCGTGATTGCTGTTCACTACGCTGTCGCAGTCGGAGTGTTCTGTGCACAACAAACGCATTTCCAGCGTCGCTGCAATGCGCTTTTGGGCCGCAACACCAAAGGAAAATGTCGGGAAATTTTGGGGTTGCACACGCACACAAGAATGCACAATTTCATTTTTTGACGACAATCTTTTGGAATGTCACGGCACATGTGTCAAAGTCGTCATCTGATCCTGAGTTTGTATTTATCTTGAATTTATTCATTGGTGCAAACCTCGACATCCCGGGAACAACACAGAGCTGTCAGCTGTGCTGGACAGCTGCGTGCTGGAAACAGCCATCTTCCGCCAGTGTCTGCAACAATCTCACTCTTAGCGCTTCGAAATTAACATTCCCCCTTCCTGATGACTTTGTTCCTCCGGGTAAGAGCAGAGTGCATTGGCGGTGAGTTGCTGGAGAGAAAAATCCGAATCTCACTCATTGTGCGATCAATAGACGGACACCACTGCGGCCGGTATCGACACCGAGCATCCGGACATTAATGACTCAATTGGCTCCACTTTGTGGTGAGTATACGGGCCTGGACATCTTGCAAGATCAAATGTGTTTTCTTCGGAACACGGTCTTTCCTTCGGAACACGGTCTTTCCTTCTGCGTGCTGACAAAGTGAATTGTTTTGAGGAAATAGTCCATTCAAAGCACTTGATTTGACCAAGACACAGGCATTTTCATCCGTGTGCGAAGTGTCAGCCCAAGAAAGACACGCAAACAATCAGCAGGAGAAAGCTGCAGACGTCTTCTTCCTTGACAACGAACAAGGAAACACGGAGAAAGATTGAAGACACCTCGTCCGGCAATAAAAATAGAGTCTATGTCCTATTTGAGGAACAAAGCAATAAAGCTCCCGTGATGACACCGTGGGGAAAGTTTATTTCACTATCAATCAGAGAATTCGTCTTGTTTTGGGTGAATTGCAGCTTTGAATCCGGGCAGCTCTTGGCGGTTCTTGGTGTTCACTTTGTTCAAACAAAGAAATGCCAAGAGAAATTTCGTTCTTCACATTTTATTGGGTCAAGTTTTGTTGTTGTTTCTCAGCCAGTCGGTAAAGGAGGCATAAAAGAGAACCCATTGGAAGAACAACCCAAGCAAAAACAAAGTCAGGGCACATGAATAAAAATGGGTTCAGGTTTGCAATGCTCTTGTTTCTCCAATGATACTTCCGTTTCTCGGTGCGTGGCAGGGGTTTTTGTGTCCCTGGCCCAAAAACATTTACGGTTTGTGTTGCCCAACTGCAAACTCTAAGCCAATAGAAGGAAAACGTTGTGAAGCCTTGGCCAAAGTTACCTTGATTTTCTGGCATCAAGGTCCCATTGAAGCAATGGTAGTTTCATACCCATACGTAATACTCGCCCCCAGATTTGGGCCAAATTTTTGGACAAAATGGTGCATCTAACAATGTATGTGTGGTTGCGGTATTCCGTTTCGAGTGTTGCAGGAACCGCATCAAGATCTCGTTGTGGCCCGCCGCAGCAATCGCCTCAACCGGGAAGAACGTTCCACGCAGATTTCCGCAAAATATCCGCTCATGTTGACCCAGATAATTTGTAATTCAGTACCTGTTTCCTCCTCGGGTTGGATCCGTGAATCTGCGTCGGAGTTTCCAATTGGACTTGGGCACACAAGCTGGTTAATTGATGGAATGGGATGGCTTCATTTCAATACTGGTGAAATCTCGGAGGGCCCCATTCCTGCAGCGTGCAGCTACTTTGCATCTGTGCACATTAGGCTCACGGCAAAGGGCGATTACTTTGTTGTAAATGTCACTTTACCTTGATATGTATCTTCATTGTAAACAACTAATGACCCGCCTCGAAGAGCCTTTTTGTTTTCCATCAGTGGAAGAGATACACCCAAAAGACTCTTCTTTCAATTTTAATTCCTGGCTGTGGAAGTGAAATTTCGCGGAGACGCTGGCACGTGCATAACCCTTTCTGTATTTTCTTGTCTTTGCAGAGGGTAATCCTGTGAAAAACTGTGACTTCATAGACTATTTCACACCCAAGGACAGGGACGGTCTGGGACCGACAGAAGCAATATTGTGTAAGTACGCCATTTCATTTTTTTCTTTGCAAACGAGAAAATCGCGGAAAGCGAAATTTAATCATCCCTTTCCTCCCGACAGGCACCAAAGGTTGGTCGAAGATTCCGATCAAATTTCCGGTGACTCCCATCCGGATGTTAATGCAGCACTGTGGTAGCAACTGTCGCCTCCACAACACAAAACGCTGTCTCTGGAAAGCAATATTTGTCTTGTACCAAAAATGTCAAATTACATTTGGACACAAAAGTACAGGACACGACAGCAAAAATCTTACTGGTACCAGTGTCCGGACTGTTGTGATCTGGGTCTGAAGAACTTAGAAAATGTTTGAAAAGACACGTGTTGAGCAGCTTGAGAGGAACCTCCAGTGGTTCCAAGATCAGTGGCACAGATGACCAAATTTGCATCACATGAGCAGTTGAGAACCAATGACAAGCAACCAAATTGTTTCTGTGTCACCAATCTGGCATTTGGGGTACGTCGGAAAAGGACCGGATGTATTTGCTGACCCTCCGTATTTTTTCACCAAAACGTGGGACTGCTTCGACTGCAAGTACCAGTTCTGCCCTCCAAAACCAATGTGATCGTCATTTGTCCAAATCCTTTCTGCGCTTGTGCAAAACTAGTGCAGGTTTGAGCGAACTAAAAATTGGCAACATGTTTCAACCAAACATACTACACGGCCACTCACAGCTGGTTTTATTTGAAGCAGATGGATTTTGATTCGTGCAGGTTCTCCGTAAAAAGTCAATCATAACTGCAGAGTGCCCTCATTTGTTCTTCCTCTGCAAAATGTGGAGAACTCCTTTCTCAGGAGACGACTCTGGACACGGACTGTCTTCCTCGCTGGCACGTGAAGGTGTGTTCGTACACTGAAAATTGTTTCCTCTCACATATAGATCTGCAGGCACCACGAGTCAGGGGCGGAGTCCCTGCTATGGACCTGGCTTCAGCTTGGACTATTGAGAAACTTGTGAGTGACTGTGACAAAGCAGTAAGGGCAGAAAAGGTTTACTTTCGTGGAGTGAAGGAAAATATTCAGCACGTGAAGCCACACTGAGGTACACGGGGTTCTCGCCGAACATTAAGTTTCATCAAACGCCGCTGAACTCCAGTCTATTCAGCCTCAAATGCCTCCTTACCGATGTTCTCAAGGCAATTGATAGGCACCAACAAAAGAAACACGAAAAGGGCAACACCTTCGGGGAATGTTTCATCTCACTCGCCGCGAAGGCTTCGGACTGAAATCGACCTTTTGTGCAGCCTACACAGACATATATATTCTTCTTTCAAAAAAACAAGGCTGCATGCCTCTACTTGTAGGAACATTCAAGAAAAGAAGACAAGTCTCTTGGGCTGAAACACCAGGAAAATGTTCTGTCCTGCAATTTTGTCGCAACTCACGAAACGTCAAACACGAGTCGGTCGAACACGTCCGCAAAGAACGACGCCAACAAAAGTGTCACACAAAAAAGTAACAGAACCAAATGGTCCAGTGTTCAGACCAAACATGAGCACAACTTGGTGCATTCCTGCTCTTGATTAAGTGAGCAAAACGAGTGAAAAGCTATTTAGGAACTGAAGTGAGGTGCAGCTTGCAGCCACGACACTGCGCTGTACAAATCTGCGGACAAACAATAATGATTGCTCTCGAGGGAATTTCTATTTCATCATAATTTATCAAGTGCTATTCACCGAGCTGATGCTCCTGAACATCGGCAGTGAAGCACAGCGAACGGAATTTCGATAGCTTTTCGGCTGAAAAGGCAGCTCTTTTTTCTCATTTGCCTCCCACTTGAAACACCCTGACATTGTTTTCCATGTTCCCCCTGAGGAGTATCCAAAACGTTCAGCACACACGTTCTCTCAAGCGGAATTGTCACTGCAATACATGTAAATTTGTGTCAGCTGATTCAGCTCGACTGTGTGTTCATCCTTCAGCATGGCGTTCTTTGCATTATGAAGCGTAAATGTGATTACGGCGACCTGCTCCACTGTCGCATCAACACAAAGAAGCTGGCTGGGGAAAGGCTTCTATCGTTCCTTTTGTTTGGTTCACTGGAGGTGGCGTCCTGGGGTGGTGACGACCATCACACCCCGTCAATTGAATAGGACACATCAAGGACAACAGATGTCGAGATGTTGTGCAGCCAGCGATGCATATTCGAAACAGATCAGTCGCGAAACCTTTATCCTGCCTCTTGAGTTTGGTGCATGTTTCCTGATTTTCTGGAGAGGGCTGAACAACCGGGGGTTGACAGTTCGGGTCAATGGACCCCAACGAAATGTGGATTCGGAAGTTCAAGCCACAATTCGCAGTGTACCAAGTCTGTGTGTGAGTGACTTGAAACTCGCCCGTTGCTGTCACTGCTCGAAAATCTGGCATCACTCGTATCCCCTTTGCTCGATTCTGCTGCAGGCCGAACCACAGACGAACGCTGCCTTTGAGTCGGCCACAATTAGGAAAAGCCAGAACTTGTGCAGAGTGAGGTCTGGGCTGTTGTTGTGGTGAGTGAACACAATTGTTGATTTCTGTGGTGATGTGCGATGTGTGGACTGAACCATAAATTAAAGTTATCTGCAGCAAGAATAAGGATCCTCTGGAACCTGAACCCTGAACCCACGTGCAGACATCGTCACTTTTCAGGCGCGCTGCTCACATGACGGCTGAGCGCGCTTGTTGCAATGACTGTGATGTTCGCTTGGCACCCGTGATTGCTGGGTTGGTAGATCTTGCCTGGTGCCAGAGCCACAGGTAGAGCCAACACTCCTTTCCATTGTCAGACTCCACGTTGGAATCACATCACACCCTTGTTCAACTTGAGGGCAGACTGTTCTTATCAAGCCACACAATGAGTGTGCGGGTGAGAAATCCACACTTGTGATCTCTTGGATGTCTTGCCAGTCTTTCAGGCATCGAATTGTCGAATTCAATTTTTGATCCTTGTCACCAAATATTGGTGTGTGTTTTTTGAAAAAAAAACAACCAGGCACACTAAAAGCAGTTGCAAATCAGTTCAGGGGAGGAGCTCTTTGTCAAGGATAAAATCTGGTATCATGTTGAACTGCTTCCTCAACTCATTCACTTGTGCACTGAATTGAATGGAGTCACAAGCGTCGCATATTCTCGTTTGCACGGGGAGCTTGTTGCAAACGGAAAAGGAAAGTCACTCCAAGATGTCAGTGATATCTGTCACACCTTTCACGCCTTTCGCTCTTGTTCATTGCGTTCAATGATCAAGTTAGTCCAGTCATACACACAAAGACAAATGTCGTGCACTCAAGTCACCACAAGAGGTTTTGTTATGAAGAGACTTTCTCTGCTGATTTGCCTGGATCACCGTGCAGTTCAATTGCAGATCCTTGTCCCAGAGCATGAAACCGTAACCGAAAGTCGCACGTCCAGGTCCAGCCCAGCACCACACTGCTGGTGTGTACCCATAATTGCAGGTCGTTCTCACTTCATTCCACGAGCAAGCCACACACAAGGAAGGTGTTGTGTCCTTTGTCATGGCATAGAATGGGTTCAAGAGGCATTTGGCAAAATTTGCGGTCTGAGTTGAAAGTGGAACTCTGAACATCAAAGTAGCTCTCAACACATCGAGGACTAACATGTTCAAATTGAAAAAAAAATAGCAATGATTTGTAAACACAAAACAGGAGTCGCCAGCGCCACAAGAGAAATGTCTGTTCTTGGTCTGCAAACCATTCCAACATAACTTCTTTCCTGTGTGAAATCAGTTGTCTCATGACTGTTGCTCAGAAGGCTTTGAAATATGTGGACACAAACATTTAAGTTTGAAATTACTTGGTTGCAAGAGGAATTGGAAAATACAAACCAATGGATCTGAATGAACGGCAAAGTAGTGTGTGAACTGACAGGCAATGCAATCGAACCAGTGACAGGTTTGGATTCAGCGAGGAGGACCTGTTTCGTTTGTGAGATTTTATCTGAAGGAATTCTGCAGACATTTTGTAGCGCTGGAAACACCGCAGCGAGGAAACTTATGGCACATGGTCGAGTAATTACGTACCACACCAAGACTTAGTGAGGGCAATATTCCCGAATTTTTTCTCCTTCACTTGGGAAATCACTGTCATTTTACCTTCCATAGCCTCTCATAAAAGCCAGCAAGAGCCCTGCTTTATGGGCCAAAGCTATCTAACTCAATTTGACTGTTGAAGCAGCTTCTTGAATAGTAGAGCTGATGACCTTTGAATTATTAAAGATGATTATATGATTACAGATCATGTTCTTCACAGACACGTCTCACAGTGGAAGCCACCCAAGCTCCACCCAGAATTGCGGATCTGAACACAGAACAATTATAAATCTCAGCTGGTGTACGAGCGCCACCAGTGATACGCCGTCGTTCCGTTGGAAGCAAAGGGGAGTTGAAGGAAAACATTGAAGCAGCAAGTTTCAGAACAAAGCTTTCTGTTTCCGTTCTCAAGAAACTGGTTCTGGATGAAGTACATTGGTTTAGTACTGCCTTAAATTTTATACGGCGCCCCAATTGCCAGATCGGTGACATAAACAACCAAATTTGCTCCGAATTTGCTCCAAGAACCAATGACAAGAGTCCAAATGGTGTCTGTGCCGATCTGGCAATGCCATGGGGCACGACGAGAAAGGAGCGGACGTGTTTGCTGAACCTCCGTATTGTGTTCTTAATTTTATCATGCTTCGATGTGCAAGACCTCTTTCGGGCAAAGTTTCCTGTGGAATTGTGAGAGTTTGACGGTGTTTGCGAGGAGCAAACGGCGCACTGATCATCCATCTCAATATCCGCTGCCGAGTCTGTGAAGGGATGATATTTCCTCAAACGTGTCGACTGTTCCTCATGCAGACACAGAAGCAGAATGCAGACTGCGGCCGGTGCGTACGTCGGAGTGAGAATGAGAAGGCTGTATAGCAGTCACACTTGGTCGCAAGAAATGCCGTCCAACTGGTCAGTTCATCTCCCTGGTCTTCAGTGGCGCGTTGCTTCCGTTCCGGTTTGCCCCATTGACGTGGTACGTGGCCAGAAAAGAAGCCTGTCAACAAAGACGGATGTTCCCTCTTTTTTAGGTCATGCAGATTTTTTCAGGAACTTCCGTCCTTTCTGACAACAACAGACTCCCACCCACTTCCGAGGTATCGATGACTGTATTTCCGAACACAAAGGAAAGAGATCTGCTCGGGAGACGGACCGTGCGTTTCCCGGCTGTGCCCTGTTGATGAGAGAGTCGTCATCTTGGTTGGGACCAGCTCCCTCATGGCGTGCCAAGGATTTAATCCCTCAGAAATAGGTTCAGTTCCAAATGAGACTGAAACGTCGCAGGGATTTCCTCCCCGAGTGATATGTAGATTTAGCACTTGAATTACTGGAGCTGAGATCCCTGCGGCTTTGGTGCAGCATGCACGGATCGAATATTGAACTGCTGCACTGCTACTGTGGACGCAAATACGAACCAGTACATTGTTCTCGATGCAGGTACATTTGTATGCACCAGTTTCACTTGGTTCGGCACCGAACCCAGCTGGTTTTAGGTTATCAAGAGATCTTTTGGGAATTACTTGCAGAAGGAACAATGCCCAGGACCGTTGCACAGAGGCTTCAATCAACGAGCACAAAATTTCCAGCTCACTTTTTCCAGCACATTGTTTCAACCGAGCCAAACGCGAGATTCCAGTGTTGTGTGTTTGTCTTGTGATTAAGCGACAGAACGTCCATAAATTTCGCACTCCACGAAAGCTAAGGACCACGCAAGAGGGAAATCAAACAACATCAACGTCCTGTTTTCTTGGTTGTTGGTACTACGGAATTTGGGGGGCAAAACGAGCAAACTTCAACACTCCCCACGAAAGTGAGTACTTGTTCGTCATTTCGGCTGCAAATAGATAGTTGCTTCGACCGCACTCGCAGGCCCCGGCAACAGGTCTGAGTCCACCACCTGTGACCACCCCATGTTGCACCACATTACTTTCCATGGGCAGGAATTGTCCCTGAAAGTTGCACTGCCGCCCCCTCAACAAGCCTTGCTCCCGTCACAACCCCAAGACTTCCCAAGCATTTTGCTTCTTTTTTTAAATATTGTGGCCCCCTCCTGCAATGTCATCTGTCCCCGAAAACCCACCCACTTATTCACTGCAGGCACATATCGTGGGTGCTCAGACCTGGAGCCTATGGCCTCCGAAGCGGTTTAACCCTGTTGCAAGCCAATCTCTTCACTCGCCATTCCACGATCCGTGCCCATTTCTGGACCATTTGTGTGCAGACAAAACATGGAGGCTCTCCCAGCGAAATCTTTCCGCCATGAGGACATAGGACTGTTTCAAAAAAAGATGGGAGAACAAAACGATATTTATTTCAATGATCATCAGACCAATTCCCAGCCGCAATGAACAATTCTGTGACAAATTGGGCAGGTTGTCGACTTGGTAAGGATGTCGGGAAGGCTCACAATTTACAACTTTTGAATGGACGAAAGTGTCGACAGTGCCAAAACAAAGACAATGAAGAGACAGAATCGTGAGGTTTCTTCGTGCATTGCAGGACAGAAAAAGAGTCTCTATGCATGCTTCTTGTTTGAACCAATTTTACCAGTCAAGTGGTTCGGATGAGGTGTGGCACTTTGTTCGTTGAGTGAACAGGCTGAAACAAGGAGAAAGATCTCACTGCACTGTTGGTGGTTGCAGTATTCCAGATTTTGTTCATGACTCTTGGAGCGCGTATTTCGGAACATCATTGGCTTGCTTGTGTTTTTCTTGACCCGTTTCTTAACCTGTCCCAAGGCTTTGACGCAAAACACCGCTTTCTTCACCTCAAAACGCGTTTGCTTTGACATCAAGAAACAACAGAACTATTGGGAAGGAGAAGAACAACAGAACTTGGCCGAGTGGGGTCAAATTAAGTTGGGCCGACATGTCGACAGGTTCTGCTCACCTCGGGACATTCAGTCTTGTCGTGCACCACACGTCCTTCTCCCGTGCTCTGTCTCTGCAATGAATCTCGCTAAATAAGAGACAGAATGGGAAATGACTCCTGCAATAAAGTGGGGTAATTCACATCCGAGCAATGAATGTTGATGCATTCGGGTCATCAATGTTTTACAACAGTACTGACCACAAGGACACGGTGGTACTCCATCCAACAAGCATCGCGCGTGTTGCCACAGTCCTGCACCTGCGGATTATTGTGTCCGGTTGGAACTGTGAGCACAACAAACGGACCCGACACCCAACAATCACACCGACATGATGTACAGCAAAGGCTGGGGGACAACTTTTGATTTTCACAGGATCGCGGTCTCATCATTCGAAACAGGGTCCCCACTCGACTGACCCCGTGAACGGGAAACAACACACGGAGAACTTGATGTGTAGTTCACAGTGCGAAGTCCCTTCAGGCCGAAGCACCATGTGGTAGTGCAGTATATGGCAGGGTGGATGAAATTTCCCCTGCCCCCTCCCCCTCCCCCTAACCCCCTCCCCAACCCCCTCCCTACCTGACCCCCCCTCCCCCCAGCCAGACCCCCCTTCCCCTGCTGGACTCCCCACAGAGAAGACAAGGAGGACAAGGAAGAATCGACGACATTACCGGCCGGCAAGGGACTTCGCACTGCAGTTGCCTTGAGCACTGCTTCTTGTTCAACATTTCTTCTGTTTCGTTTTTTACAACCCCAGGAATCATCCTGAGACCTCATGGTTGTTCAGTCCAACGAGTCTTGTTGCCATTCTCCACAACGAACCACTCCAGAAGAACTTGATCATTGACTTTTTACGGTACACCCCCGGAAAAAAATCACTTCACTTGAACTGCACACCCACAGACATATATTTTGCTTTGTTTCAATGTTCATAACAGTATTATAACAGAGGATGTCGATTGAATGATTTGCCAGACAATTTCCCTGTGTAGAATCTCGAAATCGAAACATTTCAAGAAACTACATGTTGATGGTCGAGAATGACTGCACCTGCAGCGGATGCGATTGACAGGTCCTGCACTGAAAAAGAAACAGTCCAGCTGCATCCATGGTGCGGACACAAATGACGTTCTGTAGATTCAGTGCCTCTGACAGCTCTCTGTTGAAACTGACTGGAACTTTTCTTCTGTCTTTTCAGTATCAATGAGGAGATCAACGATATTTCCACTCATCAGTCTACTAATACTCACTGCAGGAGTTATTACGTGCTTTTTAGGACATTGTAACAATGCCAGGAAAATAGTGTCTGTTATAGCTGGGATTCTATATGTGATAGGAGGTAAGTTATTCGTTTCTTTTTCGTTGCAAAAACAATCGAAGGTCATAGCAATTGAAGCACACAAAGCTGGCAAAGGAATAATTTTGCTCACGGAGAGAAACAAAAGGAGAAACGCCTCATCACTTTAGTCAGTAACACGTCCATTGGTCTGGATTTTACTCTGGTTGAACGCGAAATGTGGGAAAACCCGAGAAAGGAAACCACCCGCAATCACGGCAAGGGCTTCTGACATTGCCTTTGTTTCTTTAATTACCCTGACCTTTAACTTGGAGAGAAGGACACATCGCGCATCCAACAGGAAGCGAAGAGAGAAACGGAGAGAAAACCCGATTGGTTGAATCCAATTTGTTCTCGCTCAGTGTGGACTCCAAACTTAATGTGAATATTCAGAACACAAAAAGTGACACGGGGGCCGCAGTGCTATCTAAACTCGAAAATCAAAAGGGTTTTGAAGCAAATGAGTTAGTTGAATTGTTCTTGCTCGCGGATGTAGTTCTGCTTGCATTTCTCAGCTGGTGTAGTTTCCACCAGGTCCCAGGTGCATGAAAACCCCATTGACAACAGGAATTTCCCTCCAAACTGTCCTTCAGCAACTGGTCATCCGTCAAACAGACTTCATGCTGCTTCTGGCAGACATTAGCTAACCTTCGAATTCCTGTTCAACTTTCCAACGGAGGGCGAATGGACCACCCAATTGACACAAGAACGTAAGATCCAAAGGCACCCGGACACCTTGACACGTCGAACCCAAATTTCAAATTCAATGTTGACACGTTTTTGGATTTTGCATTCCGGTTCAATTTACAGGACAGTGAAGGACATTTACATTGAGAGGTGTGAAAAACAAATCAAAACAGAGCAAGCAGTGACATGTGGCATTGACAATGAAGCTCCGTGAGCCGAAATTAGGAATCACAATGTGTGGACCACTGGAATGGGAGAACCATTGCAATGCTGTCCTCAAACAGAAAAGGGGCCCCCTAACTTCACAACAGGTCATTTTTCAGCAAATTTTTGTTTTGCACATAAAAGCTGGTGTTGTTTAAACTTGTCCAGGCACAGTCAGTCACCTTGATCTGGTTTCCAATGGGAACAGAGAAGAACACCCTGAAAATTTGAAGAAATTGAAGGCCGAAAATCTTGCCTGGAGATGAATGAGTGTGAGTAGGACCGAACCGGTGTGGCCTCAAAACATGTTGACAGGTGTGTTGGCTGGGTGGTTTCACCACATTGTGTCCTGAAACTGATCCGGACCTGTCTGAACTGGTGTGATTTGTATGACCATGGATCGCCTGAGTTTGCAGAAAACTTAAGAAAATCTCTGTTCACACACCTCTGCCCATCTAGAGAAAACCGGAAGCTCAGAATGTCGATTCTGCAAAGACAACGAGCCGACAGCCCCATTACTTGCATCCCAAGAGTCCCACATGTCTTCAGAATGATTTGAATGATTCACCACATTCAGGGTTCTATGGACCAGGTTCCCGATTCCAAGGCCCACGCCCCGACAAAAAATACACCCAACTCTCTTCAAAACACAACACCTTTCGTGGTGAAGAGTTGAAGTCGAGCATCGCCTGTCTGCAAGTTCTGGATTTGCTCTGAGGCAGAAACGGGAAACGTCAAAAATACTCGTACAAACTGGGAAAAACCTATTGTGTGTGTTTTTGTCTGCAGGAGTCTGCTGACAAGATGGTACTTTGCACACTGCATACACTTATCTTTGTTTTCTGTGAAAGGTCCCGCTGCATCAGAGGGACAGCTACTTGTTGGTTTTGTTGCTTCGTCGACAAAAAAATCTTCTGCTGCTTCATCTGTCGAACAATTACCCAAGTCACTGACTCTCAACAACAAACGATCTGCCATTCCACCACCTGCGAACAAAAGCCATTGTTCACTCTGTGTTGAGAACCTTTGCAGAAAACCACAAGCGCAAACTGTCTCGGTTGCAGCAACAACAATTCAGAATTTTTAGGAACGATGAGGGGTGTTCAAACCATGACATGTCATGGTCGATAAATTATTTTTCCTTGAATCATGGATCATTGCTATGGTGAAGAGATTGACCCTCTTGAGGGAGTGAAATATTTTGCGCGCAAAAGGCAAAATTCATGTGTTCTTTAAACAAAAGTGGCAAATTCCAGAAGCCCGACAAATCTTGTTTTGATCTCGATGTCCAACGGGGTTGGGTGTCTGTCTGATCGTCCGATTATGCAGTGTTCAACGCCTTGATCACGACCCCAAGCACCTGCTTGTATGTTCTCATAACCAGCCCCCACCCATGCAAAGTCGCTTGGCACCACGCTCTCAAAGTTTCTTCGAGACAATTCATTGTCGAATTTTGCGTGCACAAGTCATTTGGATCCAGAATTTTTCTCAGAAACGTCACTGCTGAAGACGTTAGACATGTCAACACGTCATTGACACAAACATCGCGTCGGTTGTTGTGGCCCAATGCATTTCTTTCATCACCCCACCGGAGATCCGAAGCTTGGGTTTCTGAAGCCTCTTAAGGCATTGGATTGAAGAAACACAAGCAGTGATGCCCTTCACCTCACTTTTGTTTGTCCAGAGAAACCACGGTTTGGTTGAAAAGCCCAAAATCGTTGGTTTGTTGGAGTCGTTGTGGAGACCAAACACTGAGAGAAGATATCCCATCGTGAGCTCATTCAGCATTCTTTGAACACACCTTGTGCAACGGGAATTTATTTGAGGTGGTCAAATTGGTTGGGCCGTGAGTGGGCAGGGTTCATTGCAGAATCGTGCACTCATTACGACACGTTTTGCTGATCCTGGAACCTCTTGTACTCAGATGAACCAGGACGCCTGGCAGCTCCGATCCCCGCAGCTCGACGCTCGCTCATTTGTGCCGCGCCTGCTCCGGCGCTCAATATCAACAGCGAGCGGCCTGCTCCTTGAGCACCAATTGACGCGGTGACGATGAACACCTTCCAGTGAAAGGAGTTATAAATGGCCCCAGCCTAAATTTAGAAAAGGTCTGCGTCCCATGGACATGCCAGCGAGGTCATCAATGTCCCTTTATGCAGACCGAGAACAGTTCAAGGATAACTTTGCCCACTGGAGGCATAAAAGAGACTTTGGTGGGATTTGCAACGAAAGCCATATTTATTCTGGAGATTTATTCGTCAGGACGACGAATGTAGCAGGGTAGCAATGCAAAAAAGCCTGACCTTTCTCGGCCAAATCTGATGACGTGATTCTCTGAAGAAACAGAAATATGTGGTGATTCTTTTTTGGTACGGTATTTCGACGAATTTCTCCCAAAACTGGAGACATATTGCAAGTGTTACAGATCTTCAGGCTGTTCGCATACGAAAGCAGTTTCTCGCCTTCAGTTTTTCCTTCGAACATGCGCGGTTAGGTTTCTGGAAACGTGAAAGCCAAGTTATGTCTCTGAAGCTTTGTACGAGAAAGAGAGGAACAACTTTACTTCTCACCAAAAACACTTTGAACCTTCACAAAATGTGATCTGTAGCAATCTGTGATCATCAGATCAACACAAGTTTTTACTTGTTCAAACACATCTGGGCAACCAGCTGGGTGGGGGTGCGCAAGGTTCAGAAGACCTGGCAATTTATGTTTGTGTCCAAAATCTACTTTCTGGTCGAATTTTCCTCACTCGGAGAGTGGGGCTGATCCAATTCGGTTTTCGTGATCCTCCATGGTAATGCAGGTGGCGCACATGCAGCTTCAAAATGTGGCGGAATAATGTACGGGACCCACGACCTTTGGATTAAGTGAAGCTCGGGAATTCCCTTTATATTATCCGTTGTGACCTCTCGCGAAATAAAGCTTCCGAACATGCCAATTGATCTTCATCACAAAATCTCACGATGTCTGCAGTCAGTGTTTTCTTCTGGACCATTTTGTACAATTTGTTTTGAAGAATGAGAGCAAAGCATTTCAAGCAAATGCTTCTTTCTCTCAAATTTGCACGCAATCGCACAATGAAACATCTTCAGAGCGGATACACGAACACTAATTTTTTTCATTTTCTTTTCTTTGCAGGATTGGTATGTCTTATAGGAATTATACTCTACATCGGAGCGATTACAGAAGAAGTTGGTGGCCAATCTAAGGACCCCAAATTCAATTACCAATACGGGTCATCTTTCATGTTGACCATAGGATCATTTATTAGTTCTGAAATGACGGGTGTCTTCTCTGTTTATTTGTACATATCTCGACACAAACATGCTTATCGCAAGAAGCAGCAGGAAAGACTGACGATGCTGGTTGATACGAACGAGCGGCCGCACCCCAGTCGTTACAGACGCCCGCACTCGCGGTCACAATCGCGAGACCACTCGCGGGAAAACTCACCCTCTCACTCGGACACCTACTACACGTACACCCCGGTTTCAGACACTTCAAAGGAAATGTCTAACTATACGTTACAAAGAGACCCATCAAGGCATACCATATCCACCACGGCTGATACTCATACATTGTCAAAGGAACATTCTCTGCATTCTGTTCGAGAAATGGACACATTCCGTAGAACAACACCAGTATAGAAAATCACACAACAGGCCTTTCTTGCCACCGAGTGATACTCATCATCTGTGTCAGAAAATATCATTGCGAGGAAATTGGGAGTATGCTGTAAGACCACTTCGGATCTACGATTGGGAGAAAAGTGTCTTCAATCTCATCCTGGGAAACGTGCTGGAAATTTGTTTTTCCTTGCTGCAAATTTCTGTGTTTCATACAAAAATATCTCAAAAGGCATTTGATTCCTATTATGGTGCTCAGATACGTGATCTGCTTCTAACAAATTTGTCAAACACGAAATCTGAATACTCAGATCAGTGTTTGTAGCATGCCTACGGAATGGATTACAGGACACTGGATAGCAACTTTGTCAATATCCATGATGGAAGTGGCTTGAAGAGAAACGCAACACACGGATGGCTGTCAGCTCTGATCAGGAAAGTTGGCCCATCTGGGACGTGCAGGATGTCTTCACACCACAAGTTACACGGAAAAATATGAAGGATTCTGCCAATGTGAACGTACACACAGCACAGGAGACGGGTTTTTCCTGTTGGAAGGCTGCACACGAGCTTCCAATCTTGCGAGAAAAGGAGATTCTATGCATCAAGACAACACCTGAAACACAAAGGCGGCGTCTGCACCTGTCCGCAATGCACCTGAGGACCTGCCTGAAAGAACGGACAGTTTGTGTGAAACACCGGATTGAAGTTACGGCCAAGAATTAACATTGCCTGTTGTCTGAACGCAAGCATCACTGTCACATGTTCAAAAGCTGTTCAAATGAAGTGCGACAGAGTACCCAGAGTACGTTTGAACCGGCAACTCAGCTATAGGCAAATGTGTCTTCCTGTGAAACTCACAACTCAGATGAGCCGCCTCAACTTCAATTTTCTTGAGCTCTGGCTTGGAAAAGTCGACAATGTTCAGATGTGCACTGTCACACACTGCACTGCCATGAAGGACAAGCAACAAGTGAAACGTGCTTGCAGGCTCACTGGATTACAAACAAGAACAGACGTTTCTTCAAGAGCTGTTTGTAACATACAAGTGCGTGTAAAATATGTCTTTTTGCAGTTTGTACATATATTTCTTTACGATGTGTTTACGATTTCCACGAGTCACAACTTTCCACCGCTGGGATGACGCTTCTTTTCTTTCATTGTTATTTGTTACTTGATCCCTGCAAAATCGTTTTGTGGTCAATCGTGATGAAACAAATTGTGCAGCAAAATGTCCACGCATTAAAGTTGGGTTTTTTCATTGGATTTCGCTGAAGTTTACATGTGATCATTTTGTTCAGTGAAACAAGTCAAGCTTTCCTTCCTTGCGTGTCTAGGCAAAGCATTTTGTGTGTTGGTGACGTGATGAACCACGATAATTTGGTCACACACAGCCACAGGTGAAGGAGAACTGTCAATCCCCTTCGCCTGTGCACTGTATGCGCCAAGATGTGACGCTTCTGGACTCACACATGCATGCAAGCGCTCTCAGCATGTGCGGTCTCGGGCAAGCAGGCAATGTGTAACAGAACAAATCCCCCCCCCCGAATCCCACGCAGAACACGCAAATATTTGTTTCAAAAACTTAACACAGTGCAAAACAGGGACCAAAATGACAGGACGCTTGCTTCGCTTCACAAATAAAAAATTCCGTTTTGATCTTTGCCAATCCATGACAGCCCTGCAACCAGCTTTCTCAACAGAATTGCGTGATCCGTCAACAATTATTCTCCGCAAATTCGTGCCCTGAGCAAAGAGGGTAGTGATTTGGCTTGTGAAAAATTTCATTGAAACAGTTAAGTTTTGACAAGGTTGTAAATTCATTGTTACATTTGAAAGTTGACAACAATTGTCATTAACATTGAAACACAACCCTGTTTCATGCAACTGCACATGCTTGGTTGTCATGAAATGCATGATCCATTGCATTTTCAATCTGGGTGTAGAATCTTGCACACTGTGTCAGGTAAGTTTTTGAGCTGCAAGAACAAAATAGAGAGTAGTATTTTTCAAGCCAAGGAAAATACGGAAGAGACGTGGTCGATGCGTCCATTTAAGAAAGAGAAGAAAACACGAGTGAACTCCATTTCTTTTCAACCTTTTAAATCTCTCCATGTACCTGCAGCTGTGTAGCAAGTTTGCTGTGAATGAACCCAAATGTGTCGTTGGATCGCACTTTCTTAAATGGACGTTTTGTGTCGTACCCTCTCATCAGTAATTTGTTTGACCGATGGTGTCTGTTCATATCAAGCACAAAAGTATTCAAACTACTTTCAAAGTAAATATTTGTATATTGTTCTCAAGAAGAGGTCGTGGGATACTCGAGTCTTCTTCAATGCAAGGAGACGGTAAGAGTAAAACAAGTTGAAGTCGACACAAAAACGTACACAAGTGTTTGTACAAAAATAAAACAAGAAAAAAACTTGCCAACAAACATACAATATAACCTATAAAATACTCAATCTACGTACGAATGTGTTAAAAGTGTTTGTACATAAACATAGGTGGAATGCGTGCGTGGCAGCAGGTTTGTGTAGTGATTCTTTGCGAATGATTGAGTGGGTTTTGATGCAGCATACTTGTGTATGCGTGCAAACGTGAGTGAGAGGGTACACTTTTTACAAATTATTAATGATAAATGAAAACAATAAATGCATTATTATCGAATGATTGTTATTGCTGACTTTTTCTACTGGCAAATGACTAGCTGATTCTTAAATGCATTCATACAAACACAATTTTCCACTGTAAACAACTCACTCTCCAAAGAAGACATACAGCTTGGTTCTTGACTCATGGGTTCATCGAAGACATATTTGGACAACAAGCTGAAACTTCATCCAAAGATTTCGCTCGCCAACATCAGTTACCGGATTGCTCAGTGCCTGCATGTGCGGGTACTCGTACGGAGACGATCCACAAAGACATGACTTTAATGAACCCATGTTCTCAGCACACACAAATTTGCAGAAGACAGCACTTGTGATCAATCGTGCTTTGTACACAACATTGATTGTAGTTTTCAGAGCTTCAGCACTTCACTGAGACTTCCCAACTTTTGTTATTGTTTGACGAACGACAACGAATAAAATGTGTCATTACAAGCCAAACGCGGATCGACAGTGTTTGATTTGCTCAAAACAAGAAGCCACCTGAGATGGCCTTTGTTTGTGCATCATGAAAATGCAGTTCCCGAAAAAAATCCGACGTTCCAAGTGGGAGAATGCTGCTGTGTTCTTGGGCATTCAATTACAAGAGGGAGTAGCATGTGGAAAAAGCTTGCGTGGATCAAAATTTTGTTTTCGGCAATACAGGCGGGCGACAGAAGTGTGTTTTGGTGAGTAAACTCCAGGGAAGTCACCTGACATTGACAAGCAGTGGCAAGTCCTCAAGGTGGAAACTGTTTTGAAAAAACTGCAAAAACGGGCTGAATGCCAGTTCAGCTTGGCAAAAAGTTTACTTTAAACTGCAAGTCACTCGCAGAGTTCAAGAACAATCAGATGAGGTTGGTCCCACTCACCCACACAAGCAGTGCAGTGAATACCTCTCACTGCTGCTGTCATAACACAGGTTCGATCCAAAAGACGCGCCTGTGTTCTTGAAAGAATTCTCCAGAGGTCCCACAACTTCCTCCTCCACAATGTCTTCGATGTGGTGCCGAAGGGTCTGCCCATTTCCGTTGCGAATGCAGACACAGCCGCAAGAAAATTTCCCCGATCGCCTGATTAACATGGGATTCCGTTTCGTGACAACACAGTTCTGTGAACAAGTGCTGTTGGTTTCAGGTCATTTGATTTCGAGGTTCGAGGTGAACGACAGCGTGTTTCAGACTGAAAGTGCAAACTGGCTGACTGCGAGAGACTTCCAGAGAGCTGGTCTGAGGTACACGGCAGCTAATTGCCGACAGAAATTGCGAGGCCGCTCAACCAGTTTCCAGGTAACATTTCAATGGAAGTGAGTGGGCGGAGGCAAGTTCATGCTGCAGTGGTCGCAGGGATACCGGTTTTAAAGTGCTGCCATCCCATGTAACTTGAAAGCTGCCCGTGAATAACTTATTCACACGCAGCTTCGAACAAATTTCCGTCACCACCGGACAATTTGCTCCAGAATGTTAACTGGTCGTAAGCAACTCAATCCTGCACGAAACAAGGCCAAAGATTTCTTCCAAAATAAAACACCTTTATTCAATTATTCGCAGAAATAGCCTAAAAATTGCAAAATTTCCAACTTCACCAATTCATCTCGTCCTTTGGTGAAACTAATTTGACATTAGATGGTGTTTCCGACTGGATTTCCAGTGCGAGAAGACACTCGTGGACGACAGAAGAAACATGATCTTCCTGAAGATATCTCTATTGGAATGGCGCACGCACCACCTTGGCTGAAGACTTTCAAAGACTTGGCTCAGCACGAACACACCAAGCACAACGTGAAAAGGAGTTGGTTGATTTTGGTTCGTGTCTTCATTGCAATCACTCACAATACTCACGTTAAAAGATCCCCGCGTTCGTGACAGAAGCCTCCAGTGCATATCCACCGTTTTCTCAGATCATTCCAAAACGATTTCCAGTCTTCACAATTTCTGAGCCAGTGATGTGCCAGTGGGTGAAGTTTTTCTGGCTGAATTAGTCACTGCTGTCATCTTCATCGTCACTTTCCTCGCCCTCCTCTGCCTCATCATCTATAAATCCTTCACTGTCGTCGTCATCATCTTCCTCGTCATCATCTTCCTCGTCGTCGTCATCTTCATCGTCCTCCTCCTCGTCCATTTTCTTTGCTGGCGTTTTGTCCACCTTCTGCTTTTTTGCAGCTGGACCCTGTTGCTCTGAAACAAAGAGCCATCATTCAACTGCAGGTGTCATCATTTCGTTGTTTGTGCAAGGAAGACAGACAACTCGTGTACATCCTGCCCAGGTGACTGAAAAGGGAAGATCAACCAGACTTTCAAGTAGAGAATCAGCCGCGGGCAGCGTACATCGGCAGGCAGCACTTGTCTCAATCTGCCAATGCCACAGTCAGGAAATGTCCCAGTTGAAAATTTTTTGCAAGTGGGGGTGGGGTGGGGTGGTAACTTAGACAACTTATCCAAGTTACCCCAACTTGGACAATATCCAAGTTGGACATTGTCTGGGTTACCCTGCCTGCTGGCACAATGTCTGACTTGGAGTCAGTGTAATATGGACAATTGTCCAAGGGTATCTCAGACAAATTGGATTATGTCTGAGTTGTCCGAGTGACCCTGACTCAAACAATATCCAAGTTGGACAATGTCCATATTGTCTGAGTTGTACGAGTTACTCAAATTGGACAATGTCCAAGTTGGACAATGTCTGAATTGTCCAAGTGACCCTGACTCAGACAATAACCAAGTTGGACAATGTCCATATTGTCTGAGTTGTATGAGTTACGAGGGGAGTCCAGGAATATGTGGCTTCTGTCCACTTTTGGGCAGTTGTTCCTTGACAGAAATTGTTCCAAGTTCCTGAGAGGATGGAGGACAAGGTTTCACATGTCTGTCTGAGCAGATCTAAGTGTGTCAATGTCTGGGATCGCGCCGATCGGTCCTTGAAGGTCAGCCAGTGCGGATCACTTGGTGACAGACAACAGAAGGGACACAGCGAAATGCTCTCACTTGTTCTCTTGTGGGCGTGTCTTGCATTCATTTTGCTGGATCTAAACCTTGTTCAAGCACCCACAATGGAGCAGAAGATCGAACAGAGGACAGTGCTTAAGTTCTTGTGCAATTCTGGATCTACCCCAATTCAATGTTGGAGGCGAATGAAAGAAGTGTGTGGTGAGGGGACAATGTCTCAAACCAGAGTTTGGGTGTGGCACAAAAGATTTCGTGAAGGACAAACAACTTTCAAGGACCAACCCCACACTGGAAGGCCGCGTTCTGCATGCACACCAACCAAGATCCAGAAGGTGAGAGACCTGCTCAACACAGACAAAAGGTCCACAGTGCGACAGCTTGCTGCAAATGCGGAAATGACCAAATCCAGTGTGCACACAATCCTCAAGAAGGACATGAATCTCTCTAAACTGGCCCCAAAAATGATCCATGCTCACCGTGTTTTTTGATGTCAAGGGTGTGGTGTTGAGTGAATTCCTTGCCCCAGGTGACACTGTGACAGCAGAGACTTACTGTTCCTTGCTCGGGAGATTGCGTGAAAACATTCAGAGGAAACGCCCAAACCTCTGGGGGAGGGGCCAAGTCAGGAGGGGTGGTGCAAGATCATTTCTCTTGCACCATGACAACGCGTCGAGCCACACAGCTGTTCCCACCTTCGCCTACATTGGAGAGCATGACATGGAGATGCTGCCACACCCACCTTACTCTCCTGACTTGGCCCCTTGTGATTACTTCATCTTCCCCAGATTGAAGAATGAGATGCACAGCACATGCCACCCCAATGTCAGAGCCTTGCAGACTGCAGTGCAGAAAGCCCTCAGAAAGATTCCTGCTGAGGATTTTGAATCAGCTCTGATGTCCATGCCGATCAGGTGGATTAAGTGCGTGGCCGCACAGGGCGACTACTTCGAGGGGAGACGCCTTGACATTCATCCAGATCAGTTTGGCATTGAAACTGTCTTTGGTGAGGACTCAAGCTCCTCGAGTGAGTCTGAGGATGAAGCTGACACTCAGTGACATTGACTGTCCCTTGTCGCCAAGTCAACCTGCCTTGCGGAACATTTGAGTTATTTGCATGAAGTTATTCTGTTCATTTTTGAGCATTTTCAATTTTATTGCATGTATTTTACATTCTACTGTTCATATTAAAGTTTTCGCAAATTTAGACCCAACCGGAGTTGCCTTTTTCCGGACAGAAGCCGCATATTCCTGGACTCCCCTTGTACTTGAATCAGACAATGTCCAAGTTGGATAACATCTGAGTTGTCCAAGTTACTCGGACAATGTCCAAGTCACCATAACTTGGACAACCTGTCCAGGCTGTCCAAGTTGGAGAATGTCCAAGTTGGACAATGTCCAAGTTACAAATTGTCTGCATTACCCTTACTTGGACAACCTATCTGGGCCACACAATGTCCATATTGGACTTGGACAACTGAGTTGGACAATGTCCGAGTTGAAAATTTTTTTCACCAGCAGGTGGGAGGGGGGGGTGTCTGGGACAATCTGTCCGCATTACCTAGGACAGACGTGCGGAGACAGATACAGGGGCAAACCAATATCAGCTCGCTACCGCGGCTGATAAAAACCTCAAGCAGCCAAGAACGCAAAGCGTTCACCAGCCACGTCCCCCTGCATGGTGGCTGCAAGCTCTGTATCACGCCAACCCCAGGTCGGAGCGAACTTTCCCCTCTGCCGTGCGAGTCTTCGTCCACCCTCGGGGTAGCGTTTATAACTTCAGGCCAGAAAGGGCCACATAATTCGAAGGGTTGTTTCAGCAAACGCAACCATGTATAGCTCACAGATGAGGGTCGCTATTGTGCATTACTTTGAATATCTTGGTCATGCACTGAGCAAGTAGCAACCCTCATCTGTGAGCTATGTTGGATAACTCCCTTGCACTTGACTGATACTGTGTGAAAACACCTCTCGTGGCCAACACCACTCGAGTTGTTCTCACACAGTATCGGTCTCGTGCTCGGGAGTTATCCTGTACGAAACACACAGCATCTCTACATACTGGTGGTGGTTTCCTTCCGCTTGCCACCTCCCGCCTGGTGCGGCGTCTTCTTGCCGAACAAAACTACCAAAGTCCTGCCGTCCAGCGTTTTGTTCTGCATTTTGTCGTGACTCTCTTTTGCCGCGGCTTCCGACGCGAAGAACACAAATGCGTACCTGAAAATCGATGAAGTACAAGTTCTCTGAGAAATTAGCAAAGACAAACAAGGCTGCTGATCGAATTTACCACTCTTCACACCAACCACTGATTCAATCACCGACGAATTTTATGATTCAATAGAACCCCATGCATCAACTGTCTTGCTTGCTAAATTTCACCCCCTTCGGTTCGGAATATTTCGTTTTTCAACAAACAAGTTGGTGCAGGGTGCATTGTCGCAGGACAACACAGCGAAAACAAGTCTACGCCAACGCCGCTGTTCAAGCTTCACTGTCGCACAGCTGCTTGACCTGCGAAGGTCGTTTCGAAACCAGCCAGGTTCAAAGGCAGTGCAGTTATTCCTCACAGCCCCCCTCACCCCGAGGGCGTGCGCGCCCGCCCGCCCGCCCGCCTCCAAAAGCTGCTGGATTCTTCACGGTTCGTTGCTCTTTCAACGAACAGCACGACCTTCCCTCCGTTGGGAAAAAACCAGAACAACTGACCCACACAGGCTGTTGTTCGCTTTGCGGACCGGCAACTGGACGTCAACTGCGCCGGGAAAAAGATGTTTCAACTTCTCTGTCGACATCGTCTTCCGATCAAACGCCGTGATGTACAGCTTCTTGGGGTCGATGTCGCCTGAAAAATAAACAATTTGTTTGGACCTTCGACTCAATCCTTTGGCACCCCGGACAAAATCTAGACTCTACGGACGACTGACAACTTTCCAATTCAGTGGAGCAACAACTGACTTGGGTATCTGACAACAAAACTCTGCGCAAAGAAACGAAAATATACCGGTGTTCCCTCTCTACGATGAACTCGCGAGCTCAACAAATTTCTTTGACCAACTGGGGACCAAAGAGCTCGCGGTACCGTACAGCGGCTGCCAATTTGCTCACAACATGCATTGTTCCAGCAAACAAGCTGTGGCTGCCGACCAACCAGGAACAATTGCTTCACCCAAACAAGTCCGTTGAATTCATTTTGTAAAT
>JAAUXT010063186.1_pt1 | contig 37917 bp, 33 predicted proteins | sample 7278171 | NCBI WGS metagenome assembly JAAUXT01 (sample SAMN14350112, study PRJNA611818) | marine sediment metagenome | isolation source: surface marine sediment (1.8m) | place: French Polynesia: Moorea | collected 2018-08 | reverse complement strand
TAGTTGCAGGTGTTGAATCTAGCCACTGAGCTCTGAGCTTTCATACTTCTCTTGAGTGCAATAAAAATCAACTGCTGGCTTTCTGGTAAAGAACTGATATTTTTATCACTTTGTTTCATTGCCAAAACAACACCTTGCCTTGCCTCTGAGTTGAAAACTTTCAAACATTTTGCTTCCATCTTTTAATTCCACCAATGGTATTGTCTAGCCTTTTCCTCCTTGTCTTCTCTGCAGCAGGGACTGGTAGGGGGAGCAGGGTCTGGTGGGGGGAGGGGGGTTGGGGGGAGGTGGAGGGGGGTTGGGGGAGGGGGTTGGGGGAGGGGGACTTCTCACAACAATGCACAAACACTGTAATTGTCTGACCACTCTGGCCACAAATACTACTCACATATTGAGACTTGTCTTGCCAGTGTTGCCACTCAGCTGTTAGACTGCATAGAGTTTGTGGCCAATTTCACCACTCTTGACAGTTCTGCCTGTATTCTGCATAGAAAACAAGAACACTTGCCATCCCACAGCTTGCAGATGTGTACCAGTGTCAAATATACCTGGTTACAGTTTCAGGGCATACCCATGAGGAAAGTGCTCAATCAGGGTGACAAAATTTACAGGTTTCAACTAGAACAACTACACATGTGAAAACTGCCTCTTTCAGTGTGGAAATTCGCCCGATGCCGTGCAGTGAGTGCACACATCAAAAATGACCCATTGATGTGAAAACTGACCAGTGAAGGTTCCAGTGAAAACAGTTGGGGGAAGTACACAGTCAGGGTCAGAAAGGCACCATTATTACCCCCCCCCCCTGAAGGGTACATTTGCAAGAACTGCAACGTGCTTTCAACACAATGGTTGATTTCAGAACTAGAAACACTGATAGGTACTTACCTCTCAGAACAGGGTTGAGTGGAAAATACACTGGGCCTTTTTGAACTGGTTGTGGCATGATGCCGACCTGGGGAACCCACAACATAGTACTTATCTGAAGGCTATTTTGGTGATTTGCACCAAGTACTGGTTGTGCCCGAATAATATACAACTGGCTTCATCCACCAAAAATTGTGTACAGCAGTTTCTCTATGAAAATGGTGCTAAATTGTGTTCAGAAGAAGGAAATTGAATCAGAATTCAGCACTTTTTAAAATTTGGTATTGGTCTCATTGTGCGAAGTCCCTCAATGGCGAAGCACCATGTGGTTGTGCAGTATATGGCAGGTTGGATGAAATGTCACCTGCTTCTCACAATGAGTGTCCAAAGGTAGAATTACTTCAAAAAATGTTGAAAGTCAAGGCATGCTAAACTTTTTTTGATGCTGAGGTTGATGTTTTTAATTTCAAATGTTATGTTTAAACTCCATATTTTACACACCAAATGCAAACTGGAGTCACTGAGCATGTGGGACTCAATTTCAGATGCTATTCTATGATTTTTGTGTTTATTCATCAAAGACGTTTTTTGCCATTCAAGATACAAATCACACAGAAATCCACAACAATGATCCTATTTTTTCAACTGCATAGCATTCCATGAGGACAATACACACCAGGCATAAACACCAATGTACCAACAATTTCACAAAAATAAGTATCAATGATGGTTTTCAGAATGACAGTGAATTACAGTGCAAAAAAGTTATTATATTTCAAGTGCCAGTCATTCCAAACTTCTGCCCCACACTTTGCTATTTCTTTGTCACATTTGAACTACTCAATGGCAATGTTGGGTCTATTTCAGAGCACAAAAAAACATTGGAAAAAATTGCTGAAAGAAATCTCTTGCTGTCATTTTAGGTCAGAAGTGAATTTTATGATGTACTTTCCTGTGAAGGTGAGACATTGAATTATCAGCAACCAACAATCTTATTTTTGTGATGGCAATGATACAGATGTATCACATGAATTATGCTGTAATTTCTACATAGATTTGGGATATTTTTGCAAAGCTGATGTACTTTGAAAAAGGCAAGAAAAAAATGACAGACACAACTGAACCAAAATCCTGACCAGTGGAGAGTGTGCCAGATTTTTGAATTGGATGCCTACAGGTGATTTACCGGTTGCTTTCATTCCATAAAGGCAACCTGTTCAAAACACCCAAAGTTGCCAGCGTTTGAAACTTGTGCTCTTGTCGGAAATATTGATGGCAAATCACTCCAGGCTGGTTGGCCCAATTTGCAACTATCACTGAGCATCCTCAGATGGAAGCCCATGCACATTTTTGGTGGGTTTCCTTTGTCTATATTTCTGTGGGGATGGTGGTAGGCCCAGGCGCACATTCAGTGTCTGAGGGATGGGGGGGGGGCGCGTGTACCTGTGAGGCAACCCAGCACTTCCTGGTCAAGGTTCCACTGACCTCTGTGTGTGCCCCATCATGCTTCGTAAATCTGTGGTCCATGTGCACCTTCCTAGGGCAGGACCTGATGTGACGTGATGTGATCCAATGTGCCATGGGGCTCCTGGCTGAGATGCTGCACCATTTTTCATCACCAACTTCTGTTCTGCAGTCCATTGTCCAGAAATATAGGTCCATACATCTTGTGGTGAGATTCTGTCATACCAGTCTCCTATTCCCATAGTGGCATTTTGAATTTGCACAAAATATTTAATTGATCCACCACCAAATATTTCTTACTGGCACAAGTGATTGCAGAAAAATCTGCTATTTGTTCATATTGCTCGTGTGGCGGTTGCTCTTGTACACTTTCAGGTCAAAAGTGTTTTGTGTTTTGTGTTCACCATTCCAGTTGTTCATTCCAGTGAGCCATTCTGGTCAGTGATTCCACAACCACCTCGGAGTGTGGTGGTTGCCTGGTCCAGTTACATCAGGACCAAGTGATGTGGGTGTGTTTCCAAGAGAGGATCTACCTACGTTTACTGTGGGAGGTACAGGAGCCCAGCCCATTTTGGTCTTTTGGCCTGGAGTCAAAGTAACCTTGAGTCAAATTTGTAGGCATGTGATTTGACAGCATGACATAGTCTTCTGGACAGGGAAGACACACCAGGTCATGTTGTTTTCAGACACCAGTGCTCATGTGTACATAGGTATCAATGACGGTGTTGAGAATGACAGTGAACTACAGTGCTAGTCTAGTGGACACAGTGGACACAGTTCATTGAATCCCAGAGCATCTGCTGAACATTTTGTATGATACTCGCCACCTGCGTGACACTGAGACTTGGGGTCCTGTTCCCCGGACTTGGCCTCCACACCCTGGGGACACACCCTCAGGGAACAAGCTGGGTGAGCAGGTTTCTGGGTTGAGCCTACCAGTTGCACTTCAGCACACTTGAGGATGATGTTGGACACCACTAACACTTTTGTTTCTCAACTGTTTCATGTGTCAAAGCAAAGAAGCAGCAAATTGTAGTCTGAAGTACATTACTTTGTTTTCACAATGTTTGCTGCCTGAAGAAGCATTTTGAACTTGTCCAGAACTGTGAGCCCATGGTTCTGAAAATTCTTGAGGCCAGCAACACACCACATGCCAATGACATGTCTTGCAAAAAATTGCCAAAACTGGGGAGTTCTGGAGCAAGCACACATTTGTGATGGCCTCTCCTGGATCCTGCTCTGGTCTCAATTTTCCTCTCAAACAGAGACAAGCTGGATATTATGGAGACCATTGTGCTCTTTGATGGAAATTTTCTATTCACTTCAAAAATTTATGGCCAAATACAGAGAAGTAAAGTGCACTGTTGAGTGTGTTCCAAAACACATTGCCATACCTGCTTTCACAACCTACGCATCTCTTGAAGTGTGTTCTTAGATTGGGTCCCAATGCACTGACTGACAAAAGTCAGGTAAATTTGTTGAGGAATATTTTGTACCATTTACAACACACACAAATTGTTCAGATAAATGCTGCTTTTTTCAGCAAGAGGGACACACCGTGAAGAGGATAATTTGACCTCCAGCCTCAAAGTCATATTTCAGATTCATTTCACTGACTGCTGAAAACCTCACAATTGTTCATTTGCCATTCTCAAACACACAAAGGATATTTTCACTGTTGAGTCTGGCTTTGTCCTATTTTTCCCAGAACTGAGGTCATCCAAGAAAAATTATTTGCCAGCCATGTTGTTGCTGAAAGCAGCAACCATTGTGGCAATGCTAGTTCCTGTTTTGACTGACAGTAATGACAGAATAACAAATTCAATGATGAATCCATTAGAAGGTTACTAAGACATGTGACCCCATGACTTTGAAAATGAATACATGTATGCTTGATGCATGCAACAAACCACATGCCAACTACATGTGAAAGCACACAGTTGTGAGGGCCTCTTCTGGATCCTGCTCTGGTCTGAATTATCCTATCCAACAAAGAAAAGCTGAATATTCCAGAGGCTATTGTGCTATTTGATGGAGATTTTCCATTTTCTTCAATAATTCATGGCCAAACACAGGTAAAATGTGCATTTGAGTCAGTTCCAATGTACCTCATTCCCCCTGCATTCACAACCTATGCATCTGTGAGCTGTTGGAGTGTTTCTTGGATGCAGTCCTGATGCAATTACTGGCAAAAGCTAGATAATTCTTCTCAGTGAAAGTGTGTAAGTTTTACAACACATATAAAATTGTCAACATCTATATTGAGATAAAATGCTGTCTTCTTTTCTGGAAAATAGATGCACAGTGAAGACAACGATTTGACTTGCAGTCGCAAAGTTATATTTCAGATCTATTTGACTGACCACTGAAAAACCTCACAATTGCTCCCTTGGCAAACTAAGGGAATATTTAGCTCCTGAGTCTTATTTTCCAGAACTGAGGTCATCAACAAGAAATCCTCGACAGCCATGTTGTTGCGGACAGCAGCAACTTTTGTGGCAATACTTGTTCCTATTTTGGCTGGTGGCAATGACAGAATAACAACTTTTATGATGAATCTGCACAACTTTGCAACACAGAATGTGGAACTAACTCAACAACTTGCAGAACAAGCTCTAATAATATCAGAACAGGGGAAAATAATTGCTGAATACAAGAATACCACAAATACTCTCAAAGGGGCTGATGAAGAGCAGAGGGCAACAATTGAAACTCTAAATGCAACTGTTGAAGAACAGAAGTCAATCATTGAAAATCATAGAAACACAATTGAGTCTCTCAACATAACAGCGGATGACCAGAAGTCAAAAATTGAAGGCAACAGAAACACCATGGAAGAAATCAACTCAACAATCCAAGAGCAGAAATCAATCATAAAAACTCTCAATAAAACAGCCTATGGACAGGGGACACTTGCCAGTGACAACAAGGCAGCAATTGATCAGAACAAGGCAGACATCCAAGCTTTGAACAAAACAGATGGTGTGTACATACAAATGTGACAGATGATCAAATCCTTCGGAAAACTTGGACAAATTTTACTGAGTGCAACAGAGACAGCATTGCCAAATTTTTGCCTTGTCCACATCAAGGGTCAATCATTGTTATACAACACCAATTCTGTCAAACTGTGTTCAATTGATATGACTTCAAATGCCATTTTCAAAATGTATGTTGTTCTTCCATCATGGGGTTTTGTCCTTTCAAGAGTACCAAAATTCTTTGCAGGCACAATTGCATTCTATGCTGTGCTGAATGAGTATCCCAGTCTGGACCAAACCATTGATGAAACTATTAAATTTGATGTTGTTAAACTCAACAAAGGAAATGGGTGAGCATACAACTCATCCATTCATTGATTGATCCAAAGATATGTGAAGACAACCTGAGGCACAATACAGATTGAACCCTGACTTGCAAAGTATTATAATAGGTGGGCTGTCTTTTCCAGATACAACCAAACCACTGGCATCTTCACAGTTCCTCCCAGTGGAAATGGCACCTACCACTTCTCCACCTATCTGCTTGGGGCCAGTGGGAGACAGAGCCAATTTCACATGACTATCAATGATATCTTAATGTGTATGGTCTATCCAGATCATGACATCAGTGGCAGTGGGGATTTTCCACAGGCAGCATGTGGTGGATTAGCTGATGCAACTGAGGGTAGGTTATTTGGGTCTCTGTTCTTGGAATGAGATATTTTTTGCTCTGCCATTTGATGTGTTTTAGATCTATTGCATTATGCAGTATAAACTTGTAGGAGACAAAGTGGAGGTGAAGTACATTGAAGGCACACACCACCAACCTCTGGCTACAGGTGACAATGGCTGTGGCTTCACTGGATTCAGAATCTGTATAGGATGATGATGATGGCACTGCTCTAAACTCTTGTTGTTTTTTGCATTTCATAAAAGAAAGAAAAATGGGTGTTATTGGAGTGAGTATGATTTTGAAAAGAAAAAAACTGGGTAAATTGTGATCTTGCAGCAGTGTATTTTTGGCAGACATTTTAAAGATGTAACTGGGCACATGAGCTTCTCTTTACCTTGCATTTTTAATTGTTGTAAAGATAATGGAAAGATTGTTGTAATTTTTCAATGTTTATTTCAATATTTGTCCTTGAGTGTATATTTGGAACATCTATCACATGTGTTTGTTTCCATTTTTTCTTTTGGGCAATTTTGACCTGTATAATTGTATAATTGGAAAGAAAATTGAAATTTCATTTGCTCTCAGTGAGCTACAATGTGATCAAAAGTTCAAGTACAAATTATCTTCTTCAATATAACTCCATTTCCATGAAACAAATAAACTTTGCCATAAAATTAGGAGCCTTGATCAGCCCACCCTCCTGGGATTGAATCTCTTGAATTTCTTTGAGTCTTTGTGACTGCACCCTTGCTGGGTCTCAGGTCAGGACTCCTGTACCTGGTGCTGTATCTGTTGCAGTTTCAGATACCACTGTGCACAGTTACTGAGGAGGTTCAGTATGATTCTGCAATCAGTACAGTCTTACCTGGCTGATGTAAGAAGGATGACAGTGCAGACATGGAAGGATATGTTGATTCAAGCTGAAATCACTCAACTGAGCACAAATCTCCTGTCCTTGAAAGGAATTGTGTCCAAACAAACAGAGCCATATGATAAGTTGACTCAGAACAGATGGCACATTTTTCCCGAAAGGGCATCATCCAAAACAAAGCATAAGGAAGACCTCACATTTGTTCCAGTGTTTTGAGGTTTCCACAGATATTTCATGTGGCCTGTGGAGAAATTTGAACAGCCAGCCAACCCATGTCATCAAGCTATTTTGCGCTGAACCTCACAACTGACAATAGTGTGCTGTTTTTCACCAATAGACCACAGATGAACACTTGCCCATGAACACTTGCCCATGCAGATGGGCAACAACAAGTACAGTTGGTGTTGGTCTGTAAATCCACACATTGTTTGAAACATTTTGTGATTTGCAGGCAATTTAGTGTGCATTCATTCCAAAACCCTTGCAAACAAATCGCACATTCTCAAATATATCATCCAGAGTGTGTTTGATCTTTCTTTGGAAATGACAGTTACCCAAGCCGTTGCAGAAAATTTTTATCTTTCAGTTGAACCATCTGAACTACAAGAAAAGTAAAGCATGCATTCAAGAGTGACAAAACTCTTCTTTCTTGGAGTGATTTGCCACTTTTCAATGTTGACAGTGGTTCTTCAAACAAAACTCAAAATAACCAGTCTGGCTATGTCCTCATGCAAAGAAATATGGTCATTGCCTTTCATCACTTGTTGAACAAGAGAAATCAGGATAGTTTTCACATGATCTATCATTTGAAAATGAAGTTCACACAACTGTACTGCCACAGCTAAAGTCTACCTCACCCCAGTTTGTATTTGGAAAGTTTGCACAGGTGGGGATTGGTTGGGTGCTGAGTGTCAACCAGCCTTCCTGCTCTGCCTCCTTCATCCAGCACAGCCTGGTGTCACACTGCAGGGGGTTACCACCCAAGCCCAACAGAAGATTCCCAGGGGGGTCTGAACCAAATACACTCTCAGCCAAAGTTTCCAAGTTGTTATCCCCGAGGTAGAGGGACCTAAGCTGTGGCTTGTTTGAGAATGTGTTTGGTGGGACATACGCAATAGAAATGTTGTTCAACCACAGGTGTGTCAGCTCTGGGAAACCTTCCCACATCTGAGGACTGATATACCTGATTGGGTTGGAGTCCAAGTGGAGAGTTTTCAGATGTTCCAAACCTTCCCACATGTCACCATTGATACTTTGAATTTTGTTTCCGCTCACATACAGTGCATCTAAAGATATTCCCTCCCACATGCCTTTGTGCAGATGTGAGAGTTGGTTCAATGATAGCTCAAGCCAGCGTAACGTTGGCATACTTGAAAATGTACCAGAAGTTATGTCAGATAATTTGCAATCTCTGAGCCTCAGTTCTGCAAGAGACTCCAGCCCTGCAAACATGTCAGCACTTATAACAGGCAGATCAGTTTTCTGCAGAGATAAACCCTGAAGATTTGGAAGTTGTGAGAAGGAGTTGGCCAAAATTCTAGTGATTGGATTACCTCTAAAATTCAAAACAGCCAACAAAGGCACACCAAGAAACATGCTGTCATCTATTTCCTGAATTTTGTTCCCAACCAGACTGAGTTGTTCCAAAGTTGGGAGGGTTGAAAAAGCTGCCGGGTATACATTTTCAATCACATTATAGTCAAGATTGAGGCTAACTAGAGCAGTGAGGCCCTCCCACATATCAGAGCTGATTTCTGTAAGACTGTTGTACCCCATTGATAGGTCAGTGCAGCTGTCTAGTCCAGAAAAGGCTCCTGGTTGGATGACCTGTATGTTGTTGTGGTTCAGCTGAATTGCAGTGACTCCATCTGGGATGTCAGGAATCTCCTCCAGCCCTTTATTATTCTGGATGAAATTCACTGCATCCACATCTCCAACCAGTGAGGAGGCCAGAAACACCAGACCTGCATATACAGAGAATAATGAAATGAAGTCATTCTGGACATATGTTTCATCAAATAGACATTTGTTTTACAAAATAGAAGACAACTGGGATCCTTGTTTCAACCATGATAGACACGTGTGAATGGAACTGAAAAAAAATATTCTGTAACAAATGAGATTCACCCGGATGACAGCAGTTCCCATTTGATATTCTGCAGTATAATTGTGAAGTGACTGGAACTTGAAAGGAATTATAATTTGAACCAGCGGCACAGATGCAGTAAAGGTCTGCTAAGAAATTACAAGATGCAACTTCCGGCCGTGTTTGGCACAAAGAAAACACTCACAGAAAAGACTCATCTTCATTGATGTGCTCGCAAAACTGCTTTCCTCCTCAAGATGTGCTTTTGGCTGCTGCAAACAACAGTTTTAGCTTTTTGTCATAGATCTTTTTTTTTTCAACAAAAACACATATGTTTTTTCTCGGACAAGCAAAGCCTGATACCTGCAAGTGTTCTGGATAAGATGCTTCTCTTCAAACAGGTTGTCAACTTTCAAATACAAAGGCTCTTCGTTCACCTCTCGTGACAGGCACTGGACCTTGGAAACAACTTGTAGCGACAATCCAAAACCAATTTTGCCTGTACAGTTTTTGCACAGTTTGTGCAAATTATCCAGGCACTGTGTGTCACTCCACAAAATGAAAAGGAGCTGCTTGACAACCGCTGTGTACACTGTAGAGATGTTTGCAAGCATTTGTTTATGTTTGGGAGCCGATGCTGCAGTCCCGCTACACACACAGTTTGAAACTGCAGCAGCCAATAACCTCAATGAGCATGACACAGTGATTGGCTGCTGCAGGCTGCTGCCTGGCAACACTTCCAGCTCTTCGATCGGCCTTCAGTACACACAGTGTACAATGATGCCCTGTCCATAACTTGCTGGAAAATTGTGGAAATGGACAATAATGAGGCAGATTAACAACCAGAATGCTTGACAGCATTATGTCTGGGATGCCTTTGGAGATAAGAGTGACATATTGCCTTATCGGAAACCAAATTCGAACTGCCACTCCAAAGCCTGAGTCCCAACTTCACAAACAGTGTCCCAGAGGGGTTGGGGGTCACATGGGCTGAAATTTTCAAAGTCCCAACTAGTGCTCCAGACCCCAAGTCTCACCAGCGCCTAAGTCCCTGAGAAGCTTCGTCCTTGGCTGCCAGACTCCAAGTGAGGCCAGAGCTGAGATCCCAATTTTACAAATGGGGGGGGGGGGGCGGGTCACACCAGCTGATATTTTCTGAGTACCCACAGCCTAAGTCATGACACTTTTCATAACAACTGACCCTCCAGAGCCTCAGTCCATATTCATAATGGGGGGGGGGGTGTGCACTCCTGTCACAAATGTTCCTGACAGACACCACTGACAACATTGCTCTCTTTTCCATGACCAAACATTGAGAAGGTGGAAAAGTCTCTTGTGATTCATAGCCTCATGCAAAGCTCTTTTTGCACAAGGAAAATGGCTGTCTTTCTGAACAAAGTGCTTCAATAGTGCATGCCACCAAGGACAACCTCTAAACATCTTCTGAATGACCTTCCTATTCGCTTAGAGGTTCTGTTGACAAAGGGAGCATTCAATTTACCAACCCATCCATTCATCCATTGCATTTCCTGCAGAGTGGAATGGCTAAGTTCAATCCAAAACAATCAGAATTCCACAAATCCAGTTCCTTTTTCCGCAATTCTGAAGCAATTGCAAATTTTGAAAGGATAAATTGAACACTCCCAAATATGCAGAATCAGTTTGATGAAGAGAAAAGGGGCTATCACTTTGTCATTGCAAACAGCTCCACAGGATCTGGCCACTGGATCCAGGATCAGGGTTCATGGAAGATCAGATCAGCCATCATAGTAGGTGTTGCCCTCGACAAGACTGTATCACGCTGCATTGGTCGTGACACACGCGCGCGTATCTACAGGTGGATGTGTTCTTGTTGTGCGAAGTCCGTTTAGGGCGAAGCACCATGTGGTAGTGCAGTATATGGCAGGATGCATGAAATGTCCCCTGCCCCCTCCCCCCAACGCCCTGCCCTCCCCCTCCCCCGCTGGACCCCCTTCCCCCCACCAGATCCCTCCCTGCTGATAGCATGACTGGTGGAAGACAAGGAGGAAAAAGAAGAATTTGATGAACAAGGAAGAATTGACGACATCACTGGCGAAAGGGACTTTGCACTGCAGTTGCCTTGAGCACTGCTTCTTGTTGGTTTGTGGAGACTCGGCTTGTTTCTGTGGGTGTGGGGCAGGTGTCAGGTGCATAGCGGGCAAAAGCGCCCACATGGAGCTGCCCTGTATTCTAGTTGGATATTCCAGGACACCAGTCAGGCTCCAGGTTTGACCAGGTGTTTTTTGTACTGAAGGGAAATTTGTGTGTGTGCATGTGTGTGTGTGCTTGTGTGTGTACTTACTTTTGTGGTGTTGGTGTGGTGTGCCTGAGTAGTTCAGTTTATTCACAACAGACAGACCTTTGGAAGACCCTGCTGCATCTGAAAATGGAAGGAGTTAGGTTTGTCCTGCATTTGCAAGATGGCAGTTTTGTGGTGGACTCGAATGCCACTCTCACCCACACATTACCATTCCAATGCTATATCAACGCTCGTCGCAGTGAGATTGGATGTTTTCACTGTGGGATCCTGAACACACTGGAAGTGAACACCTTGTACCACTGGGAGCAAGTGCCCTTCTTGCCCCCCCTCCACACCTTTGGTTTTGTGATGGACATATTTGTGGATGACCTTGCCAAGTTGGGTGCTGGAGCCACTCAATTCTAAATGAGCCAGACATAGAGACATTGTGGTGTGTCTGGCTCCAGTCTATTTGTGTCCCAGTTGATTCAGGACATGTACAGCAGGCCTGGTACTGAGGGTGGGGTAGGACAGTGGATGCATGGTACGCTTTGAATTGTGAGGGAAGCTGCAGGTTGAGCACAGATGGAAATGTTGAAACCTGTGTGCGTTTGTTTGTGCTCAGGTTGAGGATGGTGGGTCACAGAACAAGAGTGGGTGCTTTTCTGAAGAATCAAAGACAAAGGAGAAGGGATTTGTATGAAATGTTGCTTCAGGTTATGTGGCCATTGGGTCCAAGAGGGTTCCATTCCCTGACTAGACCTGGCATCTGACCTGCGATCTGACCCTTGGTTGTCTTCATGAGCCAGAAAGGGATCACAGAGTTGAGGTGCTTTGTTGGGTGGAAGCTGAGGTCTGAATTGATGATGGCCAGAGAATCCTTGGCCCTCCAAATCCTCAGAAGCTGCGATGGGACTGCTCATCAGTGATGAATACGGCTCCCTGTAGGTCAGCTCTTTGGAGTTGAGAAGCGGATGCAACTCCTGCCAATGTGACCCTGGATCTGCCATTGGTCAGGCCCCCTCCTGAATACACTGTAAACACATGTGAATCTGCATGCGTCACTCACAATTGAACCTTCCCGCTTCCCTGCTTGAAGCTGGGGTACAGCTTCACCTGCAAGAGTACCCATCAGTAGCTGGGGTATAAGATGGTCGGGGCTCAAGGAATAAATACTTGAGACCCTTTCTCCATGGCTTGACTTTATTGTGTATTTTGGGTGTATAGCACATAAAGCATCATGAAGAGGATTTGAGCAGGTAAAACTTGGCACACCCTGGGTACAGGGTGGACACCCACACAACACTATTGCGACCTGAGTTGAGTTGGCAAGGGGTCCAGCTCTTCCCAATCTGCCCCTGGATCTGCTGGATCTGGAGGACATGTAAATATGCTTTGAGTTGCACTCCATTCTGTGTGCTGGGTTGATAAGCAGATCCAGTTGCACATGATCTGACCCTGGATCCACAGTAATATAAATCTGCTATTGTTCTGTCCCTTAAAAGTGTGAAGTCCGGTCCGAATAACAGTACAAGTCCCTGTAGTAACGCACAGTGAATGTCACATACACATCCGGTTGTCACATAAGTCCAAGTGTAGTGTGTGGGCGCATCAACCCAAACTCAGAGAGTTTTGTGCCAAGCTCTTAGTGCAACCAGAGGAGATTGTACTCTGTGTCGTGAGTACTCATTTGGACCTGCAGCTGCTTCCTTACATCCAGGCACTTGCATTTCTTCATTCATTGGCAGGGCCTTTGCATATGTATTTTATCCTGTCTTTTTCAGTTATGGTTACATCTATTATAACCGCGCGTTGGCTATGCTTACAACCGAATACATCCCGACTAGGATTTATCATCTGCCACCTCCATATGTCCTTACACTATGGGTCAGGCATCCTCTTGATGTGTGTGTGTGTGTTTGTGTGGGTTGGTGTGCATACATGTGGGTGCATGTGTCAGCTTTCTGCATCTGCGGTGAGTGTGTTTTGTAGTATGTAAGCCTGTTTGCATGTTCAAAAGAAACACACCATTGTGTCCACAGCTATCCAGTTGAGTTCATATGAACAACTTTGGCAGCAATGTTGTATTCGTTTTGTATGTGAATGTGCATGTGTTTGAGTGTTGTGTGCGTGCGTGTGTGTGTGCGTGTGCGTGTGTTTGTGAGTGTGGTTCCTGTGTTCTCATGTGTGCATGTACGGTGTGTTTCTGCTTGTTGATGTTCAAATTGAACACACACATGCAGTCAAAAGCGTGCACACTAACAGCCTGTATGCCCGCCGTTGCATATGGACATACCTGAATGCATCAAATCAGACTTGCCCTACCTCTCACCTGCAATGCGTAGAAGTCCCACGGGCTACTCATGTAGAGGAAGCACCAACAGATCCTGCAAATTGAAGGGAGCTCCAGGAGCTCCAGAGTTTATCCTGCAGGATAGCTTGTCATGTCCGTGACAAAGAAGGCATGATCCCAAAGTAAATGTTGCATCAGCAAAACAGAAGTCAAGCTGCTTGAAAAAATTTTTCTTGTCATGATGAACCAGAATGTCCAAGATCGGCAGCTGAACGAACGCCACTTCCTAGGTGTTTGCTTCTGAAGAAGAACAACATATCATTCAGGAAACATATATTTACATTTACATTTACAATCATTGACGCAAGTTTCAGTTTCAATTGTTTGTTTTTTTTCCTGGACAATTATATTTTTATTTTCTGGCAACCATGTGAATGTGCTTGAACAACGAAAACATGGCTTTTCAGGCAGCACATGTTCATTCCCCAGATGAAAATATAAAGCCTTATGATGAACCTCCTAACGCAGACTAAATTGTGGAAAACTAGTTCTTTTTGGAAACCATACAGAAGCAATGAGGGGATGAAAGGAATGAGAACACAAAACCATATCACAAAACAAAATAAGTGTAAGAACAGTTAGGATTTCTCTCTCACACAATTCTTCCTGTATGAGAAAAATTTTAGCAAGTTCGCATGTTGGGCCTGCCTTCTTTGATGAGCACAAGTTGACACAGAACTCACTACCCAATCCCTTCTATCTGGGACATACTGCCAATGCAGCATGCAGTGGGCCTGGATTTTAAAATAAAACATCCACAGTTCATCTCAGATCACTAGTGATTTTGAATGAAAAAGGGCATCTCTCTAATAAATGAATTTCTGAGGCAGCTGCAAAATATTAAAAGTCAGTAGTTGTGACCTTGCAGCATTACAAGATGAAAATCATGTTTTCTGCAATTTTAATTCTTACTCATTTCATCATGCAAAGAAAACCACTCTGCTCTGCAACATTATGGATTTTTGCTGTGTTTAATTTCATCAGCTGACACCAGAAGAACATGCTTACTTGGATGATGACCAAAAGGAGAGTATCTGAGATAGTTCAACAATTCTCACTCACTGTGTGACATTTTGAAAAGCAAAGTCTAATATCACTAACTGAGGAAATTATTGTTTCTGTCTCCTTCAAAATTATGCCTACAAATTCCATAAAGGTTTGGCTCTGCATAGTTTTGTTGAGTTATCAGAAATGCTTGCATCATGCTGATCCAAATGAGGACTGGGTTAAAAGTCACACACATGCTTTGAAGCAGGCTCCTAAATATTGGTTTGCATACATTGATAGCTTCTTCTATCAATATCAAACACAAAAAATGAAAGGCAGACTAAAGAGTTTACAAGGGGTAATCTGGTCACAGTTTGGCTTTGTGGAAATTTTCAAAGAACAAAATGCATCACTTTTGTTTTCCTTGGCTGTACAAAAAATTTTAAGGGGTTTACCATCCCACTTATCAACAAAGGTAACTCATACCAGAGTGTTATCTTTTGGAATGTCAATCACTTGGCCTCTGGGTAAAATAGAACTAAATTCAAATTTAATGCTTCCAACTGTTCTTAAATATCAGAAGCATTGCCAAAATGGATTCATAATTTTAGATGATTGTTCTAAAGAACATGGCCTTGCTACTTGGGCTCAGTCATTGATATTTGTGAGATTCCAACTTCCAGAGGAACTGGCGGCCAATTTTACATTTCATAGTCTGGAGTTTGTGAGTGGTTCTGTCAATTTTGCTGGTGGTCAAGTGCCATGCCAGCTTGGTCATGTTCACATCACTCCAGTAAATGAAACAAGGGATCTCTACTTTTGTGGCCACTTGTCTAATTTCAGTGTTTTCCCAGAATTTCACAATATTGACTTCAAAGTCCTTGCTTTTCCCTCCACAGTTTTTCATTTGCTGGCTGATTTCACAGTGGTGGATACAAATATTGTCATGACAATGTTATTTGACAAATCTCTTACCTCCTCCTTAACCCATATTACAAGATTAGCTTACAGAAGCTCTCATGAAACAGATATATTGGACATGTTCAAAATAGTTGTCAAAAAAACTGAGAAAATTTTGCTATTGTTTGACCAAAAGCTATGTCACCAAATTCAAGTTTTAGTTTTTGATGGCCCTGGGCAGTTATCAGGCAGAAGAATCATGAGACAAAAATTCACACTGCTTTCTGCTTTTGTCACACTTCTGACTGTTTTCAGCAGCTGCACTATTGAAATGAATGAATATGATATTAATTATGAATCTAAGCCTGCAGCTACAATCAGCATCAGAATTGTTAACTCACTTGTTCATACCCTTCCTACTCGATCTGTATATCAAAGGGAACAAATATATGTTTTGGTTGTCCATGCCCCTCCTGACAGAAATGTAAATTTGACTGTAAATAACCTTTATTTCGAAGGTCAGACAAGTGAGTCTTGTAAATTTGGGGGATTTGTCACAGCTGAACTTGTAAAGAAAAAGTACTTAGAGAATAGCATTTTGTGCAAGTTAACAGCCAGAAATAACTTGACATTACAAAGGAATTATTATAGCTACAACTCCTCTATACTTGGTATTCTCTACATGTTTGTTCCATACAGTACTGTCAAGGCTACTTTGACTTTGAAAACAAGTGAATGCAAATTCATAAATATTTGCCCGTGTGTTCTTGCCAGGAACTCACTTTGCCAAATTTCTGAAATTTTTCATTTTGAAAATTCCTCTTGTATGCCAGCTCATAAAAATCAACTGATCTTGGATACATTCAAAGAAACTTGGGATTTAAAGATGTCTTTGCACAAGTGTGTTGCTCTGAATATTGCTCGAAGGGAACCCTGCAGTCAAAATGACCAAAGGCAAAGGCCCCAATTTGGGATAAGAAACAAGTTGGAAATGGTCAAACGATTCACAGACAAGTTTAATTTGGATGTTACAGTGAGAGGCATTTTGTGGCAGCCACTCACAAACAAAACTCAATGGAGAAACTGCATGTTCAAATGTGGGTACAAATCGCAAGTTTTTATGCAAAACAAAATAGCATTTGTTCAGAATTCTGCATCTGCACTGACCTTGTTCCTTGCACAAGAATATTCAACCAACCTTATTTTGGAACTGATGGAGCCCCTTCATGCCCAGAACTGGCTTGAAGTTGTGGTAAGAAGAAAGCCACCATCAGCTGACTTGGCATATGTCCTGCTGGGAGGATTTCATAACACCTCAAAGGTTGTGTACAACTCTTGTGTCTCATCTTTTTTGAAACATATTTACCATCAATAAAGAGCAGATCCCACAATAACACATAAAATGGGAACATTTCCTGGGTCACTAACAGCAGACAGTGAATATTCCCTTTCAAAAAACAAGGGCCAGTTGGGTGTTTGGTCTTTTGGGAGACAAATTACTTTTGTCAAAATTTTGTAAACTGCTACAAGTAAAGAATTTGAGGAAAACAACAGATTCATTTGCACCACTGTGCACAAAACAATGCCACACCCAAACCAGGCAAGATTTTATTGCTGTTTTTGACATATTGCACTTTGATTTCAGGGCAGAGCATTCCATAATATTCACCATCTGGATGCTTACATTGGGCTAAAACTTCTGGCCAACTGTTCAGGTCCCTCATGCAGGCAAAACAGGTCACACTCTTCTGTGGATATTGCTCTGAGAGATAACAAACCAAAGATTGAAATAAAGGCCCAAACTATTCGACGGACAATGTGTAGCTTTCTTCTCTCCAAATGGAAGTATAGATTTATGTCTCTGGATCCATACACTTTCACAGACATATGTCATCTTAGCAGAACACAGGCCTTGCAGATTGAATCCTTTCAGTGCACAGAAAGACCTGTATGGTCCAATAGAATGAAGCATTGTCAACAAAACAAAACACACCCACACTGGTCTGACTTGGAATGCTTTGAATACAGCAGTTTTCAAACAAACCATCAATATTTCTTTTTGAAACATGATGTCAATATGACTATTGTAGATTCTGTGGTGGTATACCAGTCCCACAGATTTTGGAGCAAGGCTCAATTATCATGGAGAATGGCCCAAAGAGAGTGTAATAATATTGGAAGATCTCTCATTTACTTTCTGAGTAAAACAGACCTCACAGACATCTTGCAATTTGTAAAATTCATGAAATTGCAAACTGGTTTGATGAATGATCCTGAAGCATTGTACATTGGTCTGAAATTTGAAGTATGTCTACTTATATTCACAAAATATGCTTGTGCTTTCTTCCACTTGACAATGGTGAAATGACAATTGTTTTTTGTTTTTGCAGAGAACATGGCAATGGGAAAACAACATCCCAGCTGCATTTTTACCATTCAACAACTACAATTTTGGGCAAGATCATACAAACTGCACCTGTTTTGAATATATTCCATTTGGCAGATGCATGACTAGTGAGTACCTAACCAGCACAACAATGACAAAGGAGACACTTATTCAACTTATAATCCAATATCAGTCTTGCACTAATTTTGTTCATATGGCACAAAATTCAACAGAGAAATTGTACCCTATTTCATTCAGTGTGAAGATATGTACAGCCATTTTACTCACCAACTTAGCTGAGCCCAACATGGTAAATGTCAACTGCAATGACAAGTTACTGCCTTATGTAGCTTGTATGGCATCAGTGAAACAAAACAAAATGTTGAACTACCATTCTCAACACACAGAACATTGCCCAGCTGAGACTTTATTTTTGGATAGAAAATGTCTGCATTTCCAATGGGTGGAATCACAAAGAAAGCTTGCAAAGTTGCTGCTGAAAGAACAAAATTTAATATTAAGTCTGAAAAGCTTGCACAATATTGGCATTTTAACTGATTCTGTCCAAGGCCAATTTCCACCTGTTTTTGTTTTAAGTATGGAGAACAGAAGCAAAGTAATCATGGTATCTTGCCAAAAGCTTCATTGTAAAAAAGCTTGTACAAATGATCCCATCTCTACCAGTCATGTCTCAGGCTTTGCCATCTTGCCAGTGCCTTTGGCAGATATATTTACTGGAGGGCTTACACTCAAGTGTAAAACTGGTGTGCATGTGAATGTGATGGTAATATGTGATGGGCAAGTTGACTGTGCACAAGACAAGTCTGATGAAATGGACTGCCATTACTCAAACAGTGTATTGTTGAATCAAAGCAACATACCTCGTAGGTTTCTGTTCTTTGTTACTGTGGAAGGAGATCATGTTTTGTTTGGCTCAAAGCCAAGCATAAATACATTAGGTGATTTTCTTAAAGTATCTTGTACTGATTCACCAATTTTGTTCTTTCAGAATGACCTTGTTGTAGACTGTTCACCCTCTGAAGAACAAAATTTAATTGAACTGCTGAGTGGAATCCCTGCCCATTGTGAAACTCCTAGTCAGTTGCCATGTCAAGAGGGACATACCAAATGTTTCAATGTTTCTAATATTTGTATGTATATGTTCAACATGTATAATCATCTCCACCCATGTAGAAATGGTGGACATTTAGAGAATTGCTATGACTTTCAATGTGTCAGATCTTTTAAATGTACTACATCCTACTGTATCCCATGGACTTATGTTTGTGATGGAAAAGTTGACTGTCCTACAGCTGATGATGAAAATGTGTTTAATATGTGCCAAAAAGTGAAAAGAAAATGCACAGGCAAGTACAAGTGCAGCAGAACTTCCCAGTGTATACTTTTGGTGAGTCTTTGTGATGGATTGCCTGATTGTCCCATAAAAGATGATGAATTTTTGTGCCAGTTGAAGCATCTTTCATGCCCAACAGACTGTAACTGTCTGGCATTGGCTATCAAATGCACCAAACACAAGGGGTTGTTGAAGGCTTATCCATTTTTATCAATATTCCTTTCAAGATCCCCCACAGTACACAAATACAGTACTAAATTTCAAGAAACTTTATTCCTATGGATCCAAGACAGCAATGTCACTCAAATTGTTGAAATAACATTACCTGAAACACTGTTGTTTTTGGACATGGCTGATAACATTATTGATTCCATCCCTGGGGAAAGTTTCCATCAGAATCCAAAACTTAGATCACTTGGCTTAGAAAATAACAATATAACAAAAATATCAGAAGGCCCATTTGTTCATCTGACTGATTTAAGAAGAATCAACCTTTCAAGTAACCCAATCATGGAGTTTCTTACTTCTGATTTGCCTTCCACAATGTCATTATTGTCTGTTCTTGACACCATCTTTGAATATATTGACACATCAACTTTCAAGCTTGCTATGCCTCAGGTTGTTCAGGTTTCTGACTACCATATTTGCTGTTTTGTGCCACAGAACACCCACTGCACTGCTCATATACCTTGGTTCAGATCATGTGGTGATTTGCTTGAAGATATGACATCCAAAGTTGGCAGCTACCTACTTTCTACTCTTCTTCTGGTGGCAAATATCCTCTCAATTTGTGTCCACATATGGAACAAAAAGACATTTAACAAGGCATATCTAGCAGCTGTTTTGTCTGGAAATATACACAACCTGTCACTGGCTGTGTATTTCATTACATTGTGGGCAAATGATCTAATGCTCAAGGGAATGTATGTTGAATATGATTATCAGTGGAGAAGAGGGTCAACTTGCTTTGTTGCAGCAGGGATGCACTTGCAGTTTGTGTTGTCATCCCAGCTGCTTTCAACATTTGTATCCCTGTGCAGGTTAATGGTAGTAATTCACCCAATAACCACACAATTTAAAAGACTTAAGCCTGTGTCAAAGTACTTGGTTTTTGTCTCACTTGTATCAATTATTTTTGTGGTCAGCACAGTGGTCATGATTTTTATCACTGGCCCAGAAATACCTGACAAATTTTGTACAATTTTTCATGATCCCACCAAAAAACTTGTCTCAGTACAAACAGCTATTTGGGGATCATTCATCACACATCTAGTCTCAATGACAACCATCTGTTTGATGCATATAACTATCATACATAAATCCAAAGAATCTCACAAGATAATCACTGTAACCAAAGCTTGCCAAGATTCTGGTCTCCAAGTGCAGTTGGCCTTGATCTCTGCCTCAATCATTCTGTCTTGGACTTGTTATAATATCATAATTCTTACAGCTTTGCATTTGCAGTCTTATCCAATGGCCCTATTCAGCAGTGTACTAGTCTTTGTTCAGCCCATATACCCTACATTGAATCCAGTTGTTTTGTCTGGTTTTGTTTTGAAATCAACAGCCAAGGGGAAGTAATATCACAAATGAAGGAAACACATTTTTGATCCTTAGGGTAAGGGAATGAGATGGGAGGGGGAGAAATGCTGGCACCTGCTGTGGGAAAAGTCATTCTTGATGTGCTCTCCAAATTGGTAACAAAGTGTGAAACCTGTTCTGTCCTTCTCCAAAAGAGATTTTTTCCAAGCAATGGATATTTAATTTTGCAGAAGGCACTTGCTGTGGCACACAGATGCCCACTACAATGCAACTGAGTCTTGGCCCTGGACTTTGTATGACTGTTTGTGTGTCAGTCAGCAAACACTTGTGTCACTGGAGAGACATGAACAGCAAAGAGCATACTCTTTACTACAAAACGGCAGTATACATACATGTGTGTAGACAGGGTGTTTCACTCAGTCCGCGGCTCAATGGAAAGCTCAATGTCAACACAACGTTTTTTCCATTTTCTGGCAAAATTTTTAGTCTTTTTTCAAAAGTACCTCCAGGAAAATATAGGAACAATTTTGTTTTTACAGTTGCTGAAAAAAATCTGAAAAAAATGTTTTAGGAAAAAGTTTTCTTTGTGTCAACAAAATTGGCGGGAAAACCCTGTCTACACGGCAAACTGCGCGAAACTTGATCGTGTTTTGGGGTCAAGTTTAGTCAGTGTGCCAATGAGAGTGATGGAAAAACGATTGAACAGATCACCGTGGGTGAGGAAACTAAACACAGAATAAGCACACAGACAGACACAGGTGAAAGCCTTGCCTTCTTGTTGGAAAATTCAATGTACCCTCAGTTCCCTTTGTGTTGAATGAATGGAAATCTACAGTTGTTCAAGCAGATGACAGATGGTGAATTTAGTCTCTACAATCCTCAGGGAAAACAACAAAATGTTCTTCACCATACTGCTCTCTGTCTCTCTCTTTCTCTCTCATTCTCTCTCACTTGATGTATTTTCTCTCTTTTCATTGTTGGACTCAATGTTTCTCATTCCCCCTGTCTCTAATTCATGATTCAAAATATGCCACTTCCTCTTTCCTTTCTGCCATTCTCTCACTCCCATTCATTCTCCATCTGAGTGTTTGTGTCTTTCCCTTTGTTTGTGTCTGTCTGCCTCTCTGTATGTATCTATGTGTGTGGCTCATTTGACACAGCACTGAACCACAAACTCAACAAAGGAGCTTTTCTGCAACCATTTTCTTGCCTAGTTTTGTGTTAAAATTGGCAGCAATTTCGAGTTTTCTGGTGTTGTTGGAACATCATTTCTCCACCATTGTTTAGGCGAGAAAGTACCACTATCTACAGACAAATGTAACAAACCAAAAAGTCACAATTTTCTGGTGAACTCCTCTAGATTTTGGCAAGATTGACCTCTTGCGGAACAAGTTACTGCTTTTTGATAGGAGACTTGCAATTTAAACAAACATTTCATTGCTACATTTCTAGAATAGTTTCTTTCATCCACCCCAATTTTTTGTGTGCTGCATTACTAGGGACATGATTTTCTGCTGTGAGCAATGACTGGTCTCAGACAAAGATCAGGAGATGTGTGTGACTCACTTAAACTTCCCCTGAATTCACAGCTGGTGAGGGAAGATATGTTTGCAGTGAGGAGCAAGGTATGTTTTTGGTTGGTGGCTTTACAGATCCTACAGTTCCTGGTGAATCCTCAGATTAGTGGCAAATCTGAGTGCTCAGTGAGTGACATTGAAATTCCTGGTGAAGACTGGGTTGATGTCAATCCAGTGCTGGATGAAACTGGGTCAAGTTTAGGGTGAGCAAGCCACATCACAAATTTATTTGAGGGTGTGGCCCAAACACTTCAAAGGTGGGAGGAAAGTGTCCAAGACTTGGTCAGGACTGGAATACCCCAAAAAAGCCCAGACCCAGGACAATGTGGATATGATCAAAAGCATGATTGATGGCAATAACAGTCTCAGCTCCAAGAAATGTCTCAGGGAACCAACCATGAATCCAGTATCGGACTTGAATGGGTGATAATTCTGGAATAATACAAGCAAAAGAACGAGACCTTTTATGCTTGTCACACGGCCTGATCCCCATCACACTTACTTTCTCAACATCCCCCATGTCTCTGCTAAACATTCTCACTCGACACGAGAGTTTTAGATACAAGTGAGACAACAGCTGGACCAATTCATGGGTGTAAAACCGAGTGAATCAACAGACATTTTTTGAAAACACCACTGTTTCAATGATACTTTCTCTCTGAGAGATTCATTCAGAGTTTGATTTGTATGGCTATGAGGTGGGGCAGACCAGTGTTGTACACTTCCTCTTGAGTGCAAAGAGTTCAAAGACTTTACAGTTCGGAACCACTTGAACATGATAAATACGATTTCTGATTGACAGGGAAATGAGGATTCTCTTTTCTCTTGTTGTGTAATCGAACCACTGTTTATCGAACCCTGGATTGGTGGTTCGACGCCACATGTTCTTTCCCACTGGATTGGTGGTTCGATCCCACATGTTCTTTCTCACTATCCTCTGAAGCTGCATGTCCACCAAGCTTCAGGTGTGTGTGTAGACGCATACCTCACCCAAGTCCTGAGTTTTTGCACTCAGTAGCTCAGGTTAGTGTATTACAATAAATAAACCCACTTTAAAAACATACTAGTGTGAGAAGCTTATGCAACCCAGTCAATGGAGACAGGAGGGATTGGCTCCTCTCTCCTGACGCAATGTGGCCTGGTCAGCTGAAGGCGCACTGAGCAATGCTGGCCTCTTTCAAGAAAATATCGTTGCTTGACAACAGACTGAGAGTGCTGCAGCCGGATAACTTCAGGAATGTCCCACAATATTCAGCAGAACTCAGCTTTGAGCACAAGTCAAAACCACAACAAGTGGGCTTCCTTGTCTGTGTAATGGTTGAAAGTTGAAAAGATGCATAAAGGTGTCAGACTTGGAACATCAGACTTGGAACAAGCCAAAGTCCCTTGTTTTGTGCTGCTGGGCATTGGAATAACCTTGTGTGTGGCAAGCCAGGTGAAGTATAAATTCATGCCTGCTACAAAACTGTTCCAAAGCTTGAATTTAAATTGTACTTGCCTCTGTTTCTTCTGCAGATTGGTTTGCTTCACAATTCACCTTGTTTGCTCAGGTGTTCATCCGGAAGCAGGAGGTGGGCCATGAACCAAAAATTTCAGGCCCTGCAACCAAGGTTCCCAGGTACCTTACAACTGTTGGATGGTATTGGTGGAAACATCATTTGTTTGAGCAGCAGAAGGTGGACACTGAAACCAATATGCAGAGGTGAGACTGGTCTACAAAGTGATTCAGCTGCTGGAAACCTTTTGGTGAATATTTCTGCTGAAAACAAAACAAACATTTGTGACCTCCAAATTCCAAGTTTGGGAAACAGAGTAAAATTATTTGCATGTCGAGTGAAGTATGTTGCTTCTTCACCTTATCTGAGTTGGAACAAGGTGTGTCACCTGGGGGTCTGGTGTTTCGTACACATATGTGAGTTGTGGGTGTGTGAGGTGTGAGTGAGAGTGTGAGGTGTGAGTGCTATTGTGTGAGGCCAATGTGTGTTCCATGTGGCTTGTGCAACACAAGCCTTCAATCAAGCAGAGATTCACAAAATTGCTGGATTCTGAAATGTGCAGGATTTGTGTTGGGGTTCATTCTGGTTTTCTCCTGTCTTGAGCCCCACAATTGAAAGACAGCAAGTGTCATGTAGGCTTTTTTTTCAAAAAGAACCACACAGTTTGCCTCTTAATGCTGGGCTCATTTACAAAGACAGTGACATTTTATTTTTCTGACTGTAACTTGAGGTGTCGTAGATGCACTTTTCTTTTTTTGGGGGTCAAATCATGGCTCCATTTTCTCACAGTGAGAGAAGTTTAATTGCAGTTGGTACAATGAATAGGACAGGGCTTATGAGTGAGTTGAGAGGTAAGATTAAAATTGTTGTCCAAACCAAGAGGTCCGCAGGAAACATTTTTGTAAGAAGACCTGCCATATAAATGGTGCCACTTGCAATCCAGGTGAGAAAAAAAGAACTTGTTGTGGCAAGTATTTGTGCATTTATAGATGCACTGACTTTCTTCTTTCTTGCTGCCCCTTCAAACTTTTTATCAGATGCATTCAATTCACCAACCAATTTCCAAAAAAAGTAAGACATGAAGCAAAAAGCAACAATTTGGCCAAACAAGACAAAAGCAGTCACAGTAATGGTAAAGATGGGTGAAATCATGTCATCAGAAAAGGGTAAGCATATCTTGTGTGGGACTGCAGCACATAGTATGGTGTGAATAAGAGTAAACCCTACTGCAATGCTAAGAGATATACAATAACCTGTGAGAATAACATTCCTCACAAACCTAGTTTCCTTAAAATTTGACTGAATTGGAAATCTAACCACGCTGAACTTGGAGTAGGCAAGTATGCAATGTATTGTTGGGGAAATAATTGAAAAGGAAAGAAAAACAGTATAAGCAACATAGCAAACAGGCCCTGACTGCCACAAAGTGGATCTCAAAATAAAAATTTCACCAAATACTTTGTCGGCAATCCACAGTATGTGCAATGGCATTGAGAGTGAAATGTCAGCAATGTTGACAGCACCTACAATTAATGGATAGGTTCTGAGTTTTGACAACCCCTTGTTGCAGAAAATTTTCTGGAGAATGATTGAAGCAAAATTCAAGAGGACTAAAACTGCAGAAACAATATTGAAAACTACTTTGGTACCAATGTTTGGTAATAAACCAGAACATGTGATGCTCTCATGGAATACGTTTGTACATTTTGCTGTACTTGGAAGAAAACAACAAATCTCAAGTTTATGCACTTCCAAGACAAGAAGGCCAGCTTCTTGGAATGCAGTACTTTTCATTTCATCAAAGCTGTAATTAAAAAGCGAGAGCAGCCTCAATGTTTTGGAATTGTTAATAAAGCTGAGGCAAAAGGACTTCAGATGGTTGCTGGAAAGATTGAGAAAAATAAGTGATGGTAACATCCAAATCCCTTTGTCATGAATTTTGCTGATCAAGTTGTTATTCAGTTCAAGCAATTTCAACTTACAACTTCTCTGGAAGCAGTTGTTTGTTATATTTCTAATGAAATTAAAACCAACATTCAGGTGACTTAACAGTTCCATTTGGTTAACAGATTCACAAATAATTTCCAAGTTGGAATGTGTCATACCTAATTTAATTGATTTCCACAAAATATGTTGAACATCAACAGTTGTAAAAGTACAGTTTGTCAACAATAAAATTTCAAATGTTAACGCTTGCAAAAGTAAGATACTAGTTATTGTTTTGTTTTGACATTGGGCTGCAAACAACAGGCAACTACAACCTGATGGGCACACACTTGTTGACAAAGCACACAAAAATTCATCATCCCCAAATGGTCTTTTTGGCTGTTGCATGTATCTGCCAAATGAATGCATATAACAGATTTGTGACACTTAAAAGCACTGTTGCACAAATTTTTCTCCTTGCAGAAGTATGTTTCTTCTTCATCAGTGCCATCTGGGCAATCCCATGTTCCATCACAAGTGTAGTTCCAAGGAATACAATAGAAATTTGGACATTTGAACATTATGTTGCACTGAAAATTGTTGCAGTTTTGTATGTGTTCACCTCTTGTGCATGAAATCATTTTCTGATTACAAAATCTATAAACACAAATATCTGCAAACTGGAAACAACCTTCTCCACAGGCGAGAAGATTGTGGTTCCAACAATCTTTTGTTGCATGGGATATTGCTTTTGGAAGATGTGGTGACCTCAGAGAGAATGGCAGGGAACACTTCCCACTTGCCTGTTGGTGTAACAAAGCAGAACAAGAGACAGACTCATTCAGCCAACCACAGTTTAATTCATCAAATGACTCTTCACCTGGACAGTCCTTTATCATGTTGCAAATAAAAGTGGAAGAAATTGACACATTGTTGCCACATGGAAACAAGTTTCCATGCAATAAAAAATTCTTTTGCCTGGCTGTTTCAACTGAAATAACTTGATTTTGAATTTTGCTTCTGGCAATGAGTTTCAATTGCATAATAGTTATGTGGATCAAGGCATGTAGAGAATCACACACCAGCACAGGTGGAAATGTTACAATTGCTGCTTCAAACATAAACTGGAAACTGGAAGCATTGCTGATACATCTCTTTTGCACATTTTTAGCTTGATTTTCTATTTCATTTGGAAACCCCCAGATTATTTCCAAACAAATTCCTGATCTTTTGATTTGATTTCTTTTACAGATACCTGGGTCATTATTTTGCATGTGGTACCACTGTTTTGATTCTATTGTTCTTTGGAAGCAGAGTGTTTGTCTCATGGCCTTTTGGAAGCAATTTATAGAGACCCAGAAAGGATCAACCAGGTTATGCACAATCATTGCAGTACATTTCTTTGTAATGTTTCCATGAATAGAGTTGTGCCTATGTGAGGCAATGCTTGTCTTGATCAGTGTTTCTGTTGCAAACTTGTTCTGGGTGTAAGATTTCACTTCAAGTTGACTCTGAAATGTTCTTGCCATTTTTGGAAAACCATTGGTTCATTAGATTCCCAAACGAAACCAGCTTTGGGAGCAGTTCCACAGTGTTCACACTTCCTATTTACACTTGACTTTTGGAAAAGTCCAATATAGAATGCTTCACAAGGGGGAATAATTTTGGAATATTTTATGAGGAATAAGACCTGGTTTAGTTCATTTTTACTTCTAAATACTGGTAAACTTCCCCCAATATGTTCACACAACATAGAGGCTTCTAACCAAGAAATTTGATGTACACCTACACAACCGCCAAAACCATTCTGAGGGGAAAGGGAATCTGTACATTGCTGGCCCAGATGAATGTTTGTCAGTGAAAAATATATCAAATTAAAATGATTTTTCTCTTTGCTCACAGAAGTGAAGTTTATGCAGTATTGAAATAGGAACATCCAGTCATCTGAAGGTTCAACAACACATTGACCAGATTGGTCACACGCAGCTTTGTGAAGGACATAAGGTCTGAAATCTTGTTCAATCCATGATATTTCAGGATTGCATGTGTTGTTAATTTCACATGAATAAGTCACATTCTTCACTCTACCCTGAGTTAGGAACACTTGGTTTGGATTCTTCCCAACGGTGGTTGGCCTGTTGAGAATGTATCTATAGTTCATAACAAAAGACAAAGGAGGCAAGAATCCATACCAAAATAAATCCTCAAAACACAAGCTCTCATTGTCTTTTTCCATCAGAGCATCAACACTCAAATTCATTGCAATGTCCAGTCTGGGGTATGCTCGGTCACTCAACTTGGAAAGCATGTCACTGTTGTTGTGAATGTGTATCATGTGAATGTGGTCTTTCTCAAACATTTTCTTTGAAACCTTGGTAAGGACGTTGTCAGTCTTGGAAAGTTGAGAAAACTGACACTCAGCTTTGTGGTCCACTTTTCTGATTTCAACCCTGATGTCAACAAAACTTTTCTTTGACAAGTCATCCAGTATTACAAAGATAAAAGGTGTGTTATCATCACCAAAGGTTTCTGATGACATGTTCAGGGAAAATGCAGAAGATACAGACTTTGGTTGAAAACAGAAATATTGAAAAATTGGGGCTCTTGACCCACTACATCTCTGGAATTTGTTTCCATAATTTGGCATTAGAATCATCTGATCACTTGAGTGAAAGTTGATGCTGTCAGGATATCCAAAAACTGCAAGCAGCTCGTTCCATCCTGGAAATAAATTGCAAAGCACACAAGAATTGAACCAGACTACTGGCCTCAAAACAAATTGATTGGATGGCTGGTCTGAAAAACAATGACATTCTACATGTATTCTGTTGAGCTGAACTCTCCTCCCCTGCCCAGTTTGCTTTGTACAAATACAGTGAGTGAAGCAATTTACCAACCCTTTCTTCCTTCATACCTCCTCCAATGACTACCAGAGTAAAGGCTGCCTGTAATGTTGTACCAAATCAATTGCAAGGATGGCTTGATTGTACCTGGTCTTATCTTTACAGCACAATCTTTTTCACTGGGAAGTGACCAAGCATATTTAAATTCTGCCTGAGCAAATAGTTGCACAACTACACATTCACCAACATTCATATGAATGAACTGATGACCTATTTGACTGAGAAATGTTTGTGTCTGTGCGACTTGATATTTACAAACATCGATGAATATCACTTCACAATTTGTAGCTGACAATTGCACATCAACTTCAAAATGATCAACATATTCTGGGAAGAAATACATCACAATCCAAATTCCATGGGCAGGTCCAGAGTACACAACATTTCTCTGATTTGCCACACTTTTGTGTTTGCACAGAAACTTCATTGTGCCTGTTGCCCTGGCCGAATATTCTATTCCACAATGAGATGTGGGTTCTCTTATATCAATGTAAATTGCATCATATATTGATATTCCTGCATGGATGCAGCTTGAAATTGTAGAAAATCTACCTCTCTGCAAAATATGTTGAACTGAGCTTTGAACTGAATGATGCTTTTCAGTGTAGATATGAAAAATGTTCACCGAACCTGAGCTCAATTTGCTGGAGAACGGTATCCTGTACGTTTCATAAGGCCTCACATATTTTTCAATGAGACAGTCCCAGTTTGTTTCCCAGAACAACTTTATTTCACCTCTGGTTAATGTGGTGAAGATGGCACTCTGGAAAGTACTTGTTTGGTATACAGAATATTTTCCAATGGAGGAATAAGGATGGAGAAGCTTAGACAAAGCCCCTGGTCCATCCCGAACCTCCAAATAGCTGACATTATCCCTTTTGATTGCTATTGTAATTCTTTGGTATTTCTTAAGACACAGGTCATGCACATAAAATAGTTTCTTTGTCAGAATCTCAAATAGAACATATTTCACTGACTTTGGCTCAACCCAATTGGTGATGCTTTGAATTCTGTCTGGATCAGTCACACTGTAAACTAACTTGACATGGAAACATTCATTTGCATGAACAGTCAAAGTAACATTGTTGTAGCAATCTACTTCAAACAAAGAATGTATACCCCAAACTGTTTTTATGAAAGGCAAATAGTAAAAATCTTCCCCCATAAACTTTAAATAGCCTGCACCATACACACTCAATCCTGTTGCTGAGGCAAAGTACACCTGAACAAAACTGATATTCAACCAAAGTGCTTTGTCCTGTCTGAAGTGAAGGACACAAGAGAATGATCCTGCACACACACTCACACTGGTGTCATAAAGTAACACCCCAGCAGGTATTGTAGTGAGCTTGGCACCAATATTGAACTCAAAAGTTGGTTTTTGGGCAACAACTTTCATTGTTTTCTTGTAAAATGTCTCACTTGACAATGACAGAAATTTCAGTCTGGGAATCAAAATACTTTGGTTTGTTTCTTGATGCAGGATGCTTTCTACCACAAAGGATGACAACATCTTGTTCACATATAGAAACCAATGTTTGGGTGCCCCTGTGAAAATGAACTTCCTGAAATTGCCTGAGAAGTACAAAGCATATGAACAGCCAAACAATGCTGACATCATTAGCAGTCTATGTTTGATCGACATGGCCACTCACAACACAGGTTGAATTCACTGTTGTGAGCAGCCCAGATGTTGGGTGGTTTGCTCTAGTAAAATACCCTTAATTGAGTGACAGTAGTCAAGAGAAATACTTTACGTGAAAATTGAATTCCTGGGTACTCTCACTTCCTGTCAATGTGTGTTAAAATGATATCAAATGTCTTGCAGGTTCTGGTTCATAGAAGAGCTATCCATCTGTTATGTTGAAATTGATCTGTCCTCACCAAAATTTCAGAAACATAAAAGTTGGAAAACATGGCCCATTGAACGTTTTGGTTGAGACCTGAAATAAAACTGATTTCAACTACCACTTGGGCCTTGCACAGCAACCTTCAGCTTGGTCACTTGGTCTATGCGGAACATATTCAGAACAAATCACAATTCAAGATAAAAAGATTGGAAACATTGAGCAAACATTCAACTGTCTCCAAAATGCTTTCTTTCAGGATGACTTGAAAGGAACTGATGTCAAAAATGATGTTCAGACGAACATTGTGGGTGAAAAGAAAATCACTGATTTTGATACATGTGTATGTTTTCCACTTTCTTCAAGTGATTAAATTTTATTTTGCTCTGCATAAATTACTTTCCTCTACACAGCCCATGAAGTTATTCTTTGCTACTTGGGCTGATATTGTTTTGACGGGGTGTGTATGTCTGTGAACTGGACAGCCTCTGGATCCCCCCTGGCTTGTACCACTAACCCCCACAAATATTTGGATTTTTGTGGCCCTTGGACCTTTTGGGTTTCCATATCAGCCCCTCCCCCACTACCACCACCTCCACTACCACCACCCCCACCACCACCACCACCACCACCACCACAACCACCACCACCACCACCACCACCACCACCACCACCACCACCACCACCACCACTATCACCACAACCTCCACCACAACCATGACCACTAACAACAACAACAACACCCAATTTTTTACCTCTGTCATTTTTTGCAGGCCTTCCAACTTTTGGGTCCCTGGGTTTTTCCCCCAGGGTACCACCACCCAAAACTGGACTCTACTCTTGATGAATGCATTCGGGCAATAACTGAGGCTGGAGTGGCTGATATTCTGCTTGATAGTCTAGTTTGTAACTTTCCCGTAGCGTCAAGGTCAATGTCCAGACGAGTCGTGACTGGTTGAAGGTGAGGTGTTGCCATGGTGTTGCCATGGGCAGCAGTGGTTTCAACACAGACACAATATTTACTCAATGGCTGAAAAAATCACGTGACAACATTTACTCTTGTATTTGACCAAACAAAGATCAGACTTTTTGACTGTCCCACAAACTTTGCAATGCGGTGGTGAAAGGGAGACAATAGATCCTCAGACTCAGCCTGGCTGCAGAGAGAGTTGGAGCAAAGTCAGCAGTTTCAGTCAACTCATTTCATCTACAGTGTCATCCTTTATGCTCTGTCAGTGTAAATCTTCCTGCTCTTTGGCAGAAATCCTGGCTTGAGTCAGAACAGCTCAAAGTCCAGAGAGTCTTCCATCCTCTAAAGTCTGTGAACAATTTGAGTTGTTTGTCACCATTGATGCCCTACAGTCACAATCCTGCACTCCTTCCACACAACCGATTCCAATGTCCGGACCATGGTACAGGTACATGGTACAGGTCGTCATCCGCACAACAACAGTTGGTCTTGATCTGAGCATCATGAGAAGCAAATCAGCAATGAAATCAACTCAACAACAAAGTACTGTGGGCTTGTTGACCCCTGATTTCCTGTCAAATCAAAAAGCATTTTGAATGGGTTATGATTTGTGGACTATCCCTGGTCTGAACTCTGTTTTTTTTTTCGTCAAGAAAACTCTACAATGGGACAACAATGACAGGGAAATAAAATATGAAGAAAGGAAGGAAGCAACAGAACACTTGTGACAGAAATCCAGAGCAGACAATTTTCAAGCTCATAGTTGCCTCTTGCTCTTGTTGCCTCTGTTGTATTGTGAATCCCACAGCAATGAAACCAATGGTTGTTTTGGTCCCTCCCCCAGTGGCAAAAGCAATTTGTGAGACAGAAATAGAGACAGAGAGGGGAAATAGAGACAGAGTGTGAGGTGCACTTGAGATGTGTCTTTTCAACCCATTTTGTCATCAGAATGTTCAACTTGAATTGCTGGTGTGTGGCACACAATTGTGTGTCTGGATGCTGGGTGTGGATTCTCAAATCACCTGCAGGTCCACCAAGATACCTTTTTCATTGTCTGAGTTCCACTTAAGTGTAGATCTACACCTGCCTGTGTGGGAAGTGGCAAGACTTTGCCCCCAAGTTAGAGATACGAAGTTCCCCATTGTGCCTCACTCAGACAACCACACACACTCATCAAATTTGCCCACAGTAAAAATCCAGAGATGAACCTATGCAGGCAGATGAAGGTTAGAGGTCAGAGTCCTTGCAGTTGTGAGAAGTAAATGAACAGGTACAACTTTCAAAAATACAGTGTCAGGTAGAGAGAAATGATTTCTGCAGAATTAATTGTATTTGGAGAAATTGTAAAGTGTTGTTGTCCACAAAATTAATTTAAAAATATAATATTTCATTTTTTGTACATAAAATTCAACCAAAATAGCTGGATTGACTGGCTTTTTTGGTGCTCAACTTCACTTGAAGAAGTGCAGCCAACTGTTTGGTTTTCCCCAACAAACCTTCATGTGCATTCAGACTATCTGGGGTTGTGAATATCTATCTATGAAGTAAAAGAACTAAAAGATTGGTGTGCTACAGCTCACACCTTGTGACAATAGCTTTTCATAAATGTTCTTTGATATCATGCCTTTGCATCAGAAGGAAACATGCACCACATCCTGTCCTGTAGCTTTTCCTCATGGACAAATAAATTAATACAAAATAGACAAGACTTGGTCATCTGGGTTTCACCACTTTACCAGGAAAATGCTAAATTACCCTCTCTGCCCATGTATTTGTGACACCTGTGCACAACACACCACAAGAATAACCCTTGTATTTGGGGTGTTCAGAGACTGGAAACACTGGGCCTGTTCCCTTTTCGTGTCTGGCCAGACGCGTGACTTTGCCCTGGGGTTGGAGATTGGGTGCAGTGGATCAAATCAGCTCTGTTGGCGAACTCAGCTGGCCAAGATGAGTGATGGAACACATGAAAAATTATCTCGCACCCACGTACAAGACACTCCCCGAACTTATGACGCTCAATTTTGGTACAAATAAGTGCCACTTTTCCACGGATGGATGGACCTGTTGCGTTTGAAGAGAACCAGGGTCAGACTGAGGATCACTGTGATGATGTGGCCGAGATGGTAACAACACCCCAAACCCCTGCACCAGATCTTGAGGGTACAGGGTGCACCCCTTGACTGCTGCAGCATACCACAACAGGGCTATACCCAGGTCATTCCATTGGAACTTTTGAGTTACCAGGGTGTCCAATGGGTGTTTTGCCAAGAAAAGAAGAACGCGTCCGATGAGCAAAAGGAATCCCATGAAATTTACTTGACTTCTGCAAACAATTCTGAAATTTTATGGTAAGGAGATTGTTCAGGATAAGAGGACAGCATCAGTGGTACATGATACAGAATGAAGGGACGACACACAACAATGGTTCAATTTTGAGAACAAAACATTGTGAATTTGTGTGAGAGCACTGCCAGAACAAAAACTCTGTTGTGCCAAGCATCAAGTTGCGCCTTTTGGGGACCGCTTGTGATGGTGTGTTGCTCTTATCTGTGAAACACAAAGAGAAGTGTCAGGTTGCAAAAGGAAAGCACCTGCAGGTCCAAGGTGTGTTGGCCACCTGCAAACTGACTGAAGATTTGTACACATGAAATGTAGCGTGCTTCACTTTGCAGCCCAGAAAGAAAGCAAAGCGTTTTTAGGTGATTTGCACCTGGCGTTGCAACGGGTACCCCTGGCAACGCACGCAAGGCTCACAAGGCATCGTGGGCAAGATTCTGTGGACAACACTTTTTTTCATGAAGATGATGGCCATTTCTGTGCATATTTGGTCAGTTGATTTGGTTCAAGTGGAGGATGATGCGCGAGGAAGCTCTTTGTTCAAATCACAGTGTAAAAGAATTTTGTGTTTGGGCGATAATTGGTGCAATTCACGCAACCTCCCTGGAGGTATTTTTAATCCTTGATGAAAACCGGGCTTGCCGTGGGCTGTTGATGCTGTGTCTCTCCTTGTAGATTATCAACAGCCAAGACACGTGGATCAGGGTCTTGGGTCCAACCCTGTCCTCATATTGGTTAGGTTCCAAAGCTGAAGACACTCACCTGCTTCTCCCTCATCTCGACAGGCAAACACATCTTTGGAAGGGTGCGGCTGCAGGAGCTAATCTTCAATTTTCTTCTTCTCACAGCTGAGTGTCAAATAAACCCAAGGCTGACTTTGATGGCAGATGAGACCAGAGAATACATTCATCAGTAAGGCAGTGGCTGAAACAGTAAGAATCTGCCATCACTGTTTAGCACTTATGAAGACTGCCTTGTTGACCAACTTTATCTGAAAACAATTACCAGAACAGACAGGTTGCCATAGATCTTACTCCCCAGCGCTGAGGATCATACCACAGCAGAGAACATGACTGGGAATATGACAACACCATTGCTGGGTAACACAGCAAACCACACAGCTCATCCACTGGAATATGTGAACAACACAAATGCATCCACAACTGAAGATGTGTATTTCTCAGATAGTGGGGTAATGCTAAAGTTTGAAATTCACTTCTATTACAAACTAGTTGTGTTTATGATTGGGTGTTTGGGTAATGTTATCAACATCATAATTATGCAAATGATTTCAGTGCAAACCATTGCAAGAATTACCATAACTATTCTTGCTATTTCTGACTTGTTTGTTTCTCATATCAAATTTTCCTGTTCTCATTTACCCAAATTCTATCATATTGCATTTTTTGATGTGTCAAATGCAACATGTAAATTTAACACCTTCACAGGTGAATTCTTTCCCTTTGTCAGCAACTTGATGGTGGCTCTGATTGCATTTGCTGTTGCTATTTCAATTCCACTGAAAGCTATAGACCTTCTTTCCACCAGGAAAGTGATGATTGTTATTTCAGCAATAATTCTTGCTTACATAATCTGGGTATGTTTTGTGGCTGCTGATCACTTCCTCCACCCTATATATAATGAAAATGGCACCTTTCTGTTCATGTCATGCTTTACTCTCAAGTACTGGACAGCATTGCAATATAGTTCATCAATTCTAGACACAGCTGTTCCATTCTTCTGCATTATCATCAGTAATCTATTCACATGTGTTGCTGTCATCAGAAGCAAAAAGACCAGAGCAGAACTAATGGGCAATGATTCAACAGGCAAACAAGAGTCCCAACTAATTCTTACAACTATTTCCATTTCTGTAGCATTCCTTGTCCTAACTGGTCCTTTGGCTATTTACTTCACCTTTGGTGAAATGCTTGTTGGGGAAGAAACTTTCAAGGACTTCAGCAACATATATTATCTCACATTTCATGGCATTTATTTTACAAACTTTTGTGTCAATTTTTTCTTTTATGTTGCATTTACTAAAACTTTCAGAAAAAAACTAAAATTCTTTCTGAGCAAATTTAAGTGCAGCTCTACAAACACTGCAGAGAGCAGCAGTATTGAGTCCAACAACACTGGGGAATCAACTCAATAGATAAGACCCTTGTGAATTCAAATCCAGAAATAAAATTTTTACTGCAGTCTTGAACACATTTATCTCTTTTGAAACACATTTTCTTGTTTACACAGCAATGTTCCAGCCCTTTGGATTCAATTTAATGTCACACTCCTGACAACATCCAGGATGTATTTGTACCTTGTGTCGGCCTTTCCATCCCTTTGTCAGAAACCTTGCATTGAAACCAGTAAAAATGTCAGGTACTGTATTCCCTCAGGCACAAGCATTGCTAACAGTGGTGAGTCAATGGGTCCAGATACCCTTCCTGCTTTTGATCAACCAATAAATGTCCCTCCTGCAGCAATTAACCTCACACATTCACACACTGGGGACAAGTTGGATGGGTGTGGCAATGGTTCATGGTCCCCTTCATCCACTATAAACACAAGAGCAGCTTGTTTCATACACCCGGGTCTGTATGCCCACACAAATCAAAGGTAATGATAAGCCTAAGAAACAAGAATAAACATGAGCAAGGACGTTCAACAAGGCTGCCAAGTTGGAGAGGGCTGCTGAAGAGTGGATCAATGATGCATTTTTCACTCATTGTCTTAGACATCCAACCTTGGCTGGTCAGAAGATGGCCCATCACAAATCAATGGGCCATGAATTGCTCTCTGACATGAAACAAGGTCACTATGATTACTTCCCTTTAATGCTTTCTGAAAGCCTTGATTATATTTGTTTCACCTTGACCCCAGAAGCAAGTGTGTTTTCAAAAAGAAAAAATACTGGGCCCCAAGTTTGCCCACAACATTGAGAATTTCCTGACTTGGTGTACAACAGGACGTGACAGTCAACAGGGGGGTTGGTTTCCATATTGCAAACAGGTGAGACATGTTATTCTGAGCACAAATCATGATCTTGTTTTACACTTTCTCAGGTTTACAGTGTGTTTCCTGAGTGTGAAAAACCCAGTATGAACCTGCGCAAGCTGTGAGCTCCCGGCTGCTGATCATAGGGATTGACCAACTGTATTACCCACAACCATTTGGATTACCCAAAAGCACTCATAAACATCAGGTGGTATGCCTGGTGAGGAGATTCATCTGAGCCAGGGCTAACTCCTACAAAACACAACACCACACAGAACAGATTCCTCAGACTGAACCTTTCCTCTCCACATAACCAGAAAATCAAGAACATTGACCTGAAGCAGCTGGAGTCAAAGCAAATCCAACACAAGTGCTCAGGGCACCAAATGAAACCACGAATAGTTAAAAGAGCACAGCTAGTATTTTATGCACAGATACTATACATAGATACTGCTAGAACCCTTTGTCTGATTAACATCCAAACTATGCAGGAAATCACTACTCCCTACATCTGATGGCCTGGAACTCAAAGTTAGGAATGTTCTGAAAGCAGCTGAACAGAAGTTACCACCACAACAAAAGAAAGGCAGTGATGATGCCCTTGAGACTGTCCAGCCAAGTTCTCTCTTGTGTCTGATTTTCCTGCTGCAGAGACTCTGGATCTGTGGACATTCTGTACAAATCTTGAAGTCTGTGAGATTCCTTTAAAGGCTCCATTGTGCTGTCATTGTGCAAACACAACTGGCAAGTCACGAAGTTACTTTCAAATGTCCAGTTTGGTCTGTTGGTTGATAGTTCATTGTATGTCGTCAGTGCCACATTTCTTCTATGACACCTGTAGAACTTGCCATGTTTGAAGGTACAATATTTTTTGAACCTGTTTTGTGCCACGCAGTTCATTTTCCATGAAGGATTTCCTTTGTTGTTCCAAAGCACAAAGATTCTGTGGTCTTCTTAGATAAAAAAAATAGCTCCATGGAGCTGGCGGTGATTTGAGGAAATTTCAGTTGCTCTGATTTGGCTTGCTCTGATTTGGCTTGCTCTGATTTGGCTTGCTCTGATTTGGGTCACTCAGATTTGGCTTCCTCTGATTTGGGTCACTCTGATTTGGCTCATTCTGATTTGGCTCGCTCTGATTTGGCT
>JAAUXT010010726.1_pt1 | contig 37937 bp, 41 predicted proteins | sample 7278171 | NCBI WGS metagenome assembly JAAUXT01 (sample SAMN14350112, study PRJNA611818) | marine sediment metagenome | isolation source: surface marine sediment (1.8m) | place: French Polynesia: Moorea | collected 2018-08 | reverse complement strand
TCAGTATTTACCCCTGATCGAATTCAAATCCCATAATCCGCAACGCTGTCGCCCAACGGGTTAATATCCTTTCAAACCGCATGCTGCTTGACACCCGATGATTTTGTTGCTTGAATGTAGCGCTAGACAACCGTATAATGGCTGACCGTCAGATACCGATCACAAAGACCGTCAAGCAGGAGTTGGTCAACTCATGGCCGAAATTAAACCATTCAGAGCGTGGCGTTACCGCCCATCATTGTTAGAACATATCGGCGAGCTCACCTCACCGCTGTTTGACGTTGCTTCTGAAAAACAACGCATGGCGCTTTACAACAATCCGTTGAACAGCATTCACTTGTCGATTCCCCGGGGGGAACAGCCGGCTAAAAACGCGGCCGCTGCTTTAGCTGAATGGAAGCGCAACAATATTATCATGCGGGATGGGGTGCCGGGGATCTATGTCTATTACCAATATTTTTCATTACCGTCGGATCCGGTCCCGTATTGCCGCAAGGGATTTATCTGCAAGATCAGAATCCATGACTGGCAGGACAACGTCATTTTAAGACACGAAAATACCATGAATGATGCCGTGGACGGTCAACTCGAGCTGCTGGCTGAAACCCGATTGAACGCCAGTCCGACACATGGGCTGTATACCGATGAATCATTTGAACTGGAGTCGTATATGGATGCCTGCATCCAGGAACCGATTTGTAAAGCCGAGGATTACCAGGGCGTCATCGATGCCATGGGTATTATCCAGGATGAACGCATTATCGCCAAATTTGTGGAACGCATAAAAAACGAGCGCATCATTTTAGCTGACGGTCACCACCGCTATGCCGGTTCTCTGGCTTATATGCAGCAGCAAATGAGGGCCAACCCGGACCATACGGGCAATGAGGGCTATAATTATCACCTGATGTGGTTAACCAATACCGAAGGAAATGATCTGCGCATATTGCCTACCCACCGACTGATCAAGGGGCTGGAGAATTTTGATGAAACCACCATTATGAAAAAATTTGAAAATCATTTTAAGATTAAACCGGTGGTAGATGCGGGCGAAATTAACGAGGTCATTGTGGGCAAGCCATGGACATTCGGGATTATTTTTGCGGAAAATGCCTATGCGGTAAGCTTGAAACCGGCAGCCTTAGCAGAATTGAAATGGAATTTCCCGGAACAAATCAAGAAGCTGGATCTGACAGTGGCACATTATTTTATCATTGAGGAGATCCTGGGTATTCCAGGCCGAATACAAAATACATCCGGCAACATCGAATATGAGAGAAATTTCACAAAGTGTATGACGGCGGTTATGAAGGCCGAAGCACAGATGGCTATTTTAACCAATGATGTCGGCATCGAAGATGTAAAACGCGTCTGCGGCTGCGGCTGCACAATGCCCCCCAAATCCACCTTTTTTTACCCGAAGGCTATTTGCGGATTCCTCTATTGTAGTCTATGAACCGGTTTCCTAACCCTCATATTTTTCTCGAGGCCCGTGTTTCCCCGCTAATGCGGCATCTCACCTCGGTTTTTATGAATATTAAGGTGTTCGTCAATTCGGTTCAAAATGCTCACATAAACAAGTGCCTAAAATGATCTAAAGTGACTAAAGTTATGGTGTCGCTTAGCTCCATCTTCTGAAAAAGACAGAATTCCTTAACTTTAGGCACTTCAAACTTTAGTTCACTTTAGTCACTTTTTAGTTGGATTTTCCAGTGGGACACCGGCACCACGAAAATCATATCGCCTAGCGGAAAATGATATGGCCGCTTCAATCGCTTGGTGTCAGAAACCGTTTCCCTTTTTTAATTCGGTTGGGTCAGGACAGCCTCGATGCGTTCTAATGCCCAGTCGATTTCTTCTTGCGTGATCACCAGCGGCGGGGCAAATCGAATCGTGTTTTCATGGGTCTCTTTGCACAACAGGCCCTTGGCCATCAATTGCTCGCAATACTGGCGGGCACCACCGGCATCGTCGGTCATTTCAACAGCCAGCATAAGCCCCCTGCCGCGTACCGTCTTGATGTGGGGTGCCTGAATGCCGGCAAGATTCGATAAAAAATAATCCCCCATCTTGGCAGCATTTTCGATCATCCCCTCTTCGACCAACACCTTGAGCGCTATCCGCGCAATGGCGCAGGCCAATGGGTTGCCGCCAAAAGTGCTGCCGTGCTCGCCGGGACGCAATACATCCATAACCTCTTTGTTGGAAAGCACCGCCGATATGGGATAAAATCCACCCGAGAGGGCTTTGCCGATCAGCGTCAGATCGGCTTCAATGCCTTCATGTTCTTCAGCCAACAGTTTTCCGGTGCGCCCCAGGCCCGTCTGGATTTCATCGAGGATCAGAACAACATTGTGTTGCGAGCAGATCGATCTGGCTTTGCGTAGGAAACCATCGGGCGGAATAATCACCCCGGCTTCACCTTGAATGGGCTCGGTCAGAAACGCCACTGTATTTGGCGTTATGGCCGCTTCTAGAGCACCGCTGTCGCCAAAGGGAATAATTTTAAAACCGGGCGTAAAGGGGCCGAAATTTTCACGAGACGGCTGATCGGTGCTAAACCCCACGATGGTTATGGTGCGCCCGTGAAAATTATTTTCACACACAATGATTTCTGCCTGATTCTCAGGAACCCCTTTGACCTGATAACCCCACTTGCGAACCGCTTTAATAACCGTTTCCACTGCCTCGGCACCACTGTTCATCGGTAATACTTTGTGTGAATTGGTTAAATCACAAAGCTCTTTGTACAGCAGACCCAGTTGATCATTGCGAAAGGCCCTGGAGGTAAGCGTCAGGTTCTGTGATTGTTCGATCATGGTGCCCATGATTTTCGGATGGCAATGGCCCTGATTAACCGCCGAATAAGCTGACAGGCAATCCATATATTTATTGCCCTCAACATCCCAGACCCATATGCCTTCACCGCGCTGTAAGACCACATCCAACGGCTTGTAGTTATGGGCGCCGTGCTCATCCTCCAGATTAATGTAGTCCTGAGGTTTCATGCCACGTCCTCCTGGTTAAGGCGTTGATAAAACAAAATGTTAACCCCGTTTGCGCCCATTATTTCACACATGACGGGGCGGGTCAATACAATGAGTTTTTGGCGGTCATCTCTGTTGTCAGGGTTTTCAGGACTCCGGAATTGTCGGACATGGTCATGTTGCCGAGATACATCAAATCAGCAAGGCAGGTAACAGGAAAGGCATACCGGCTGCTGTTTAACCGGTCACATCAATGGGCACACGGATTTAGCAAAGAAACGCCCAGACGGCAATTATCAGATCAAAGGAGGAAGCAAATCCTGGTTTTAGGCTAGTCTATTTCCCACTGGGGGCTGTTCCGACCGGGATTTAAAAAATTGCGGTAGCAGTCTTCGCAAATAAGGTGCCGATCACCGCGAATCCATTCTGATTCAGAAGTCAGGTGTCGTTGACAATAATCGCACCGTGTTGCGTCAACCGTACCGGGTTGCACTGTACGATCTTTATCTTTTTTTAGTCTTGGATTCATCATCAAACCTCAGTTCTAGTTCCGGGTGAGTTCTGGTAAGCGCGTATGGGTCTGTCTGAAGTTAATATGGCAAATTCAATGCCAGATCGAAGAATGATGCCTTTTCGTTATGATCTAATATGATTTTATAATGTTAGCTAACGATGCGCCGTTGAAGGAGAGGGATTAAATGTGACAGAAGTGCAATAAATAAGGTTTTTGCCCAACAAAATTGTAATAAATACCTTTCGATTGGGTTTGATGTTTGGTTGAATGCAGCCTAACTGATCCGGACGGCTTTAATTATGTCTTGCCCGTTGCAACAGAAACAGTTAAAGGATCACATTCGCCGATCAGAATCTATTTCAGGAGGAGCAACCATGACAGACAAGTCAAAAAGCAGTGCAACAGCCCGCAAAAAATTAGACAACCTAATTCGTGCCAAGGGGTACAGCGATTATAAATGGATAGATCCGCAAAAAATAATTGTTTCGCAATGGGTTCGTATGAAATGCATGTATGGCTGTGGCGAATACGGCCATAATGCGTGTTGCCCACCGAATGTGCCTTCTGTTTCCGAATGCGAGCGGTTTTTTCATGAATACAGCGATGCGATCATTTTTCGGTTTGAAAAAACAGTCGATAAGCCGGAAGATCGCCATGCATGGTCTAAGAAAGTAAACAACCAATTGGCCAAGCTTGAACGGGAAGTGTTTTTAGGCGGTTTCGAAAGGGCTTTTATGCTGTTTATGGACAGCTGCGGAATCTGCAAAGAATGCAGAGCAACCCGCGAGGAATGCAAGCAGCCCCGGGCCGCCCGCCCTTCTCCGGAGGCCATGGCCGTTGATGTGTATTCAACGGTAAAGCAATTCGGATTTCCGATTGCGGTGCGCACGGATGTTACGCAGGAAATGAACCGTTATGCGCTTTTGATGATTCGATAAATGCAAAAATTTCCACCCTTTTGGGCTTCAGCTGTGCGCAATGGTTGAAAATTTATAGGCAGTGTTTTATAATACCAGGATTAATTCATAATGCAGGGACATAACAAAGACTGTGCCCTGTAAATCTCAGAGTTTATTTTTTTAGCAAAATATCACATTTTTCTTAAAAGAAGGGGCTCTTCGGGGTCCCTTTTCTTAGGCACCTTCAAAGGAGATAACTAAATGAAGTCTTCCCAGATCCGGCCGGCTATTTATATCCTGACGCTGTTGGCGTTTGTTCTGGTGTCAGCGATAGCTTTGGCCGCCGAGAAAAAAGCACCCGCAGATAAAGCGGCGTCTGTCAACGGGGTCGCCATCAGCAAAAACGATTTTGATCGCGAATTGGGGTTTTTCATCAAACGCGCAAACCGGAGCGGGCAACAGGTACCTGAAGCTCAAATGGGAGCGATGAAAAACGAAGTGCTAAATAGTCTTATCGACCGTGAATTGCTTTATCAGGAAAGCCAGAAAAAAGGCATCAAAGTTGATCCCAAAGAAGTTTCCGATCAATTACAAAAAATCAAGCAACGCTATCCCAGCGGAGACGAATTTAAAAAACTGCTGGCCGATATGGAACTCACTGAATCAGACGTACAGAAACAGATTGAACGCGGCATGGCTATTCAAGAGCTGATCGACAAGGAAGTAGCGGCAAAGATAAAAATTGGTGATGAAGAGGTTAAATCCTACTACGATGACAATCCAAAACTCTTTCAACAGCCCGAGCAAGTCAAAGCCAGCCATATCCTCATCAAAGTGGATGCCGATGCACCTCAGACGAAAAAGGATGAAGCCCGCAAAAAAATTGAATCGGTGCGTGAAAAAGCCAAAAAGGGCGAAGATTTTGCTACCCTGGCCAAAACCTATTCCGAAGGCCCCAGCGGACCAAGTGGCGGTGATCTGGGCTATTTCAGGCGTGGTCAGATGGTCAAACCCTTTGAAGAGGCTGCCTTTAGCCTGAAAACCAATGAGACCAGTGACATTGTTGAAACCCGATTCGGGTATCATCTGATCAAAGTCGTTGATAAAAAACCTGCCCAAAAGGTCGCCTATGCCGAGGTCAAGGAGCGGCTTTCCGAGCACCTCAAACAGCAAAAAATGGATTCAGAGACCGTAACTTACATTCAAGGCCTTAGAAGTGGGGCAAAAATCGAAAAATTCTTATAGGCATTACCGTTGATTGAAAGGAGGGCTGAAATGACAATTAAAGTTACCTGGTACAGTCATGCCTGCTTTCTCATCGAAACCGACCAAACCCGTCTGCTGATCGATCCATTTCTGAGTGACAACCCATTAGCATCCAATACGGCCGATGAGATTCAAACCGACTATATTCTGGTATCTCATGGACATGGTGATCATCTGGGCGACACCATTAGCATTGCCAAACGAACCCAGGCCACCGTCATCTCCAATTATGAGATCCAAAACTGGCTGATCGGACAGGGAGTCGAGAATACGCACCCGCAGCACATTGGCGGCGGCTTCGATTACCCCTGGGGCAGGGTCAAGCTGACGATTGCCCAGCACGGATCTGCGCTGCCGGATGGATCCTACGGCGGCAACCCCTGTGGTTTTCTGCTGTATATCGCCGACAAAAAAATCTATCACGCTTGTGATACCGGGCTATTTTATGACATGAAGCTGATCGGTGAAGAGGGCATCGATCTGGCGATTTTGCCGATCGGCGATAACTTTACCATGGGCCCTGATGATGCGCTTCGTGCTGTCAAGCTGATCGAACCGCGGCAGGTGGTTCCGATTCATTACGACACTTTTGATGTCATCGAACAAGACCCCCACGCCTGGGCCGCACGGGTAAAAGAAGAAACCTCAGCCCAAGCAACCGTGCTGAACCCCGGCGAATCGATCGAGCTGTAATTCAGCTCACATCAAAAAGTTAAACGGGCCTTTCCGGTCGTTCATCTGCCGGAAACAGCCCGTTTTTTTAGTTACGTTGAAATGGCTTTTAAACCTTTAGATATTGATCGAGGGCAAGGCTTGATTCGATTCAAAAACGGAGCGTACACGGTAGTACGCGAGTATTTTGGATCGAATTGTAACGCAGCCATCGGCCAAGAGATGAGGGTTTAAAAGCCACTTCCGTGCTGACGATTATATTCATACATAACAATAGACGCCGCTACGCTCACATTCAAACTTTCCACCTTGCCCACCTGATGAATCTTTAATGATTTGATGTTAGGATAAAGCTCTTTGTTAATTTGGGGCCCGAATTCTTCGTTGCCGAAGATAAATGCACTTTTTTTAGGCAGGTTTGCCGCGGCAAGATCTTCGCCGTGGGAGGCCTCCATGACATACAGCGTATATTGACACGCCACTAATTCAGCGTAGCAACTGGCAAAATCGGCATGGAATTTTGCCGGCACCCATTTAAAGGAGCCTTTGGCCGGTGCCGGATCGAAAAAATCGGTTGCGATTAAATGCACTTCGGCCGCTCCAAAAGCATCGGCACTGCGAAAAATTTTACCAATGTTAAAAAACGGTTTTAAATGATCGAGCACAATAATAAATTGGTGTCTGCCGGAGGGTGCCAGTAGATTTAAACGTTTCTGTTTTCTGAACCGCCGAATGGCAGACTGCCGCTCTTTTTGAAGATGTCTACGGATACGCCTCAATCCCATCAAGTTAACTTTCAAATAACAATAAGATAATAGCCGACCCGATCTAAAGATCTCTCCTTTTCAAACCCGAGCGCATGTAACGTTGCCAGCGGATTTAAGGGGTGGTTGTTAATCAGAGATAAGCACTTATGTTTAACAGTAGATTAACGACTTCCAGCAATATACTTTGGTATAATCTAGCTGAGGCTGCGGAGCAAGGGCAAAAACAGGCTCACACAATTGAATGCTCCAATTGGGATTGCTAAAATTTGGGGAAAGGAGGCACAATGAGTGGACCATATGAAGCAAAGATTCTAAAAGAAATCCGCAGACGCACTCTGCAACATGCCGATGCATTACGGCAAGAAAAACAATTCATCGCAAAAACGCAACACACACTTGCTGCATTACAGGAGGTAACGGGGCTGCATCGAAATGAATTGGAATTGATAGCCGATGCTGCAAAGCGATCTCTTCACGTTTCGCACGATGATTTCTTTTCCATTAAGAGACAAATGCTGATTACCTTCGGTATCTTAGGCTTAATATTGATTTTATGCGGGTTTGTGGCGATCATCTAATTGGTCAAGCTGGTAATTCATTGAGCGTCCCCGATTGAAAGGAGCGGCAAATGGCAGATATCGTCAAGGTAAATGCAAATGATCTAAAATCTTTTGGTGAGCAAAATTTTGCGCCCAACGTTGTCTACCACGGCAGCGACATCAAGGTTGTGCTGGCGTATTTCAAAAAAGATCAGTTTATACCCGTGCATACGCCCCAGGTTGATCTGATACTATATATCCTCGATGGGCAGGCCGAGGTTGTGGCTGGGGATGACCGTGTGACGGCCGCTGAAGGTGATTTACTCATCATCCCAAAGGGTTTAAAAAGAGGAATCAAGGCAACCAGCGAGTTGTCCATATTGCATGTGGTCCAACCACCACCGGCGGCCGAAGATCATAATGAGGTGCATGCAAAGCTTGCCCAGGGTATATTTGAATAAAAGCTGTCCCAAAAACAGCAGATCACGTCCAAGGATCCGCCTCCGGCGGATTAGATGCATTTTTGAGATAGCTTTCAGTCATATTAGATCCAGTTGAGGGCTTTGACCGTGTAATCATCCGGCATCGTCAGCATCAACCAGCGTCTTTGAAGCCGCACATTTGCAAAGCTGATAAACGGAAGATCTTCAGCGTGCCCGGCCATTCGATCCTGCCAGGCCGCAATTTCTCCATCCCCAACGGCAACATCGACCAAAATGCCATCCAAATCAGACAACTCAGATAAGTCCGTTAGTTCCGGAAAGCGCTTTTTCTGCCACCAGAAAACCTGGCGCTCCATATCACGGTTAAATCTGATGTTCGCGTCCTGCGTCACCAGGGTAAATAGGACCGCTCGGTTACCGGCCGCCGGAAAAAGGTAGCGCAAATCCTGATCCAGAAAATGCGGCCGCTGCAATTTAACAGCTGACAGGATCGATAGGCTCTGGGGCATGCTCGGGGGCTCCATGAAGATCATCTCAAAAGGCGTGAACGGATTGATTTCGGTTAGAACACCCACAGCTGATTTGATATACGCTAATGACGACAGCGTCGGCTGGATGAAAACCTGATAGGGCTGGGTTAGTCGTTTTGCCAGTGCGGTCAATTCAGAAAGCGGTCGCTTAGAGTGCAGCTGAAGCTTGTTGATAAACGGCTCATTTGCAATCTTAACGGCAATATCATTTGGATGCGTTTGCGACCCTTCCGCCCCGGACTTCCAGGAAACATCCAAATCTGGCATAGGGTACAAAACGACATCAAAACGCACCTCGGCATGATCGATGGCCAGTAAAAGATCTTCAGCAAGAAATGAGTTACTTTCCATCAAGGTATACGGTGGTTTAGGATTATAGCGCAGCCCCAGCACGGTGCTGTTGCGTCGAAAATCAGTTCCCGGTAAAACCGACAGCGGAAAGACCTGAATATCATCAGCCAGATGATGTTCAGCCACAAACTCAATCGAACGGCTAACGCCCTGCAAATCGTCACCTGGCAGCCCTACAATCAGATCAATGGCCGGCACGATACCGCGCTGTTTTAACATCTGGGCACCATTAGCAAATTGTTCCAGGCGAGTGGGCCGGTTCATGATCTTCAGCGCCCGGGGGTTGGTGCTTTGCAAGCCGATTTCAAACCAGGAAAAGCCTGCGGCGGCAAACAAATCCGCCAACTCGGCATCAATGCTTTCAGCGCGAATTTCGCTGATGATTTCAAGATCCCGTTTGCGGTTTATTCGACTGATTTTGGCTAAGAGCTCTTTAAGTCCGGGGTGGACGTTCAGGGAAGGGTCCAGCAGATATAGCTCTTTAACCCCATGATCAAGCGCCCATTGGACCCCTTGCAGCAAATGGGTCTCATCGGCAAAAGACACCCCTTTATGTGATTTATTATAGTAACAGTAGCCGCAGCGGTACGGGCATCCCCGTTGGGTTTCCAGCAGCATCACATTCTCAATTTCCGGCTCTAAAAGATTCAGCAAATAAGGGCTCGGGCTTGCCTCAAAAAGCGCTCCGGCCGGCTCCTGCGCGCTGCCGGCTTTCCAGGTTGACGGATCCTCAAGAAGTTTAGCGAAGATGGTTTCGCCTTCACCATAAACATAGAAATCAACTGCATCTGAAATGACTGCCGGGTTGTCCGGGGTGATTTCAGGACCACCAAAGACAATTCTTGACGCAGTTAATTGCTTTAGTTTCTGGGCGAAATACAGAGACCGCTCCAGATTCCAGCAGTATACCGTAAAACCAATGACATCCGGCTTGCGTTCAAGCAGAATTTCCAGCAAAGCCGCATCGCCGACATAGGCGGCGATACTTTCAGGCAAGATATCAACCTGTGCCCCGGGCACACGCCGGGCGGCCTGTTTGAGACAGGCGGCACCCAAAGGAATATTGCCGGTATGGACACCGTAGTTTAAACGCGGCACCGGGAGCTGCACCAGCAGAGCATGGACCATGGATGTGGCTCTTTCGGTTTGTAAAATATTAAGATGGCAGGCGGTCTAATAAAACCGCTGCGGCAATGGACAAACGCACAGGCAACTGCACATTCACCCGCCTTATAAAAGCCGTGTTGATGGCTCTTAGCGAGCAGTTGATTCGGTCCAGATCGGTGATGGCGTCCTGCGGAACGCCTGACTTATCTTTAAAATTGTGACGGCAATACCCGATTGACGGCTGCCCGTTGTAAATTGTCTGCAATGGAAATCCATGGGTTCGGCAGATGATCGGCCGAAATGGGTACAACCCGCAGGCCCTCTCTTTGAGCAAAGGGCAATTCCAAAAAGTATCCGCTTGCGCCCGTTGTCGGATGGCAGCAGCGGTATTTGCGGGTAGCTCCTGGAGGGCGATGAAAACCGATAGGGCTTCGACGGGAAAAATCGATAAATTACGGCAACCGCAGTCACACCCCTTACGGCAGAAGATATCTGTGGGATATCGACTGCGCACACCGTCCAACATGCGGTCCACTTGGGCCACTAATTCACGGTATGACCTCAGGCAGTTGTTTAATCGGATATCCATATCGATATCATACATCTTCGCTGGAGTCTGACAACAAACGTTTAGGGCTTGGTTTTGGTTGGATCAAACACTGTTTGATAGGCAGAAGGCCTTTGCGTCTAAAGACAATAACTGGCGAAGGGCGTTTGAACAATATAGTTTCCTCAAACTGAGGAAAGACGAATTAAATTCCTCAGCCGGAAGGCTTGCAGGCCGGCGCATTGAACCCGCCCGAGCCGGAGGCGATGCCCTGGGCTCTGATACACCCTGCTGACATTAGCTTCTCAACATCGCCGCATTGACATTCAGGACATTCAGGGTCAGGATCTTTGGAAGACATCATCAGTGCTTCAAAACAATGACAGCAGGCCTTACATTGATATTCGTAGATTGGCATTCAATGCTCCTCATAGCTTAATTTCGGAATATAATAGTCGCTATCGCCCAAAAGTCAATACAGCAAACCTGAAAAGGTAACTATTATATAAAATCTCACCTTAACATGGATTCATTTATTTACATTTTTTTAATAATCTTTGCGACTTTGCGTCCCACGCCCGCCATGCGAGACCGCAAGGCGAGGCGGGCGGGTTTGGGTGAGGCTACTACGACACCACAAAAAATATCAAATACAATTCCCACACAATCACAGTGGTGAAGGTCGCGATGATATATGAGAAAAGGTTCTGGGCGTGGGTAATCGATCTTTTCCGCAGAACATTCCGAAATAACAGTAGAATCACAACACCGAAACAGGTCAGAAAATACTTAGCCCCCATGAATACAAAAGGGCCGTATTGGAGGAAATAGGACATGACCGGATTGAGTTCGGTTGATCCTTTGCTGATCAAATGCAACGTCAGTAGGGCGTCGAGGACGCTCAACAGCAGGATGGCCACAATGGCCGCAAAAAGGCTTGAACTGTAGCGATCAAAATAGAAGGTATGGTGCAGATCTTCCTTGCGGCGGACGTTGGCCCGTTTGCCGGCAAATAGCAGATATTTAAGTTTTGGGAACTGATGGGTGCGCCGGTCTTGACCGGAACGCTTTTCAAAAGCATCTGATTTTATACCACCAATATTATTGGAATCATCTGAGCTGGTCATTTTTCCCCTCTATAATATAGATCCGCAATTGCACAATTACCTATACCCTATCATTTTTTGGGATTAATGAAAAAAATCGCGTGACCAATGGTAACTATTTTAAAATCATCCGCCCCCCCTGCCACCGGCCTGATCTGTATCATCTATTTTCATGCTATTTTGCACAAAAATACACTACCTTTAATATCGGCATTTTTTTCCATAACTTTAGTCTCGGATACACCCATAATTGATATTTAATCAGTACGTTGGACAATCATTCAGGCTATGGACAACACCGATACCGAACTTTGACAGAGGTATGCATTTAAGTTAATACCTAAACCTTGCATGAAAATTAATGAGAGGTTAAGAATATGTTAAATGAAAGGTTGCTAGCCAAACTATAGAAGCCATCCTAAATACCAATCTGGTACTAAGGATGAAAATCATTTTATCTCATTAGTTTTCACCCTGGAGACAACGCGGCAAGCCGGAGACTTACATCGGTCCGCCTCAGGCGGATTATTAAGGGCTCGAAGTAGTATACTACAACTTCACCCTTAAATGCCTTGCAGATAAAAGCCGCAGACTTGTCCGCCTCTGGAGGACTCGTGCAAAATTCAGGTATTATGAAGCCGCTTTGAAGCCAAAAATTTAAAAACAGGGCACCGGTAGGCTGCAACCAGCCTGTTTACCATTGAAGGGCTTTTGACAAATGAAATTGAAAATTAAAGGCTCACGCAAACTGACCGCCGGACGTTGGTTAAATTTGTTTGATGTCAATTATGTCGCTAAAACCGGGCTTGAAAAATTTTGGCAAATTGTGACCCGCCAAAAAGAGCCCAAATGCATCAGCGGCAGTTTCGGACAACCGGATGCAGTCGTCATAGTGCCCTATCACGTGAGCGAAAAAAAAATGGTCGTCCTGCGGGAGTATCGGGTGCCGTTAAATGATGTTGAATACGGCTTTCCGGCCGGTCTGGTTGATCAGGGTGAATCCATTGAGCAGGCCACACGCCGCGAACTAAAAGAGGAAACCGGCCTAACCGTCAGTCGATTCATCAAGGCCAGCCCGCCGATTTATTCTTCCGCCGGAATGACTGATGAATCCGTGGCGATGGTGTATGTGGAATGCGATGGCGCGCCGTCAACTGCGGCCAATACCGCTTCGGAATTGATTGACATCCTGCTTGTCTCACCCGATGAGGCCATGATTTTGCTTAAGGATAAAAGCCTTAAATTCGACGCTAAAGCCTGGCTGGTAATCTCCCAGTTTGCTGAAGGCAACTATTCCACCTGAGGCGACTAGCTGAATCTGGCATGAAATTTATATGGATAACAAAATATCAAAATCATGTTCTGATAACCCCGTCGCCACATCGGCGGTGGTGATCATTTCTGTATATATCGCCGCTCAGCTGCTGTCAGATATCGGCAGTCTAAAAATTGCCCGGTTGGCGGGCTTTAGTATCGATGCCGGGACATTCATCTACCCCCTGACATTTACCATTCGCGACCTGGTCCATAAACAGCTTGGCAAAAAAATTGCCCGCACCGTTATTGTTTTGGCGGCAGGCATAAATCTGTTTATGGTGGCCTTCTTTCAGTTTGCTGCCTGGTTACCGCAGGACCCTGCCTGGGGATTGGGCAAAGAGTTCGGGATCATTCTGGGACCTGTGTGGCGAATCGTCATCGCCAGTATTACAGCAGAAGTCATTGCCGAATTGATTGACACCGAAGTGTACCATTTCTGGGTCACCCGTATCACACGAAAATACCAGTGGGCGCGGGTGTTAACCAGCAATGCAATTAGCATCCCCATTGACACGCTCATTTTTTGCTGGTTGGCATTTGGGTTTACACTACCGCATGCGGTGGTCTGGTCTATTTTTTCTGCCAATATTATCGTCAAAGGCCTGGTGACGCTTATCAGCCTCCCCGCCATTTATTTGGTAAAAGAAAAGCATAACGCTTCATGATTTCTACACTCAAGAACCACAGAGAAGGTTGAATAAAGACAGGAGATCCGATAGGTATTATATTAAATTGAGATATAAGTTAAGTCAGTTGGCCGATTAACCCGTTTGCCCGTTAACAGGTTGACGCATTATTTCATTTGAAGAAGTCCAGTTGGAAAACTGCGAAGCCGGGATGCCGCAGGGCTGCAAAGCTTCCGAGCTTTCTGGCCTCCACGCCTGCCAGCTTTCAAATTTCCTAACGTCCCAGTCTCCTGGCCAAAAGCCTTTGCTTTATCGTATAACCGGCTCAACCGGCTAAACAGGCAACCGGCCAACCTAAAAGGGAGATGCAAATGAAGTACGTATGTCCGGTTTGTGAAACCGCCGGCAATATTCCGGAAAACGATACCACCCCGCCAGAAACACAGACAACATGCCACCAGTGCGGATCGATCTTGACCATTGAGCACGAGACCGGGCGGGTTGAAGCGATCAGTAAAGCGTCCAGCAAGCCGGCCGGTAGGAAGCCCCCCAGGCAGCGACCAAAATATGAAATGTCGCCGGTACTGTCTTCAAGGCCGCAGGAAAAGGGGCGCAAAGATTATCTGGCCATTGGTGTTTTTGTGCTGGTGTTGTGTGTATTGATTGCCACCGGTATTTATTTTTCGCTGAACATCAATCGGGGGGCTTTGAATCAACCACTGGAGATGGTCTCCGAACTGGTAGACGATGTTACCGAATACGGCAAGTCCATATGGGGCCAGATTCAAAAAGAACGGCAATCCCAAAGCACAGAAGCGCGCCAGGCGCGCAAACACCTGCGCAAGGGCTATGATTACTATAAAGCCAATCGGCTCAAAGAAGCGCTGGAGAAACTAAGCCTGGCCATAAAGAGCAACCCTGATATTTATGAAGCCTATTTCTGGCGGGCCCGAACCTACATTCGAATGGAGCAGTATGAAAACGCCATAACGGATTTGAATCGAGTGGTGGATATCAACCCGCGCTACAGCCCTGCATATGATAACCTTGGCTGGCTGTTTATGCGCCGCAATAAATTTGATGAAAGCCTTTCCTACCTCGATAAATCCATTGAGTTAAAGCCCGATAACGGCTGGGCGCACTATATGCGCGGCCGGGTTTTTTTCAATAAAGGCGATCTGCAAAAAGCCCACCAAAATGCCACGACAGCCTGTAAGTTGGGATATAAAGACGGCTGCCGCGATGCCAGGCGCTATGAATCGAAGTTAACTCAAAACGGTTGATACGGTCTTTAAAGCAACTGGTTTTGCAGTTTTTCAGATTGAAAGACGAAAAGGACGCATGTCACAACACGACTATTATCAGATTTTGGGCATAAATCAGAACGCCAGCGCCAAACAGATCAAAGATGCCTACCGCAAGCTTGCTTTTCAATACCATCCGGATCGAAACGAAAAAAATCCAGAGGCCGCCGAAAAAATGAAAAGTGTCAATGAGGCTTATGCCGTTTTGTCGGACGCCGCCAAGCGGCGCAAATATGATACCCTGCGGCAACAATTCGGCTCATCGGCGTACAGCCAGTTCAGACAGAATTACTCCGAACAGGATATCTTCAGCGGCTCAGACATCAACCAGGTATTGGAACAAATGGCCCGGGCTTTCGGATTAAGAGGGTTCGATGAAATTTTCAAAGAATTTTATGGCCAAGGCTACCGGAAATATGAATTTCGCAAACCCGGCTTCTTTGCAAACAGCTTTATATTTACAGGGCCCCGTCAGAGCGGCAAATCGGACCCCTCCGGACTTCGCTCTCAAGTCGGTCTTGGCAAGCTCGCCCGGTTTTTATTAAAGCAGTTTAGCGGGATTGAATTTCCGGAAAACGGCACCGATATCCACGATACGATATGGCTGGATCCTGAACTGGCCCAGCACGGCGGACCATATGCCTACCATTTACGCAAGAAAGACAAGAAGCTGGTGGTCAAAATACCACCGGGCACCAAATCCAATCAGCAAATCCGATTGACAGGCATGGGAGAGGACGGCAAAGGCGGTGGCCAGACAGGGAACCTGTATTTGAGAGTTCGAATCCGAAAACCGCTGCTGCAGCAGATTAAAGATTTTATTTCAAAATTGCACAAATGATTAATATATTGATATGCCACGGCGACAGCCTGACAGAAGGGTCTGACCTGGACCGCGCGGCAACCTGGCCGTCACAGGTTGCGAACCGCTTGAATATAAAAGTTATCAACAGCGGTGTCGGCGGTGATACCACCGGTGGACTTTTGAGCCGCTTTTACCCTGATGTGGTTCGACATCACCCGGATGCGGTTCTTATCATGGGCGGCACCAATGACCTGTGGTGGGACCTGGACCTCAAATTGGTTCGGGCCCATATATTTACGATGACATGCCAGGCCGAACACCATGACATCACTCCACTGGTGGGCCTGCCACTTCCTATCATCGCTGAAAAGGCGCAGGGTCAGGATTTCGCCGGGCCTGAAGGCGGCTACCAGCAATTTACGGCACATTTAGAAACACTCGTCAGCGCCCTGGCGCTGGCAGCCGAACAAAACGATGTCACCTGCCTGGATTTCTACCACCCCTTTCTTGATAGCGCCGGCAGTCCCTTCGAAAAATACTTTTTGGATGACGGCCTGCACCCCAATGAGGCCGGTCACAGGCTCATGGCCGACATTGCCATTGGAAAGCTGAGCGGACTCTGAGATTAAGTGCATGATGAATGGCAGCGCCTTCTTGATTGAGTCGCTGCATGAACGCTCAGTTCGCCTGCGGCAGATCCAAACGCCTACATGTTATGGCAAACGGGAATCGTTTTATCGGTGGGTTAGTCGTTGGTGCTTTTGATATCATTAACAAAACTGATGAGGTCGGGGAAAAAGATTAGAAAATTGGCCTCCAACTGACGGTAATGAACTTTTATTTCATCAATTGCCCCCGGTAGTCTATCACCGTTGGTCACTCGCTTGGACAGCCGCCCCAACGCTTGTTCAACACCTTTTAAATCTCGATAGGAACCCAGCCAATCATCGCGTATCATAAAAGGGATCATGGCCTGCAGGCGTTCGGGCAGCATCGATTGATTTTTTTTCAAAATATCATATGCGTTTAGAATAAAGGAGTCCAGAGCCGTATCCGCATATGTTGACCAGTGCCGGTATAAAAAATGATCGTAACACAGGTCGACGATGATACCGGCGAAGCGACGCCGCTTCGGGCTGTAAAGCTGCCGGCAGGCCCGTGTCATCGCATGAGCATCGGTATAGGTGTCTATTTTACGATGAAGCTCAATGCCCTGTTTGATCTTATTTGGGTATTGATCTTTTAGAGTTCCTTTGACAAAGTCTCCCAGGATGCTTCCGATCATCAACTCGACAGAATCTTTTGCCAGATAAAGATGCGCCAGGTAATTCATGTGTTAAAAATCCTTATGGTTTTTTAACTGACCCAATAAATTGACATGCAGATATAGCGTGTTAGTATAGGGATTACACAAAAATCGATATGGGTTCAAATAAATTATGCGCTGCTTTTAGACGTCCAGACGGAAGCCGGCTACAGAATCTCAGACTGTCCGATCAAAGTGGATCGCACTCGATTTGACTGTACTAACGAAAAGGAACTGAACAATGCTTGCAGCTACCTTAACATTTCGCACAAAGACCATTATCCTCATCGCCATCGGCGTTCTTTTGCCCATGCTTTGCGCGGCGATCGATTTGGAATTGCCGGGAGGAATTAAATTAAAATACGGCAAATTGGAGCGCAGCAAAGAAATTACCAAGGTATTTCAAACACCCCAGATTTTACCGAATCATAAGTACTATGTCAGCGGCTGGGGCTCTGTTCCTTACGCCATCATTGCCATTGACAGCCAGTTCAAATTGCGCAAGGGTTTGTGGAGTCCTGTTGAAGCGACCGTGCCTATTCTCAGAAACTGGGTTCGTGAAATGGACATCATCTACGGGTATCCGCCTTCTGGTTCCAGGATATTAGACCACAAAGGCCAGCAACTGGGCGTGTGGTATTCCAGCAAACAATGGACCACCATTATCATCGAAGAGGAAAATGAAATTGCCGTCTTTGCACCTGAAGCGCCTGGTTTTCGTGGCGGAAATTAGCCAAACGATCGAATCGTGCAATCATCCGAAAAGAACGTAAACCGTGAACTTGTTGGTGACTTAGCAAAAAAAACTGCTCATCCCAAACTGATCATTTAAATCTGCACATTTGATGCCCCGATCGCAAACATCTCTTTGATATATCTTTCAGATTGTGATAGCCATGGTTGAACCCAACCCATACCGCTGTCGCAATGAAAGCCAGCCGATCAAGAACCGAAAAACGATATCGTTCATTATTGCAAAAAGCCGTCAGACGGGGCAATGTCGAACTGGTCTTTACCACCAGCGCCTTTCTTGAATCCCTTGGATCGCAGGATCGGAATTGGTATCGCTCCCAAGCGGCGATTATTACTTTTGAAGAGTGTTGGCCGCTGGGGACCGAGCTTATCTTCAATAAAAAATTTCACAGCAAAGTGGCAGCCTTGATCCAGGTAACCCGCGCCGCCAAAGCGCGTGATGCCACCGGTCTGGGATACCTGGCTTTTGCCCTTTCACAGGGTGACGATACGGTATACACCCTAACCGACGACGACAAAGCCATCAAGATCGTAGCTTCGGCAATTCAGCGCCCCGACGATTTCTGGCAATGGATCGGCTGGCAGCAAACAACCGACACTGAAAAAACACTACTCGACAATGCCACGCGCTTTAAAAACGCCGGTCTACCGCATGACAAAGCCGTTATGCAAGCCGCTGCCTATTTAACGGCAACCGGTCAATTGCCAGACCTCACCGAGGGTCAAGCGCCGGATCCAAAATTCCCTTACTGGATCGTCTTTGATAACCACACGGTTGTCGGCCGACAGGTGCTACGGGATATCGCCCGAGACCTTCATATTCCCCTGCTTCAACTGGAATGGACGTATTTTTATTTCGAAGGTGCGAAAACCAACGGCGCCAATTCTTCAAAATGGTGGGATCTTTACTGCAACTGGCAATTTAACAAAATCGATCTGGCCGCCAATGAAGCGCATCTGCTATGGGACCCGGCCAAGGTTCAAGTGATGGAAGCGCTGGCGCAGGAAAGTCGTCAGCTGAAAAATGATCTTTATCGCTGGAAACTGGCCAACACAGATCGTATTACTGGGCTTAAAAGACAGGTTGAACTGTATATCGATCATTTGGATGAGGTTCAGCGCGACCAAAGAAGCTTGTTCTAGGTGCCCTGCGCTGATCAGAAACCCACTGCCAAGTTAGCGACGGCCCAAGTCGAATACCGAGGAGGTACCATGTCCGCCATTGTTGATAATCCCGATGCGTATTTTTCGCAGTTTGTTCCAAAAAGAGATAAGTTATTGCTGGAGCTCGAAGCGGAAGCCCAGCGTGATGCCATACCCATCGTCGGCCCTGTGGTTGGGGAATTGCTATTCATTTTGGCCCATGTGTGCGGGGCCAAACGTATCCTGGAATTGGGCACGGCCACCGGGTATTCGACCATTTTTCTGGCCAATGCCTGCGATGATGTCGCCGGTCGGGTGGTCACCCTGGAGCAGGATGAGGCCATGGCTGAAAAAGCGCTCAATAATTTCAAAAAAGCCGGGTTGCAGCATCGTATCGAGCTGCGCGTTTGCGATGCGCTGCAGGAGCTGGCGACCCTGGACACCTTTTTCGATCTGATATTTATGGATATTGAAAAGGAAGATTATCTGCGTGCGCTGCCGCATTTCCGCAATTGTATTCGAAAAGGCGGCTTGCTGGTCGTCGATAATGTGGCATTCAAAGGTGCCGACGGGTTTAATCGCGCAATTGTCGAGCAGGCGGATTGGCGCTCGGTCTCGCTCTTTTCGTATTTACCTCACCATTCGCCCGAATATGATGGAATATGTCTGGCAATCCGCAAATGACTAAATCAAAAGGGTTGAGCCCGTTTCCCATCTGCCATTTTACCGGTTGACGTGCTATCTTTTCAAATTTGCATATCGACAATTTGCAAAATCATAGATCATAGATATCAAGTCATCTTTATACAGTAACACGTCTACAAGTAGGAGATTGCCATGATGATCACTGCCCAAAGCAAAAGCGTTATTCCTTTTCGTCCCAATGATGCCAAACGCGTTGGCAAAGAATGCTATTATCTTGATTTAATAATTTGGTTAAATGGTGAGTTCGCAGAATTAGGTGACTTCGTGGGTTTCAACTATGGCGTCTACGTCAACGCCTATGGCGGATTCTTCATTGATGACTATTCGATGATCGGCCCTTATTCGATGATTCACACCGCCAATCATGAGACCGACCCAAGCAAACCTCTGCAGCAACAAGGATGGACCAAGCAACCTGTTACGATTGGAAAATGGGTCTGGGTTGGAGCGGCAGTGATGATTTTACCGGGCGTTACAATCGGAGACGGGGCTATCGTCGGTGCAGGAAGCGTGGTTGCCAAGGATATACCGCCGTGGACCGTAGCAGTAGGCAATCCCTGTAAAGTGATCAAAAAGCGGAAATAAAAGGCTGGGGCATCTGCAATTTCAGAGATATGCAGAGCGTCCTTGTGCCATCTCACATTCAAAAAAAAACACATCCATTTGAGACCATGCACATACTCTTTGTTCAACCTCAACCATGCGTTCGTGCTCTTAAATATGCCGAAGGACTTTGCAAGATCCATTCGGATATTCGCCTTTCGTTCGCATATTCGGGTAAAACGCTTACCGAGCTTTACGGACATGGTGACGAATGTTTTGGAGCCTGGTTTCCACTCGGTGACAATCCGGCAGCCGAGCTGCGCAAACTTGTCGATACACATGATGTCAATCTTATCCATTCTCACAATGCACCTGATACGTTAACGAATTTGTGTATCGATCTGTTTGGTGGAAAAATACCGATTGTGCACGACATCCACGATCTAATGAGCGCTCGTAATACAGCCTATGAGGATGGTCTGAATAAAAAGATCGACGTTTTGAATTGGCGCAAAGAGGAACGGCGGGCCATCGAACGCAGTGATGCCATAATTGCCGTTTCGGATTTTATCCTTCATATAGCGAGGCAGAAGGGCTATCGTCTTCCTAAGATTGCACACGTCTATGAAAATTTTATCCCAGAACGTTTCATTCCTAAAATTCTGCCACAGATAAAACAAAACTTTTCTGACCGGCCGATTCGTATTGTTTACGAAGGCTTTATTAGCAGCAATGGAGGCCACTATGATATGCGCTCCATCTTTCAAGCACTCGCAGCAGAGGGGCTTGAAGTGCATATATATCCATCACGCGAAAATTTAGACTATCAGACGCTATCAGATACCGTACCAAACATCTTCTATCATCCAAGTCTCCCACCGGATAAGCTTTTAAATGAGATCGCGCAGTATGATTTCGGCTGGGCTGGGTTCAACGATACGCTCAACAGGGTGCATATGAATACGGCTTTACCGAACAAGCTATTTGAGTACATAGCCTGTGGCTTGCCAGTCATCAGTTTCCCCCATGAGGCACTTAAGCGCTTTTTGGAGACACATAACTTAGGTCTTGTTATTAATACCGTATCAGGATTGACAGAACGGTTGCGGAATCCAGGAATGGCAGTCATACGGGAAAATGTCGGTGCTCACCGTTTAAATTTCACAGTTGAGGCCAATATTGGAGTTATAGTAGACATGTATTTAGAGTTGTGCGAAGAAACCGTTTCATTCTGCAATGAGCAAAGATACATTTAAATGAAAGCTCGACGGCTGTGAAATCAAAGCCGGATCCTCTCAGCTGGAATGGTTTACTTCCTTGATTTAATGACTTTACACGGATTGCCTACCGCAATGCTGTATGGCGGTATGTCTTTGGTAACGACGCTGCCGGCACCGATTAAACTCCCTTCTCCAATGCGCACTCCTGGGAGAATGATTACGCCCATGGTCACCCCCACATCCTTTTCAATATGAACGGGTTTTTTGATCCAGCCCTGACCGTCGATACCCGCGTCAACATTATCGATCATGTGGTTAGCGGTGTGTATCATGGTCATTGGGCCGAATCGGCTGCCTTCTTCGATAATCAATCCCCCAAAACCATTGACGTAGCACCCATAATTAAACCCGATATTATCTCCCAGCTCAATCTGGTCTCCGTTAAGCCACACGATCATGTCAACATAGTAACATTCTTTTCCAACCTTCTTGGCATCCCTTTGCCGGAAAGGGATAATACTTTTATTAAATTCAGTGAATTTCATAAGTCCTCCATTTTCAGTTATTAAATCAAGTAACGGAAGTGCCGAAGAATCGAATCCGGATAGATTACTTAATAGGGTACGCTCAGGAAAGTATCTTCATCAGCCAGGCGCGGATATCTGAGATTTCTTCGGCGCACACGCTGTGGGGTATGGGGTATTCATGCCAGTCGACGGTGTATCCGAGGTCGTTAAGCGCCTGCCGGGTTTCAACGGCTTTTACCAGCGGAATTACCGGATCCGACTGGCCATGGGCCATCATGATGGGCACCTGTTTTGCGGCTGAGCTGAATTCGGCGGCCGACTGTGCTACTGTGGGCAGGTGCATGGACATGGCCAGAATTCCCGCCAGCGGTTTATGGTAATGCAGGCCGGTATGCAGCACAATGGCGCCTCCCTGTGAAAATCCGGCCAGTACGATTCGCTCAGCAGCCATTCCGGATCGCAGTTCGTTCTCAATTAAAGCGGTGACCATATCTGCCGATTGACGGAATTGGTCCCGGTCGATGGAATCGGCAGTCAGCTCCACATCAAAGAGATCAAACCAGGCCCGCATAACCAAACCGCCATTGATGGTGACTGCCCGCAAGGGTGCATGCGGAAAGACATAACGCACCGCAAGCGAGTCGGGCAAACGCAGCTCGGGGACAATGGCTTCAAAATCATGGCCGTCGGCTCCCAGACCGTGCAGCCAGATAATCACCGCTGCGGGATCGCCAGATGGATTAATCTCAATGCATTCGGGAAGTTCTGAATTCAATTGGATGCCTCCTTCTTTGCTACGCACCAGAAGACAGAGGACAGAGAACAGAAGTCAGAATGGATGATTCATGTTCCTGTTTTTCGTCAGTTTTCTGACCTCTGACATCTGACCTCTGTCTTCTGTTCTTATTTGGTGATTACCTTGACAATTACGAAGGCGAATGTCAAATTGAACCTATGCGATCAGAAGGTATCCATATCCAGGAAACGCCGGATTTGATAAACCCGTTGTTGATCGCCGGGTTTGACGGCTGGGGTAATGCGCTCAAAATTTCGAGCGGCATGACCGCTTACCTCATTCGTTCGTTTAAAGCAAAACCATTTGCCGTCATGGACCCCGATGCCTTTTATCGCTATGATGAATTGCGGCCGGTGGTGCAAATAGAGCACGGTGTCATGAAGCGTATCTCACCGCCGGAAGGCGTTTTTTATGCCGCACAGACAGCACAAAATGAACCCGACCTGGTGATTCTGCAGGCCGATGAGCCCAACCTCCGGTGGCTTGGCTTTGTTGAGGAATTTTACAGCCTTTGCGAAAAACTCATGGTTAAATCCGTTATCACCATGGGCAGCATGTATGACCATGTGCTGCATACAGACAGAATCATTTCGGCAATTGCATCCAACGAGACCCTGTCTTCGGTCTTGCAGCAAAAGGGCGTAACATCAATAACCTACCAAGGGCCCAGCGCCATTCATTCCATCATCCATTCCGAGGGAACGAAAAGAAATCTGGCCTGTATGAGCTTGTGGTGCCACTGCCCGTATTATTTACAGGGGACCACCCACTTTGGCATTTTAGCTCATCTGGGCAAATTGCTTGGTGCCTTGGGCGACTTTGAACTCGACACGGAAGATCTGGAAACCAGTTGGGAAAAATTGCATGTTCAGATAGATCAGCTGATCGAAGACAATGCCGAGTTGCAGTCCATCGTCAAGCAAATACGCAAAGCCAAGGTCAGAGGGACAGCGGCTCAAATGAAGGGCACACTGCAATCAGACGATAAAATCATCAATATTGAGGACTTTTTGCAACCCAAGTAACAGCCGCTTCGAGGCTGCTCTCTTCCATCTCCCCCGGTACCAGCGACATCATCAAATATATGCTATCAGAAGCGGCCATGCCGCCCTCGAAAGGCTGCCGCCCTCGAGTGGTGGGATGTATATCGACCGCGCGTTAGGGAATGATGTCTTCTGACGCTATGGGTGCGGTAGTGACGATTGTTGTAGAGTCCTTTTGATCGATGGCGGGTATAATGCTTATGTTTTGAGTAATGTCGCCGGTGTTTGTTGCTGTGCCCGTACTTGGAAGAATGCCGGCGATGCTTCTTATAGTGCCCATATTTGCTGCCATGACGGCTGTGTTTTTTATGGTGCCCGTATTTGTGATGGCGTCTGTGTTTGTAGTGATGCTTGCGATACAGCCCCAGGTTATGGCGCTTATAGCTTGAAGAATAGGTTCTATGGCCAGTGCGGTAATAGGGATAATAGTATCCATACCCGTACCCGTAACTGCCCCAACGATCATCATCGTAATATTCGGCGGCGGCTTCAGCTTCCCGCAAAATCTCGTCAGCTTCTCGCACCGCCGCTTCAGCGCGTGCTGCAGCAGCCGCAATTCGCCGCTCGGCCTCCAACTGCTGTTGCAATAACTGCGCTTGTCTTTCCGCCAGTTCTTGCTTGGCTGCTGCTAAACGCTCTTCTGCAAGACGCTCTTCATGAGCCGCTTCATCAAAGGGAATTTCAGGGGATTTGATTAAGAGTTCGGCATGTTTAGGGGGTTGCTGGTTGGTAAAATACCGCACACCGTTTTCATCCGTCCAGGAATAAATGTCGGCGCCGGCATTGGGTATCATAAACCCGGCAAGCCCCAGAGCTGCCAGGGTTAAGGCTATCAGATTAAACCGATCCATGAGTGCCTCCCTTCAGCCTTTTCAAGCTTCGCTGATGCACATTCGGTATAGGATTCAAATCAATAACATTTAACATAACCATCAAATGATTGCTGTAAATTAAAAAGCTCCGGTCTCTGTCTGATTCTATTGACGCATCAGACGCCCAACCCGTCGACATTTTTCTTAATGGCGGATTTTGCCCGTTAAATCCGTGAAAAAGCGAAGACGTTTGATTATTGGACCGGCTAAATGGGCCAACCGGCTCAACCTAATAACCTTTTAGTGGGCTTCCTGGGTAGCACCCGTACCCTCAAAATCACCAACCATTTCATCCGGCGTTTCATCCGCCTGCCCCCTATCACGCAAAATCTCAGATGCAATTTTGTGGTGCAGCTGTTCCTGGCGAGAGGAAAACAATCGACGATTCACTTTACGCGCCTGACGGGCTTCTTCAAGAAAATAGGCCAGGACATCAAGATCGTCAGATACCGCCTGTCCGGATTTTCGAGCGGTCTCGATTTTGGCCATAAGGGTGATAAGTCCATAAAGATACAAGCTTAAAGTGGTCATCCGACGCAAAAAAAATTGCTTTTGCATGATTGAGCGCCCGAAAAATAGGAATCCTGTTAAGATCATCAAGCGAATACGACGGGCGCTAGAGCGGGCAAAACGGGCAGCGCGATTCATGCGTTTATCATAAAAGACCAGCGGCCAGTTGCTGCGGCGAAACATCTCCTTAAGCAGTGTACCCAATTGCGCCAGCCTTCCGGAAGTTCCCCCTTGAAGGCGTTTGCTTAAGGTTCGCAAGACAAACATGGCCGGATACATTGAATGAATCTCGGTGGTGCCTTCAAAAATGGTGGTCACTCGAAAATCTCGCATACGTTTTTCATATGGCTGTGTGGTCAGATATCCCGAGCCGCCAGCAACCTGGAGAGCATCGTATATTGTGTCCCAAGCGCGCGTCGTGCCAAACAATTTACAATGTGAGCTTTCCATGGCCACCAGGGCGGTGGGGTTGGCTTCCAGCATCCCGGCGGTAAAGGCGGTCATCGCAGAGGCGACATGTCCGTGGACTTTGGCTTTCACCATTTTCTCCTGAATAAGCTCGAACTGGTTGATGGGAACACCAAACTGTGTCCGACTGGCGGCTCGCTCGGCCATATCCTGCAACGACTGTTTCATCATACCCGCCGAAGCAGCGCCCAGCGCCATTCGTCCATAATTTAGGATGACCATGGCAATTTTAAATCCATCACCGGGCTGGCCCAATAGATTTTCACGCGGAACCTTTACGTCTTTAAATTGGATCGATGCGGTGGAGCTGGCCTTGAGTCCCATCTTGGGCATATCTTTACCGATTTTGACACCATCCCAGGTTGTTTCGGCGATAAAGGCACCCATGAACCCGGGCCGAGCCGGATCCATCTGTGCAAATACGGTTAATCCCCCTGCATAATTGGCATTGGTAATGTAGGTCTTGGTTCCGTTTAGAATGTAGTGACGGCCATCTTCTGATGGGGTGGCGACGGTTTCGATGTTTGCCGCGTCCGAACCTGTCTGGGGTTCGGTCAAGGCATAAGAAAAGATCATATCCCCGCTGGCCGCCGGAGCTAAATACTTACGCTTTTGCTCTTCGGAGCCAAACAGCACGATGCCCTTGATCCCAATCGAGAGATGTGCCAGCGCCAGTATTCCCAGCGACATGTTATGACTGGCCAGTGTCTCGACAACATGCAAATACTGGTTTAAACTCAGTCCGACCCCGCCGAATTCCCGCGGAATGGTAAGACCGAAAAAATCATTGCGGCCTAATTTCTCCATCAATTCTGCCGGCACTGTTTCCTGTTCTTCTAATAGCGACGGTGGGTATTCCGAACTCGCCTCAAGAAATTTATCAATGATATGACGGGTGGTTTCAGTGGCCTCAAAATCCTTGAAGCCATCAAACGGTTCAGTGTTCAGTTGCCCGAAATAGGTATTGATCAGAAAATTTTCATAATCCATTTGCAACTCCTTATAGGGGACATTAGCAGCGTCATGCGGTTTCAGCAGCAGCCAGAATTGATTGCTGCTTCAATCGTTCATATGGTATACAGTAAGCATTTCGATTTAGGGGTCAATTTAAGCCGCCTATCGGTTTTGCGCTGATCGACGGCAACTAAGCCTGGCCGACACTGATGCTTCTCGGTTTGGTCCGATGCTCGGGTTAAGTGGTCAAAATGGTGCAAAGATGCTCAAAATAAACTGGCGAAGGGAAAAGGTTTGATGGCTAAGAATAAAAGCGATCTGGTAGTTAAACAATTTGTATCACCATCGGGTCAAAATCAGTATTTGTTGATCAGCGGCAGCGAAGCGGCCACCATTGATGTTTCCGGAGCAATCGATGATGTCGCTAAGATACTGGCAGACAGATCATTGCCACTGAAATACGTGCTGGTAACCCATGCGCATCAATCGCACGTCCAGACGCTGCCGGATCTCAAACAAAAATTCGGTTCAACCTTTTGTTTGCATGAATTTGAATACCAGCATCTCAAAGAAACAGATGTCGACATTGAGCCGGATCAGATTCTAAATGATAACGATACCCTCATGCTGGGTGCGACGAAGATAAGGGTTTTGCTGACAGCCGGCCACACGAAAGGCTCGGTTTGCTATTGGATCAAAGAAGCCAATGCCCTGTTTAGCGGCAGCACCCTGCTAAAAAAAGGCTATGGACAAATCTGGGGGCCCAGCAGCATGTCACTGATGCATTTCAGCTTGAAGCGCCTGGGTTCCACCATACCGGCAAAAACCACTATTTATACCGGCAGCGGCGAATTGACCCGAATGGCCAATGAGGGCTGGATCCACTGCATGCGCTCAGCCTAATTCAGGGAAAATGAGGACTGCGCCGGTGGCATAACCCGCCCTTCCAGGTTCAACTAAGCCGGTTTAACCTGAGATATGATCTTCCAGGCTTCTTCTGCAGTTTCAACATATTGAAAAAGATCTAAATCCTTGGGAGAAATTGTGCCGGCCTCCACCAGGGCATCAAAATTGATGACGCGCTCCCAAAATTCCCTGCCAAAAAGCAGAACCGGTATGGGGGTGACTTTTTGGGTTTGGATCAACGTCATGGTCTCAAAAAGCTCATCCAGGGTTCCAAATCCTCCCGGAAAAACCGCCAAGGCACGGGCCCGCATAAGGAGATGCATTTTACGGATCGCAAAATAATGAAACTGAAAGCATAGTTCAGGCGTGATATACGCGTTGGGGGCCTGTTCAAAAGGCAGCACAATGTTCATTCCGATGCTGGGTACACCGGCCTCATGAGCGCCGCGGTTGGCGGCCTCCATGATGCCAGGCCCGCCACCGGTGATGACCACCATCTTGTCTTTGCCGGTGTTGTTGGAGATCAGACCGCCGAGTTTGCGGGCCTCGTCGTAATATTTGCTGTTGGCCGCAGCACGCCGGGCGCTTTCAAGTTTTTGTTTGAGGTCATCGTCGTTTTTATTTTTACGGTACTCGGCTTCGGCGGAAACCAACTGGGCTTCAGCTGTTTCCGGGTCCAGTGTGCGTGCACTGCCGAAGATGACCACTGTTGATTCGATATGGTTTTCCTGCAAAATCAGCTCCGGCTTCAACAATTCCAACTGTAAGCGCACCGGACGTAACTCATCTCGCAATATAAAGTCATCATCCTGGTATGCCAGTTTATAGGAGGATGAAAGGGATTGAGGCGATTCTACATGTAGAAGTGCTGATTTGGCAGCATCTAACGCTGATATAAAAAATCGTGACTTAAGCTTCGGCTTTTTAAAAGACATCGATGACACTCCTTTTCTGATTGTTAAGTGAATGCTCAGATGTTGATTTGAAAGTTGTCATGCACCGCTGTTTAATATACGATTAGTGGAAAAGCAACCCTGCATAAGATGACCCCAGGTATTTGAAAAAATGTTCGTGTGAGGCAGAAGCAGCGATGGGTGAAAGGTTTGGGCTGCTGATGACGACTAAGTTTTTGGCGTCAGGGTGCATCAGACCTAACCAAATGTTTTTTCACACAAATTAAAAAGCAGACAACAGAGGAGATGGTCCACCACGATGTTTCTGATGAGCGACATAATTGATTTGGCCATACAAATTGAGAAAAATGCGGAAAGCATCTATCGAAATGCCCTGTCTAAAATATCAAACCCGGCTTTGGTTTCGGTACTGGATTGGCTCATCGATGAGGAAGTCGCCCATGCCGCCTGGTTTCGGCAGTTGAAGAATAGCACCGGTACCCAGATCAAAGACCCGGCGGTCGAAGCGATGGGAAAATCCCTGCTCAGTGAGGTGCTGGGCAAACAAAGTTTTTCGCTCAAAGAAGCCGATTTCAGTGAGATTGAGCGGCTGGCGGATTTACTTTTGCTGGCGATTGAATTTGAAGAGGACAAGGTCTTATTCTACAAAATGTTAAAACCTTTTATTTCCAATTCTGAAACCCTTGATTTCCTTGAAAAAATTATTAGTGAAGAAAATTACCACATTCAGGAATTAAAGAAATTGGTGGATCGTCATACAGAAAATGGCACGATAATATCTGGAAACGAATCTAGATAAATCTAAAAAAAAGCCTCACGCAATCCCGCCCGCCTCGCCTGAGCGGCTCGCGATGGCGGGCGTGGGTCGCAAAGGCGCAAGGAAATAAAAATTATAAATTAACTTATAGTTGTTGGTATTTGATTACCCATAAACGGGTTATTGGTGGACGGACTCAACCCAAAATGCCGTTTATTGAGAAGCGGCATTTTCAACCGACGATATCCAGCAAGGAGCCCAGCATCTCTTCCTGGGTGTCGATTGTTTTTAAATTCGCCTGATAGGCGCGTTTGGTAAGCATTAAATCCGGAATCTCTTCCGCCAGGTTGACATTGGAGGTCTCTTTTTCAACTTTTTCCCCGTTTTCAATAGCATCGTACCGCAGGCCCGGGCTTTCGTCCTTTTTGATATTCACCCGAACGCCCCCATTGACATCTTCATGCAAGTAGGCGCGATTACGCTTGAATCCATCTGTGTTGACGTTGGCAATGTTGTCGGCTGTAACCCCCAGTTTCGTAACAAATGCTCTTAAAGCGGATATGGTGCTGTTCACTGCTGAAATCATTTGCCCCCCAAGGTCGCTGAAATGGTTGCCGTTCTGTAAAAAAATTAAAACTTCCCTAAATGCCGTTATTCCAACCGGAACATACTCCATCAAGTATAGTTGTGAGAGCCCGAATAAGAAGATGCACGTACATCTGGGAAGTTTTAAACTATTTTCATTTTTCCAATTATAAATACAATAATTGTGCCAAAACTGCTTATTGCATATTATATAATTATATTAGTATTTTATTATATATACCGGTAGAATAAAATGGTTAAAAATGACAATTATCGTCAATTATTTTGCCCTAAAATGTCAATCTGCCAGCTACAGCCTTGCTGCCTGCAGTCAGAACGCTAAATGACACTGGTTGGCGGCAGAAATTGCCGGTTAACGTTCATGCGGGTCTTCTTTGATGGGGATGTTTGCCTTAGGAAAATCAAGCCAAATGCGAATGGCAGCGGTGACGCATTAATCGAAAAGGGCGGCGATAGGAGATCTTGTAGCAGGTTATTTCAGGTGGCCTTATCTGAATACAAAAGGAGGGGTATCATCATCGAGGGTGACATGCTTTTTCGCCCGGTTGGGTGGTTTGAGATCCTTTTTCTTACGCGGCCGGTCCCGACCGGCGAACAATCCGGACAAGATGTAAAACGAAACGCGGTAAAACAGTCGCCAAAGCTGTAATACCAAATAAAACAGGCCCATACCGAGGGCTACCTGCACAAATGTCGGTTGGGCGGAGGTCCAGATACTAAATGCCTTCCATGCTTCTACCAGCCAATTTAAGGTAAGGTCCATGGTATCAATCTTTCCAGCTTCGTTTCCTGATATCCTCGTCCTGTCTCAATGTCAAGAAAACAATCATAGGCCCTTGCGGTCAAAATTTTGACAGAACACAAGGTGTTTCCATTGCAACCCATCTGGTATCCGACCTGGGTGCCCGCAGGCCAGGGGTTTTTGAAGATTGCATTGCCGTATTTAATTGGCATGAAAGTTGAATAATACGTTGGATAGTTCGCAGTGGTGCTTAGGCAGTATAAAACCCTGCGGCATCCGTCCCAAAGCGTCACATACTGAGGGACGCTCCTCCTTTATATGCCCCCGGGGCTTAGCTCACCCCGGGGGCTGCATCGGATGTGCGAGATGAAAGTTACAGCCCCAGTGGCGAAAGGATGAAGCAATCATGATTTGTGTAGTAGAGTATGGCAAACACATCGGAACCCTTCGAAACCTGTTTTCCGACAAGCAGCAGGCCCTGGCTTTTGCCCAACGAATAATTGCCCTTTCCGATGGTGAATACCGCAGTATCGGGCCACATCAGTGGTATTGCCAGGAAAAAAAAGAGTATGTCAAAATAGAAGCCATGCGGAATTGACATCCGATCAGGATCTCAAAAGAGGTGCTGTCTAAAAATTCAAGGTAAAGTTTTATAAAATAATACCGATAATTAAAACAACAGTGTGCAGGCGGGCACGCTGTTTGATATAATTCCTTAGGGAGGGGGCGGCTCATGGTGAGCCGCCCCTACTTTTTTGGCGTGTGGTTTGTTTGACTACACCGGTTGGACGTCACCTCATTAATTTGGCGTAGAGGTACCCGCCTTTATTATCTTTCCTTTGCTGCTGTTGACCCCCCTGAATTTGCGCCCTATACTTATACCGTTCGACATTGATTGGCGAAACCAGTTGTTTTTTTGGCTCTTAACAGCAGCGCAGATAGGTAAAGTATGTATAAATTCAACAAAATTATCAGTATCTTAGCCTCCATATTGACATTTTTCATCGTTTACGGGTCGCCGGTTCAGGCAGCTGCGATCGAGGTGCCGCGAATTTCAAATCACGCGGCCAAACAGATGGTTGACGACCCGGCTGTAATTTTCATCGATGTCCGCTCAGCAAAGTCGTATTGGCGGAGCACCTCGAAAATAACCCGTGCGGTGCGTGAAGATCCCAACGCTGTGATCCAATGGACAGCTAAATATACCAAAGATAAGACCCTCATATTTTATTGTACCTGAAAAAATGAAAGAACCAGTGCCCGGGCGGCGCGTCATTTCATTGAAAATGGCTACCCAAAGGTTTACGCCCTCAAAGGCGGCTGGGCCGCCTGGAAAAAGGCCGGCTATCCAATTCAAAAAAAATAGCACCGCCAATAGACTTTAGCCTTGCAAGATACCTTTTTAGTATTTATGATAGTTAATTCAAGGTATTATAAACTTAATCAAAAATTGAGTTTGAGAGATAGCCCCATGAGCGGTGTAGATAACCTGATTGCTTATATCGATAACGGCGGCACCCGCTCCGGTTCGGAACGGCGACACGCTTCCAAAACGGCGCATCTGCCCGACAGAAGAATCCAGTACGATCGCAGAAGCGGCGCCGATCGTAGAAGGATTCTCAACAAAAAAAGGAAAATGGGAAAAGAGCGCCGGACGACGTTTTACGATTAAAGATTTGATTGAAATACAATCCACATTAACATTACCCAAAGTTAAACTGCTGCACCCCATTTTAGATATCTGAATGAACATGCCCGGGATATAGATCAGGCTGCTGCCGAGCAGCTAAGCAAGGATCGATTGAACGTCTGTAACTTCCCTTTCACAAATGTCTCTTCACAATAGCCGGTCATGATATTGCTGCATGCTAAAACCGGTTATGATTGCCCTCTATTTGTATTTTCTGACAAATGAATTCGTTTTAATCATTTCATATCAAATGTTTAGGGTGCGGCATTATTCTACCGCAGCATCTTATGCGATGCACAGATGTCAACGGTTTGGCGTCTTAAAGCGTCTTTTGATTCAGGTCAATCATTTGGATGGGATATCGATGATATATGGTGCAAAAGGCGCTTACCGACTACGGTGGTGTCCGAACGTAACCATTCGATTTAGTGACGATATACGAAAAGCAAGCAGCAGTTGCATTGAATGCCGTTCAATAGCTCAAACGAAATCTGCCGGGGTTGATAAAGATAATGAAAAAATGCTTACCACATGAAAAAAAGAATTGTCTACTGCACGAGGATAAACCCGATCTTCGACTGGTCAGGACGAATTATTGCGTGCCGGGGGTCATGTCGCGCTGCAGTGCCGGTGAAATCTGGCATGACCAGAAGAGATGCAAATTTGCCGATAAATCGACGGTCCAAAATCGTTGTATGTATTATATTGAAACCATCGGCGGCCATTGCGATTGTGTTGATGCGCAGCGGGAAATGAAAAATATTGCCGATAAAGGGAGGGGCTAAACCAAAAGGATTCAACAGCGAGCTGTGGCACCATCGAGATGCATTAAAAAACCCCCGAGCAGCCCTCACACTACCCGGGGGAGTTTTAATTTTGGCCATAGTGAAACATTGTATAACCTGATTTCAACGCGTATAAAATGTACGATGCCCAGTCGCCATCCACTATGACCAATGTGGGCAAGATCCAAAATGGATCTTGCCCTGCCTGCCCTCAAATGATTATTACCAATGGCCAGCAACAATCATTGACATGCTGGTATGACTCTATCACAATATATTGATAAATGTCAAGAAAAAATACCATATATGGTATATTCGCACATTTATCAGTCGCAATCGATAGCACTGAATCCAGGTTCAAGCCGTAAAGATTCACCAAAACTGTTGGCGAAATTTGCAGAAATAATTCAATATGGGCTTTAATCTGATTATTTTATGCTTATGGTTGTTTTCTGAACTCATTTAATTCGTCTAAAGAGCAAAATTATCGAAGAAAACGGGCATTTTACTAGCGGCGATCGATATCCCCGCAGAAGTACGAAATCGTAAGGTTTGTATGGCAGCTGCGACTTAGGGAAAAGTTTTCACTAGATCAAGGCTTTCTGATGGCTTGCAGGCCATCGGGTGACACCTGATAACGATGGCTGCCTGCCGCTGAGTTTTGTGCATACACCAAATAAATGAAAAACCAATGAGATCTAAAATACAAACATGTTTGATCGCTGTCTTGCTGCTAGCCACGACAACGGTCACTGTGGCAGCAGCCAATTTGACCGATTTGGTGAAGACCATCCAGCCCGCAGTGGCCACGGTAGTCGCATATGATGTGAACAACAATGTCGCCAATATCGGTACTGGTTTCTTTGTAAACAAATACGGGCATTTAGTAACCAACCACCATGTGCTTATCGGAAGATTCAGCGCGGAGATCAGAACCGCTGATGGCGGCATCTATCGCATCAGAACGATTGTGGCCGAGAACCAAGACACCGATTTGATTAAGGTAAGTGTCGATATCCCCCAGGATAAAGTTCGCTGGTTAAAGCTGAGCGATGAGGTGCCTCCCGTGGCCCAGCGCGTGGTGGTCGTGGGCAGCCCGATGGGACTGGAGCAAACTGTCAGTGACGGGATTATATCCTCGGTGCGTGAAATACCCGGTCTGGGAACTTTCTTTCAGATGTCGGCTCCCATATCCCCCGGTTCAAGCGGCAGCCCGGTGGTCAACATGCAAGGCAAGGTGGTGGGCGTAGCCAGTTTTCAATTTTTAAGGGGCCAGAACCTTAATTTTGCTGTGTCGAGCAGATCGATCAATGACCTCAAAATTAAAACAACCGCGCAATCTCTGTCAGAATGGACTTTCGGTCGCAGCAAACAAAAACCGCGCTTGGCGGCGGAACTGTGCCGCAAAGGGTATAGCCTTTCGATAAACGGGCAAGAACAACAGGCCTTGCAGTATTTTAAACTGGCCGCCGAAAATGATCCCGGCAGCACCGCCGCCTGGTACGGTCTCGGATACTGTTATGCCGGAAAAAATTCGTACACAGAAGCCATCGCGGCCTACAAGCAGGCCATTCAGACAAATCCGGCCAATGAGGTTTCCCATTATCATCTGGGAAATTACTACAGCAAAATCGGTCGCTACAATGAGGCCATTGAATCCCTGCAGCAGGTGGTCACATTAAATCCGAAATTCGAAGCTGCCTATTTTAATCTCGGCATTATTTACAACAAAATGGGCCGGTACAATGAAGGGCGCGAAGCCTTTGAGAGAGTCGTCATCATTAATCCACAAGCACAAAATGCTTATTATAATATAGGGGTGACCTATACCAAACAGGGCCAATACGCGTTGGCCGTCCTGGCCTATCAAAAGGCCATTGAAATTCATCCCGAGTTTCCGGAGGCCATATTCAACCTGGGTGTTATACATGGCGAACTCGGCAACGCCAGAGACGAAATGCAGGCCTATCAAAAGGTCATTCGGATTAATCCGGATTTTGCACCCGCCCATTTTGCTATGGGGCAAGCCTATTTGCAGCAGGGGGACAAAGCCGCTGCGCTGGATCAGTATAAAATCCTCAAAAATTTGGATGACCAACTTGCGGAAAAACTATTTAAAAAAATCTACCATTAGCCTGATCTGAATGGATCCCCAAAAAACCGCCTATAAAAAGCTGCCCAACAATCGTGAGCATAACTGTTTTGGTTGCAGCCAGACCAATCCTTCCGGTTTGCAAATGGCTTTTTGGGCTGATGAGAATACCGTCACATCAAATGTCACCGTTCCCCAACACCTGTGCGGCTGGAACAATCTGGTCCATGGGGGTGTCCTGAGCACGATTCTAGATGAAATCATGAGCTGGGCCACGATCCATTTGCTCAAACAGATCCCCATGACCAAGTCAATATCGATAGATTTTATCAAACCGGTGTTTGTCGGCAACCCGCTGAAAGTTGAGGGCCGTGTACTGAAAAAAATCGACCGTCGCGAAGCCTTAATGGAGGGGACCATTCTAAACGCGGACGATGTTTGCTGTGCCCGGGCCACCGGAACTTTTGCCATCTTTTCACCGGCAGTGGCCAAACGACTTCAAATTACAGATAGCGAATCGCTGAAATGGTTTGAGCAGGTGTTTAAGCTCAAATAAGGTTCAGAGTTCAGAGGTTCAGGGTTCAGGGTCCACAGGTTCTGGCCACAGTCTACTTGTAGCTGGCTTCTGGCCTCTGACTTCTTGCTTGTAGCGATTGACAGATGATTTTTTACAGTCTTTTATTTAACCTCTGAAACTATGAACGTTGAACCTCTGAACCAGGCGATTGAACAGCTCGTCTTGATTCCGACGTGTCACCTCAAACAGCCGTACATCCGGTCGTTGCTTTAGTTCCGCAATAAGGCCGCTACCCTTCTGGGCAATGGTTGCCACCAATCGTTTGTCTGACGATAGTATGGTTTTTATGATGTCGATAAACCGCTCGGATAAACATTCCATTTTACCGATTTCATCGATCATGACCACACTGGATTGCGAAGCCGAAAATGGCAATTTATCCAGGAAAATCTCAAATCCGTTAACATCCACGCCATATTTTCCCACCCGGTAACCGGTACGCAAATCCACATGCGCCAGCATTCCAGTTTGGCCATTCAGGCTGCAAAGTTCAAAGCCCTGGCGGTAGTTGCCCTTGCGGATTTCGGCTGTGTAGAACCCAATCGGATTCAGGTGCTGCAATTCATCCACCAGTCGCCGAAAAAGGGTTGTCTTGCCCGATCCCGGCAGTCCGGTTATCAGGATATGGTCACGTCTATACATTTTTTTCTTCTGTTCAATATTCGAACAAATCAGACTGATTCAACTTTTAGGTTTCAGGTGTTCCGCCGCAGGCGGATTCAGGTGTCAGTTTTCAGAAGACAGATGAAAAATGATAAATTGATCTATCTGTCCTCTGTTTTCTGTGCTCTGTCTTCTGAATACTGACACCTGCCTGCCCGCCGAAGCCTTTAAGCGAAGGAGGGACACCCGAAACCTGACACCTTAACTGAGCAGATGCTCATTCCCAAGACGCACACGGGTTAACCCGGCATCCCGGGCGGCCTGCAGACATTCTGTCGCCAGCGCTGTTGAGGTTACAGGCAAATCGGACATTAGGAATTGAGGGTGAAAGGCCAGCAGGTTGTAGGGAATATCGGGGTTGATCCCGGTGATGAACTTGGCAATGCCGCCGATCTCCTTCGAATCGATATACCCCGGCACCAGCAGCGTGCTGGCGACCAGCAGCGGCGGAACCGGCCGCTGTGAGATTTTTTCAGCTGCGCGCCTAAAGTTGTCCAGTGTGGGCTGATGGGAAACACCGGTGAGCACCCTATGCAGCACCGGGTCCCAGGCTTTAAGATCAAACTTAACACAGCCGCCGGTTTCCAGTGCCATTTCCATCATCTGATCGAGCCGATTCGGACTGAGGGAGCCATTGGTTTCCCAGCAGATTCGCAAAATCCGCTCAGCGCCTTTTTGCCGCGCCAGCTTTGACGCTTTCAAAGAAAAGGGCATCTGCGGAGCAGGATCGCCGCCGAAATAGCAAATACAGGAGGTCCGTTCATCCACATCTGCAACCAAATCCTCAACTGTTTGAAAAGGCGCTGCCAAAGTTTGGTTGCGAAAATGCCAGTTCTGGCAAAACAGGCAGTTTAATGAGCAGCCCTGGAAAAAAACCGCCAGATTTTTATAGCCGGTTTCGGGGCCGCGTCGATAAGCATAGTCGGGAAAGCCGCATCCGGTACCGCCGGCGCATACCCGGTCCGCCACGCAATTGGTCGGCAGGGGATCATGATACCAGGACAGTTTGCCGCTGGTCGAAGTGGCGCCCACCAGATGGCCATTTTCATTGCGCCGCAAGCCGCAGTATCCGATGTCATTTTCAGGTATGCGGCAGCAATTGGCGCAAACCCGGCAGAGCACACCCTCCGGATCGTCCGGGGGAGCAGGCGGCAGTCCGAATTCCAGCCGGCTCTGGCGGTGAACTTCGGCGGCAATTTCCAGCGCCTCCTTTGGCCGTCGGCGAATGCAGTTAAGACAGAGTCCCAGGGCTTTGGATATCTCCGGCGACTTCCGTTGGCATAAGGTGCAGTAGGCCATCATTCTTTCCAAATAATCAGAGGTCAGAAGGCAGATGACAGAAGGCAGAAGTCGTATGTCAGCGCTTTTATCATCTGTCCTGAATTATACTTAAATTGACAGAATCGGAAAGTGAGTCAAGACTTCGTTTGGCGCAATGATATCACAGCTTAATAGGAGTCTACCAGAGTTTAGATCCGTTTATATTATCTGTAATTTTTTTGGACGGAATATCTTGCAGACAGGCGTAACAAATCCACAATAAAAGGGAATTGGTGGTTCATGCACGAAATCTAAAAAGAGAATC
>JAAUXT010139616.1_pt1 | contig 37948 bp, 30 predicted proteins | sample 7278171 | NCBI WGS metagenome assembly JAAUXT01 (sample SAMN14350112, study PRJNA611818) | marine sediment metagenome | isolation source: surface marine sediment (1.8m) | place: French Polynesia: Moorea | collected 2018-08 | reverse complement strand
TCCCCTTCCACTTTGCGCTTCGAAATCAGCTGCGCCTGGAAGGGGTCCCCATGCTCCGCTTTGATTTTCACTGGTGTGACTGGCGCAGTTGATGGCGTCAGTCCTGGCACAGGAGCCGGCGCTGTGGTGGCTTGAGAGGGTGCCGCCGCCTGTGAGGCCATGCCCACAGGCCCAAATTCTTTCTGGAGGTGCTGCATCAGGCCGGGGAGTTCCTTTGCTGGCGTCCGCTCCGTGGCATCCATGAGGAGCTGAACTCCCATGGCCTGACGAATCAGCCCCTCCTTGATCATTCATAGGCCTGTTAAAAGAAGTAATCATCATTCGTGTGATTGACAGAGCAATCCAGTAGAGCAGCACAGGCAGTGGACAACAGGTTGCCAAGAAGAATGACGTTCTGGAAATCTTCTTGCTTCTGAGAAGTTTCATGCCAATGTGGATGAGGAAGGGATATGGAAGAGTGAACATCAGACAGAAAGAGATCATGGCAATCTGCCATTCACTGTAGCACTGTACAGAACCATCATAGAACCAGACCTCCTTCCCAGCAACTGTGGTACATGTTAGGGAATAGAACACCACTGACGTGAGACCCAGGTAAGTGTACTTTATGACCTCAACAAGACCATAGATAAGTTTGAATTTAAAGTTTTTCAGTTTGTCTGTGAATCGGTGCTCAGTGCCAATCAGCCATTGTGACAGAAACAAACACAATAAAGCAAAGTTCCAAGAGACATAGATTCCCACTAGGAACAGAAGCCTAAACATAGTTTTGCTAGTTGTTGTCAGACCAGACAGAGCACATGCATCATATGTTAAAAAGGTAAGTTCAAAGTTCAATGCCATGTCAATGTAGGACTCAACCTGGCTAAAGATAGTGTTAATTGGTCTTGAGATGTCCAGAGATATTGAAAGGTTCATTGCAGATTTAACTTGAATAAAATAGGTTACAATTCCAAAGTAGCCCTTGTCAATGTAGTACACATCACTGCCACCTGTGATTGTGGAACATCTTTTGCATACTTTCTTTGCAACAAAAGCTGGAATTGCAAAAATATCATTTTTGAAAATGTACCATGAGAGGTATACAATAACAGCCAAAACTACAATCAACCACAACCAATAGTCACTGCATGATGTTTCATCAAGGCACTCAGATGACAGCATGGACAGGGAGTAGTGTTCTTCACAACTTCCACACAAGACTCCTGTTCTATGCCCTGAACATTGTTTAAAACCAGTGCAATCTGTAGTGCAACAGTACTCTGCAGGACACTGATACATTGCTATTCCATCATCTGCCCTTACACCCCAGAAATTGGGCCTTGCTTTGAGTTCATTGCCTGAACAGAAGGCACCAGCTGGACATGGTATGCAGCCTACTTCTTCTGATTTTGCACCTGTACTCTGTGTATGCAAACCAGTTTGATTTGGCTGGTATGAAATTATGTACTCTGTGTCTGTGGGAATGTAGAACGAAGGCTGGCAGGAAGTACATGCTATCTTTACATCCATGACTTTCTGTTCAATCAATTTAGTTTCCAGTGTCACATTTTGCCATGCATGGCACTGCACCACAACATTGAACTGAGATACATGTGCCCCTGCTGACATCTCAAGCTCCAGCAATGAGGGAGAACCATCTCTCAGAGGCCTCCTGGAAACTGATCCATCAATAGAGAAATCAGACATGGACAGGATGAATACAGCTGATGTTGAATCAAATGTATTGGTGTTCACGACAGAAGTGGTGTTTTTGATGAAGGTCTTAGTGCAGCTGTCTGACACAAAGATGGCGCCACCACCATCTGTAGCCTTGTTGTTTGTAAATGTGCATCTTGTAATGACAAGCTGCAGCACCTTGCAGCTGTCACCACTTGTGTGGCTCTGGACACTGAGTCCTCCACCCTGAACAACTTGGGAACCAAATCTTTCTGCAGAATTCTTCACAAACTGTGAATCAAATATATTGACAAAATTGTCAGGTGATTCCTGCAAATTTGCTTTTGGAGCAAAGAAATTGATTGCAATGGCCCCTCCTGGTCCTTGCTTTTTGTTTTTGTGGAGTGTGCAATTTTGAATTGTAACCTGTATCCAGGAACCAATGAGACCAAACTCCGGCTTTGTGAGAGTCAGACCTCGCCAGCCTTCAACAACACATTCAGTGAACTCCAAATCCAGCCTGTGTGAGATGATATCAACAAGTGAGGAATGTGAGGAGTTTGGAGTGATACCAGAAAAATTGCTATTTTTAAAGGTAGCATGACAAAACATTTCACAGTCAAGAGTGAGGTTACTCTCACTGAAGAAGGTGCCCATTGACACAAGCATCAAGTGTGACACCTGAACTTGCACTGATATGTTTGTAAGGTCAGACGATTGCAGAACAAGAGTCAGAGAAAATGTTGCTTGCAGCTTGAGATTCACCGAGTTGAATGCAACTGAAGGATTTCTGAAGGCAGAGTCAATGAAGTGAAGCTCCAAATGGGCAAAGGGTTCATTTGGTTTTGTGTCAGTCACCAAAGAGGAAAGGAATTGAACATCTCGGAACACCCCAAGTACATTTCCCAATCCAATCTGAGAGTTCTTGAATGAAATAGCTTTGAACACCAAGACAAGGTTTCTGTGGAAGGACTCTGCAGAGAGAGAAAACTCTGTTTGAACAATGCAAGGAGTCGAGCAGGAGATTGTAATGGTTCTTGGCATTGTTGGAACCTTCATTATGGTGGCTGTGTCAGTGTGTGTTGTCATTGTGTAGTTGTTGACCCAGATGGTCTCAATCCAAGTCATGTTTTTCTCTATGATGGTGGTCAGAATGTAGCTCAGGGAGGAGCATTTGGTTTCCTCTGGTTGAAACAAACACTCAAGATCATCATGGCCATCAGTTGATGCATAAACAGCTGTTGGTCTGCTGTTGAACATGTACATTCCAGCTGAAACAGAACAGTCATGTTAGGGCTTCGCAAATGACTTCTCAAGTCTTGGAACATTTAGTTTTTGTCAGTTGTGCTCTTTTTCTGAATTGTGCCAACTCAACTCGCTGATCAATGAAAAAACTGTCACAAATAAATGGGTGCGCAGAGCAAATGCGATCAACAGCCTCTGTCACATGGGTTGGGGTTCCAACTCTTTGTAGATCTATACACAAGATATCCACCTTGAATTCACACCATCACACAGTTGTTCCACAGCCTGTGGTGTCTTCTGACTGCACTTTCCTCTCTGTCTTTTACATTCAAAATTATGGACAAAACATTGTGCCTTTCATCTCCATTGAATACAACAACACATGCAGCAAGAAAACTATTGATGGCACAATAACACACAACTGACGTATCTGACAAAGGCAGGACATTCTGCTGTATTTTGTTTGTTTTTATTCCAAACAAATGAAGCGTAACTCAGAAGTGAATGTTCCAGTGCGAGAGTTCTTAGCAATTTTATTTTCGCCTGAATCAACACCAACGGTATCAAATCGAATTCGATCTATTCTTTCAAGCGTTCGTCACACCAAACACATCAATGCAGACAGAAACCAGTCACCTTCCAGAATATTATGCACCAATGTACACAAATTGCAAAACAAAGATCCCCCCCCCCACAATTGTAACACCATTCCAATGCACCTGCATCAGCAGTGATCTTCATTCAACATGTTCTCTGAATTAAAGAACAGTTAGAATAAAATTATGAAGCCCTTTCCTCAGTGAAAATTTGCTTGTTTGCCTGAGGTCTGCATTTAACAAAATCACACCACACTCACAACATTGATAAAGCTGAACAACAAAGTTTATGAGCTTCGTGAGGGTCCAAAGTTTCTTGGGGACAGTTCAGATGGCGCCACTGAGTTTGACAGCAGAGAACCCGGACGCATGATGACCGTAGCTGGACACGTGTATGGGTGAGTCGTCATCACCGTACATGTACCGCACCTCCGCTTTTTCTCCTGTAGACAACAGAGGAGAGATCAGACAACAGGGATGAACTGGTCATTGTGGAGTGAAGGGAGTCATGAACATTCATTCTGAACTACTGCAAGCAGCTCTCACTCTCTCGCACTCTCTTTCAATCTCTCTTTCTCTCAACTGATATCTCCCTCTGTCCCTCTCTCTTCTTTCTCTCACTCTGTCCCTCTCTCTCTCTGGCTCTCTCTCTTGTCTCTCTCTGCCCCTCTCTCTCTGCCCCCTCTCTCTCTGCCCCCTCTCTCTGCTCACTGTCTCTGCTCTCTCTGGCTCCCTCTCTGTCTCTTTCTTGCATGCTCTCTCTCACTCTCTCCTCCCATCCTTTCTTTCTCAATCTCTGTATCTCCCTCTCTCAGGTTCTCTCTTCTCTCTCTGTCTCTCTCTCCCTCCCTCTCTTGCACACACACACACACACACACACACACACACTGACCTTCCTTCAGCTGAGCCAGTCCACCACAGCCTCCCTGTCTTCTGTCATCCACTCCACTGTCGTCACCCTCACCCCATGCACTGCAGATCTGCTCGTCATTCGCGTACAGCCTGAACACCGCGATTTCTCCGTCATCCATGAGCAGGAAGGTGGAGACGTAGTACAGGCCTGCTCCACCAGAGGGAACTGTGAAGATGCCTGTGGTTGGGTTGTATCTGAAACACACAATCAAGGCATAAGAAGAACAACAACGTGACCATGAGAGAGAAAGGACACATGCAGAGGACGACAGTGTGAGAGAGACTGAGAGAGTGTGACAACAAAACAATACTGGCACACACCACTTTGCGGGAATTTAGGCCAAGAATGTAAGCGATCAAAAATACTTCACAGAAACATCATCACGCCGGCCATGGAGTTGAGTTTATTGTGCCCACAATTTCAGAGGCAGCTAGTTCATCCCCAGGCAACGTCCAACTCACCCATTCCTACCACTCATTGGCCAACTCCTCAATCTGCACGGGGTTGGTCAACTCACCCATCTCCATCATTGGTCAAGTCACCCATCTCTATCATTGGTCAACTTACCCTTCTCCATCATTGGTCAACTCACCACTCCATCATTGGTCAACTCACCCATCTCCATCATTGGTCAACTCACCCATCTCCATCATTGATCAACTCACCCTTCTCCATTGTTGGTCAACTCACCCATCTCCACTGTTGGTCAACTCACCCGTTTCCCTCGTTGGTCAGAACCCTGTCGAACTTGACCGGGTCGTCAGTGCTGTCGTCAAGCGCAACATTGGTAGTGAGCACAGCATGGAAAGCAACGACGGCTGAAACAGAACCGAACAGCTGTGTTTCTGTCACTAGCACGCAAAGTTGGAGACGGAAAATACCTCCCTTGTGGGACAGGCATGGACCAGAGAGCCACTGAGGAAATGTCTCACATCTCATCTGTGGAGACATTCAAATGGTCAGTTTCAACTTGGGAAAGATAATTGTGTCTAGTGTGCTGATCACAAACTTACTGTCACTGGTTTTCAAATCCTGAACATCAGCCTTGACCACAGCCACTTCTGCCTCCAGCTGCTGGACAGTTCTGTTGAGAGCTTCCTTCATGTTTTTGCATTCCTGCCCTTGTTCCTGGATGGTTGTGGCCATTTCTGCCTTCACCTCTTGGATTGTTGTGTTCAGAGCTTCTGTTGATCTCTTGCAGTCTTCCTCTTTTTGTTTGATGGTGTTGTTGAGAGATTCAATGGTGGCCTTGTACTCAGCTATGACATCACCTTGCTCCTGGACAGTTTTGTTGAGATTTTCATTGACTTTTGCCTGCTCTTGAATCAACTCCACAAAACTCTCCATTTTTATGATGTCCATGTTGCAACTGTCTGCAGACCAAGCAGGCAGAATAATAACCAGAAGCATGCAGGCTGCTTTTGTCATGTGTGTCATAGTTTCAGTTCTCCTATTCTCAGTTCTGTTCGAAACTTTCAAGAAATGGATTTCTGAGCGTATTTCCAAGGCCAAACAGCGAATATTACAGTTTACTGTACACAGTATTGCTAACGATCTGTGTATCCAGAAGATTCAATGGCCTGCAGGGAAATGCTTTACCCCAGCCTTCTGTCAATGTGACTCACCCCTGGTGCAGTAGCAAAGGTGAGCAAGGGAACGTCCTGTTCTGTCCGCAAATGGAAAAAAGCGGAGTGCCTTCCCTTCACCTTTTAAGAAGATCACAATCCAAACCCATAGCACAGGCATTCCTGGTGCTGCTACGCACAATGTCAGGCTTTTGTGAATTTCATTTGGGCTGCCTCCAAAAGTGCAATTTTCTCTGTTGTTGAATTGTCAATAGTTCTGCTGATATCATCAGAAAAGGTCACCATGAGTGCGTCCATTGATCTGTGCAAAGGTATCAAATTACCTCTGAATGCGAGAGGAGAACATGACCTTCAATTAGCAGCAGGGAGCCAGGGCTCGTTTGTTTCCTCCGTACCTAATGCTGCATCTCCAGGACCCCTCAAAAAAGCTAAAAATAGCAACAGAAAGGCAGAATCAAAATTCTGCAGTCACCCAGTGAAGGTAGTGACATTTTCAGGACTCTCCTGTCTCTGGCTCCCCAGTGGTGTCTCAAAACTTTTAATTGGAAATATCATAGTGAATTTCTGTCTGGTTCCGCTCTGAACATGAAGAATTGCAGCGTGACCAGACCAGCTGTTTGCAGGCAGAAGTCTGTTGATCAAATGGGTTCCACGAACACAGTGAGGAGTGCACAGCAGCTCATGGTGCGTATGTGATGACAATAGCAAAGTCTCTCAAGGCCAGATTCTCCATTTGCCCTGATGGAAGCCTAAAGTGGACCAGAGTGGGTCCTAATGGAGAGAAAGTGCTCTCGCATGAATTATTTAGAGCCCAAAAGCTTGCTGCACTGCAAACATGCAGAGTGGAAATACAAGCTTTGTGATACTTGGAACAATGCATTGATTGATTCACACCCTGGGTTATACATGTGTGGTTCTCTGCATCAAACCTGTCTCCATCTGTGGGATTCTCCTTCTCCCACATCCCTCCGGGAACAACTGCCCCATTTTGGGTCTGTCTTTATATTTGTTCACCAACTGTTTTTCATAAAACTAACTGTTTCAAGTTGAAATCAAGTGGAATCAAATTGTATATTGGTGGTTTTGGCATTTAGCTGTTGGACTGGTATTGTCTTGGAGCAGATTGCAACGACAATAGTTTTATTTCTTTTTGTTTGAACAATACAGCTTTTGCAAAAAATCATAAAATTCAACAAGGATTATGAACAGTATTAAAAGGATGGTGAAAGTTCTGTCCAGCCTGTTTACCAAAAGCAAGAGCTCTTCTGTTGGTGTGTTTGGTTCAACTATAAATCCAAGTTGAGAAATTACAGATTTAACGCCATTTGTGATGCATGCAACGCACAACAATGAAAGAGACAAGGCTTCTGCTCTGTTGCTGTTGACATGTGCAAAAGGATATGAAACTATGTGATGAACAAGGAAAATTACATTAAAAATAGAACAAAGTATAAGCCTATAAATGTTATTGTGAATCAAATAAAAACTGGAAAATATTAATTTTCTAATTTCAATGACACATTCCCAGAAGCAATATTCTTTTTTGTAAGCACCTTGATATGTGTCCAACAAGATTTGGGCCTCTGTCGAAACAGAACAGCCAATGCTAGTTCCCGACCTGTTTGTGCCATCCATCTGCTGTTGTGTGATGAGCCAATGCTTTCTGAGCAATATTGGGACTACTGCTTGTCGAAAACCCCAAAATACCAAGAGAGGAAAGGGAAACACACAGGCAAACATGACCTGAACATACCCAACATGGCCTCTTCTGAGTAGCTTCCCTGCAATGGGAGAAACGAAGACCAAGGGTAATGTGTAGAAAGCAGCAAATAGTATCACACAGATTTGCAGAGTTGAATAACATTCAACTTCTGCATTGTACTTCCAATAGAATTTGTCTTTTATTTTGACACAAGTCAGCAGAATAAATGTTGCTCCAGCAAAACCACTGTAGCTGTACTTTGATGTTTCTACAAAACTTTCCAACAGTTTGTGCCTGAACTGTGCCAAAGCTTTCTTGAGTTGGGGTGTTTCACATAACCAGCTTCTTGTCACAACACAAAATATTGCCAAATTTGCAGAAAATAAGAAGCACCAAACAAGAAATACTGTCACAGTAAAAATAGGTCTGGCCAAAACCTTGATTGAAGCATCAATTCCAGGAAAGGGACAAAGCTCCAAATGGAGAATTTGCTGGACATCAACATCCACGTATTTCATGAAATATTTATCAACAGCATTTGCCACGCCACTTTGCACGTCAGAATTTTGGAGCTGAACCTGAATCTTCAAAAGGCTAATTATGTTGCCAAAATAGACAAGAATATCGAAGAAAGCATTATTTGCTTCGTGAGAAACTTGCTGACAAGATTCATTGTCAGAAGCACAAATTTGGTGCCTTTTGAAAATAGTTTGAAACCCAAGCAGAATATTGCCCCTATACATGTACCAGATCAAGTAACTGAAGGCAAGTGCAAAGACCAAGGGCCAGAGCCACTGGTCATCACACATTTCGTCTGCAATACAAATTGTGGACATGAGGGACTCTGTGAAACCTTCTTCACATTCACCACACAACTGGCCTGTCCTGTACGGGGCACATGTGTCATAAGCATCACAAGCCACATCAATGTTGTTGCAGCAGTACTGAGCTGGGCAGGACGCAAAAAACATGAGCTCACTATCCCAGTATCCCCAGTAGTTTGGGAGGGCCTTGATATTCCCATTTACACAGTCTGCACCAAAAGGACAGGGTTGACATGGGCTCTTCTGAACAAAATAATGTTGAAGTAACACCTTAGCATTAATGTTTGAAATGCTGTTGTAAAGTGACTTTATGTGCAGAGTGCCATTACCAGCTGCAAATGGTTTTGCAGTACATTTAATGCAAAAAGCAGAGAGAGATGACAACACACCAAAACTGCTGTTTTCAGACATATCACTAAGATCCCAACTTAGAACATTCAGAGAGTTCAGGAACAGAACAATGTCAGTTCTTTGACAAGATAAATACACATTGTGCAACAAATAGGGTCCTGGAGCATTTAAGAATATGCCAGGAATGTTCATACCACTGCTTTCAAAAAGGTAGTGAAACTCAATGTTCCTGAGATTGGAAAATATCATCAGAGAAATAAAGTCTGCTCCTTTTGAAAGGCAGCAGCGAAACATTGTGTTTTCAATTTCTAATTCTGTTTTGAAGGTAAGTTGTGAACTCTGAAATATGGAACCACCATCTGCTGCTGCATTATTTTCAAATCTGCATTTGTCTAGAATAATTTCTCCTGTCTGGTTGTTGTTCTCTATAATTTCAACATGAAGGTACAATGCTCCTCCATGACTGGGCACTCCAGTAGCACTATTATCAATGAATTCAGACTCAACCACTTGAACAATTGAAGATTCATAAATATTGAAAGCCAATGCACCTCCATAGGTGCTTGAAGTGTTGTTTTCCCACTGGCACTGAATGATAAACATTATCACTTTGCTTGGTGGGGTGTCTGTTATCAACAAGAATGTTCCTCCGGTTTGATCAAAGCCTTGTTCTGGGACCAGATTGTGTGATAAATTTGTGTTCGTGATGCAAATTATGACACTTGGTTCTGCCATGGCACAGCTAACTAGCGTGTTTATTGCTGAGCCACCCTTCAGAGCAATATTGCCGGCAAATTGTGAGTGTGATATGTTGACTGTAGAAGTTGTGTGCACTGAAACACAGCGAGACTCAACACCAATGGCTCCTCCATACTCTGCAGAGTTTTTTGAAAAGCTGCTGTTGGTCACACTGAAGCTGAGAAACTCATCCCAAGACAGATAAATTGACCCTGAATTCTGTCCCACATTTCCATCAAAATCATTGCTGGTAACATCTATATCAACCAAAGAATCCAGCCCTTCCACAGAAATAGACCCTGACCCTTTGGCTGTATTGTCTACAAAGCGATTGCTTCTAATACTTACATGGATAGAGGACACAGAGAACCCCTTCAAGGAGAACAACTGTGTTAGCTGAAAAAGGCACCCCTTGATATAAATAGATCCTGCTGAGAACAACAATACTCCTGTGTTTCTGAAGAACCTACTACTGCGCACAGTGACGCCACTGTTGGGGCTACACTCTCCATTGATATAAATAGCCCCAGAGGATGCTCCGCTGTTTTCATAAAATTCACAGCTGATCGCACTGACAATAAGCGAGGCATCATAACTTCCTCGGACGAAAATAGAACCAGCTGCTTCTCCAGTGTTTGCATTGAACTTGCAGCTAACCACAGACAAGGCAAGAAAGAAGCCTGGCCCCTCAATGAACACAGATCCAGAGGACTGCATACGTTGTCCTATGTTTCCATGAAATTCACTTTCACTCACATTCATCACAATGGAGCTGGCCTCATTTCTAACCCCAATGCACCCTCCAGACCCCCATCCAAATCCTGTGTTGTTACAACACTTACATCTGGTCACAATGATGGTGAAGTGAGAGTCTCTCCCATCAATGTGAACAGACCCTGCATGTCCTCCTGCATTTTCATGAAACTCACTATTTGAAACTATAATGTTGACAGAAGAGTTGGACCACCCATCAAAAAACAGAGACCCTCCATATTGCCCTCTGTTCTTGAAAAACTGACTGCTGCTCACACTGACATCCACAGATGAGCCACCTCCAGCAATGCATACAGTCCCTCCAGATTCCATCATAATTGCTGTGTTCTGGTGAAACTTACTGGTCATTGCACTGAAAGCAATGGAGGAATCACTGACATGTACATAAACAGAACCTGCAAACCCTCCTGTGTTGCTGTAAAACTCACTGTCAGTCACAGTCATGGACACCACAGAGTCAGTGCCCCCAATCTTTATGGACCCTGCACCTCGTCCTGTGTTTCTATCGAAACCACATCTGGTGACATTGATATGAAATGATGACCTTGATGCTTCAACCCAGATACACCCTGCCTGTCTTCCAGCATTTCCATAAAACTGACTGTCTGTCACCACCAATGATGTCTCTGCACCTTGCAACACAATGACCCCTGCATCCTCCCCAAAATTGTGGAGAAATGTACAATTTGATACAACAATGTTCTGGATTTGTGACACAAGCTTCTTTTGACAGTGATTGATTGTGATTGGTGACACTGATACTCTGTTTGCCAGAAACACAGTGTCTTCAACAAAAACGTGCACCACAAACTTGTATGAACAGGATGACTCCGAAAGAAACAATGCTAAAGAGCCTGTATTGTTTGTCATTGAACAGTTTTGAATTGTGATCACTGAGAAAGTCTGGTTTTCAGGTTGGCCTGGATTCAGGACCTTCACAAAATTTAAACCCTGTGTGTTGATGACTGAGGAATGTTGCAGCTTGACAGACAAACACAGACAATATTGCAGCTGAATGCTCCCCTCCTCTGAACTGGTACTGGTTGTTTTGTCTGGACTGACAGAGAAGGAGCAAAAAATACAGTAAAAGATACAATGTAGTTTTGACATAGCATCAGTAGAAAACAGAAAATCAACAAAGTCAACATTTTCTGCAGAGAAGTCTGGCTGGCCCAGGAACCTGAGCACCAAGCCAGCAATAACAAGATTTTTAAATGATAGTGTGTTGTGTTGTAGCTGCATATCTCTTCCACACACAACAGGGTTTGTTGAATTATCTGGGAATGACAAACTCAAGAACACTTGAAAAATATTACACTGATCAGACAAACCATGACTTCCATTAATGTTTTCAAATTCTATGTGAGGCTTATCTTGGTTATTTTCACCAGAAACTGTCACATGACAATCATAGCTGCTGCTCTTGTTGTTCACATGTTTAACATATGGCTCCTTGAGTGTGCTATGGTGATATTTGACCTCAATAGCAATGTGCACATGAGACACACATGCATTCTCAATGATGTAGGCCATTGTTCTGCAGATGCTCATAGTGTTCAAACACTGAGCATCATCAGCCCCATCCACTGCCACTGTAAACTTCCTGGTTACTTTGTCATTCTGATCTGCAACTGTCCCATGCGACACAAAGTGAACAAGGAAGTAGTGAAGCAATAATGTTGGCATGACCAACAGAAATGGACTTTTGTTGTTGAGGTTATTCACATTGACGCACTCACCCGCCACAATGCAACAGAGTGCAAGCAAATTGCCGCGCAACAGGGAGTACATTTTCACCTGCTCTCCACCAATATGCACTTTCCTGCTGCTCGCTCATTCATGGGAGTTTGTGCCCGACAAGTTTGTGGTTGCACCCTGTGAATTATCTCTATCCATACACGGGTGGGGAGATAGCTGGTTTTACACCCCTGCACTGTTTTTGCAAATTCCTCTTGTTTTCTGCATCGCACTTGTGCAAGTTTGCAGTAAGCGAAGGCATGAACCAGTGTGAGCACAGCTGCAGGTGGAGGCGTTGGTTTCCAGCACCAGGAGCTTCTCCTTGTGACCACACAATGGGACTTGTTTGGCTGTGCATACAGCAGGCTTGCTTACTTGTCGAGTGGTATGAGGACGAATTTCTTGACGCTTTGAATCTGTTTCCTTGCTGTGCTTTCACGAACACGTTCCTGGTGTCTTGCTGTCGCTTACTGTTTATTGTTCTTTTTTGTTGAATTAAAATGCAAACTCTACAGAAACCTTCTGAAAAGGCACCCTTTCAATTTTTTGGACCCAGATTCAACATGGTCCGAAACACAATGCGTGTACTGCTCCTGAAAAAAACGGTCCTGTGCGCTTATCTTGGTGCTGATACATCAAGAGATCATGGAAAAGGTGCCCACCTCATGGGCACAAAGCACAAAAGCACGCGATACAAAGAAAACAACAAATCTGTTGTGTTCGAGAACGCGTGGTCCAGGGCGTGAGACTTTCCTTCCACATCCAGTACAACAAGAAAAAGTTTCGTGATGTTGTTATTCTGCACGCAAACATGGACCCAAACCCACGTGACCTTTGAAGTAAAAGATCCAAAGCTTGCAAATGTCATTGTTGTAATTACGGGCATGGACTGATTGAACAGGGCAGACCGTTGCCTGGAGCCATGATGCACAAAATCACCACAACCCTCCTGGTGCTGCTTCCAAAATCAATTTTATTGCCAATTAAAAAGACACAGCCTCTGTACACCAGCCCAGAGAGTGTAGGAACAAAGATCAGATCCAGACACTTGCGAGTGCGAATGCGAGACAGTGCGTGTGAGTGGCAAAAAGAGACAGGCAGGGAGAGACACAGAGAGAGACACAGACATAAGTTGTGTGTACTGCCAAATATCTCCAATCTGTGTGATGTACAAAGTCCTGAGTGTGTGGAAATCCCTTCTGATCTTTATCTGGATCCATCTCCAGCTCAACACCACGTGGTGACCAGCCATGACAGGTATCTGTTATCAAAACAAAGCAAGTACACTGCTATCACTCAGACTTCTTGAGCTCAGCAAAAGAATCACAACATTTCTTTCTGAAGGAAACTGTCACCAATGCCAAGAGCACGCGTGAAGGATAATAAACGTGGCAGCATTTGTTTTTCAAAATCAGACATGGAGAGTGCCTCAGACCCCCGAGGTCTGGTGCCCCCACCTGGTGGTCATTTTCCTGCTGATCCGAGCAGCAGAGCTGCAGGGAGTAGTGAGAAAAACCTGCAGCAGGACAAGCCAGACCTGAAACAGGTTGCTGAAAGCAAAGACAACAATGGTGGTACTGATGGATCTGACAGTGCAAGTAGCAAAGAGGTGATGACATTTGACGAGTTTATCAACGGAACTTCTTTTCATGGGGTCAGGTACATCTTTGACCCAAGATTTTTCACCATAAGAAGGCAAATTCTTCCTTTTAATGTTCCATTCAGTATCATCAGGTGTTTTCACAAGCAAAACTTTGTGTGCAGCAGAAATTGCTGACTTCTGTTCCAAAGACTGACGGCATTACATCGCAGGGAAGGTCGCTGGTGCCCAAGATCTGTGTTCTCTCCTGTGTCAGTTCCATCCAGAAAATACAAACATTCCTCACCTGTGGAACATTTTGAAAGCCCATGAAAAAAATCAACCAAATACTGTTTCGTTTCACCAATGCGGGCGAAACCACTTGCCAAATGTTTTGCTCCTTGAATTGTCATGTTCTACGGTTTGCACAACAAATTGGGCGGCATGTAAAATTTGCGGTACAAAGCCACAGAAAATGAACTACATTTGTCATCATTTTTGCAAAACTGTGTCAAGATTTAATGTTGTTGTTGTCTGTCCTTCTGTGTGCTTGTTTGAAGCTTTTCTCCCATGACAGATATTTCTGGCTGTGCCTACTAGGTTTACAGTTTTGGCAAGAAAATGTAATTTTTGTTTAGTTGTTTTGATTGCAGAATTGCTTGGTTTGCTGTTGTTGGAGTTGTCACTGGGCTGTGGGTTTATCAAGTTGTGGCACGGACCGACGTTTTTCTTCAACACAAGAGCAATGTGGATGTTTTGACAGTTTATCCGGAGGATGGCAGACTCCAGTTCCCAAGTGTGACCATCTGTAACCAAAACAACTACAGGTGAGTGTCAGGATCAGTGGGTGTGAACATGGGTGAGGTTTTCACAAGTATCATGGGTTAAAATTTTGCTTTGACCAAGCTCTTGAAAAGTGCTGTTTCATTTACAAAACTGCAATTTTGTTGTGCTCTTGTTGTTGTTGATAATTTTGGCAACAACGAAATGTTTGTACTTGAAGAACTCTGCGTTGTTTGTTGCAGATAAACAGAGGTTGCATTCTGAGTTTTGTATGTTGCTGATACCTGGTCAGTTGCTTGGTAAGGAAGGGATCTGTTGTACCTTCTATTGTTTGTTGCAGATTGACAGGCACAGTGAACTGGGGGCTGTACTCCTTCATTGAGCAGGTCTTTGATGCAACAACCAACTTGGGTGAGTTGATGTTTTTACAGCTGCTGCAACACAGTAGCAGAACAGACTTACTTACAGAAATCACCACTTTTGAGACATGTTCTTTGGTTGGCCTTTGCTTCATTTGTTAATCATAAGCCACTATTGTTAACACAACTCTATCTCTTGCAAATGTGTGTGTTCGTCAATCACACAACCACACAATACCTTTGCAGAGCTTCTGGATGCAGTGGAAGGGCACAACCTGTCAGGGGTGGATGCAAAGCAATTCATTTCTTCTGTTGGGCACCAGAAGGAACAGCTCATCCACAGGTCAGCACTCTCTCTCCCACCTTGAGCTAATTGGTAGATCTATTTGGCAGACAACCAGATCTTATGTCTCTTGACAATTTATGCGTCTCAAACACTTGTCCCTCACACCTCTGCTTGGCAAAATGTTCACATCTGCAAAGAAGAAATGTATGTTCAACAAATATGAAGCAACTGGCTGACCCTGCAAACAAATGGGTTTCACCACCGTCTTTCCTTCAGTCTGCTATACTACACAACACACACAGTCAAGATATTGGAAAAAAGCCCAATTGCAATGTTCCTTCTCATTCAGTTCTTTGTCACTTCAAACATAATTGTTACTTCACACATTTTTGTCAGATGTTTCTGGCAGAACCAGCCGTGTAACATCTCTGGAGATTTCATCACCATCTTGACTGATCTGGGGGTCTGTTACACCTTCAATCCAACAGGAGAGCTTGAGGCCACCCAAACAGGTAAATATGTCCTGTTGACAGGAAAAGTAGCTTCAGTTTGGTCACAAATTGTTTACCTCGAAGGTAACTGTCTCTCCCATTACATTCTCTGCTCACAGACAAAAGCTCTCACCCACATGGCACAGATTTCTGTGTGGTTCTTCAATATTTACATCGTCATTTCTGCTCCTCCTGTACTTCTGTTGCAGGAGTTGAAAATGGCTTGAGTTTGGTCCTTAATGTTGAACAATATGAACACATGAGTGGTCCTCAGCTCAACGTAGGAGCCAAGGTCAGGCTGTTGTGACAGAAACACGCATAGAAATGCACACACATACGCAACACACAGTCACACTCGGCTTGCTCTTTCAGATCTTGCTGCATGACCCTGAAGATTTCCCTCATATGTCCAGACAGGGTTTTGCTGTAGCCCCAGGCAGCACCACACTGGCAGTGGTCCACAGACAGGAGGTCAGGTGTGAGTGACAAGACAACAATGAATCATTGTTTGTGAACACAGTCTGGACTTCGATGCTCCTTCTGATGTGTTTCATGTTTGAATAAATTTTCAGGTGCACAATTTGCCTGAACCTTATGGAGATAGTGAGGAGAAAGATCCAGTTGCTGTTTCCCAGTGTCAGTTGGACTGTGAGGCTGAGAGGGTTGAGCAAATATGTGGATGTGTGGATGTGCACATGGAACCCCCAAAAAATGGTATGAGTACCAAGCCAGCACAAACCCAGACACAAACCCAGTCAAATGTGCTGTTCAAAACAAAGCACAACCTTTTGCAGGTTCAACATGTGACATGTGGAGCAAATTTGCTTGTGTTCAGAACAAATTTAACAGTGAGTACACAGAATAATTTGTGGAATATTTGCAGTGTTCTGCAGGTGATTATCTTTCGTCCATTGCTTTTTTCTCAGACTCCATGATTCATAACAAGGCTGGATGTCTGTGCTCTGTTCCCTGTGACAGAATTCTGTACAGGGCCAGCTTGTCTTATGCACAGTTCTCCACCAAAAATGTGCAAAGATTTGTGATCAAAAATAAAAATGATGAGGAGCTGCTTCAGGTGAATTTTGTCTCAACAAAGTATCTCATCTACCATTGATGCAAATCCCTGATCTCCACGTAGTCATGTGTGTCTGTTCCTGCAGGAACACCTCTCAGCTGCAGTAGAGGATGCTCACACCCACCAGGTGGATCTAGTACAGAGGGACAGAGAGCAGGTGGAACAACTCAATGTTACATTGGCAGAATTCACCTACCTTATGGAGAAACGCATCAATTACTTCAACACCTCGGCTTTCAAGGAAATCAGTGCCAGTTATTTTGGAAGCAGCACCATTCAGGTCTCTTTGAGCTTGTCATGTTCAATAATTGCAGTATAATTGTGGCTTCCCCTTGATCAGTGTGTTTTTGATCAGCATTGGATGTGTGTCCCACTGTTTCTGATGAGATTAGGTTCAGCAGGACATCAGGGAAAGGAAAAGATCATAAATTCTTTTGAAACATTGTGTGTTGATCTTTCAGAATGAATTTGATGAATTTGTAAACAAGATAGAAGAAGGGAAAATGCTGTTGAATCAATCAAAAATACCAGTTTACAACTTGAGTGACTTCAGTACTATTCAGAGGACTCTTGTCACAATTTTGGGATTTGTCAATATCAACACTTCATCATTCCTAAACAATGCACTGGAAACATGCCATACATCAATGTCAGCAGAAGTAATGGGAGTAAATGCATCAAGTTATTCTCTTCCTGATGACTCTTTCTGGACCCAGAATCATCACTGTGACTCACTCCTGCATGACCTTCATACCACCCACGAAGACACTCTCAGCACTGGCTCTCCACTGGAATTTCAAGCCCTGGAAATGTATGATGAAAATATGGACATGATCTTTGGGTTTGAGCTTTCTACAGACTGCAAGCCAAAGAAGGAGAATTTTTTGGATGCATCCAGAAACTTGGTGGATCTCATATTCACAATCAGTGATTTGATAAATTCACAAGATGTTTTGGAAGCCATGGAACTTTACAACAATGTTGATCACTCTTCTCTGAATTTTCCATTTACTGACACAATGGCACTTGATTTGGCGTCAGAATGCAACAAGTTCATTGAGAAATTGGACACACATCTCAGCCGTGGTTGGGGGGATTTTATCACTGATTTTGCCAACTTGCAGGCAAACAAATATCCTGATCGCCATTTTGAATTGCTGGAGAAATTGGTCACAACAGATCTCAGTGTAACCTTCCAAAAGTTTGCTGAGGCAGTTGCACTGGGAACACAGTTCATTGCTGGAAACATCACAAGACTTTGGCAAGAAAGAGAAAACGAGAAACTGGCCAAACAGCTGTCAGCACAGGCTGTCAGCACAGGGAGACAATGTGGGTAGATTCTGAGATCCATTTCCTGCAGATTTGCTCCAACAAACAATCACAAATCTCCAGAGGTTGGGTTCCTCCTGGGAGACAGAGCAAATTCCCAATTTACTGAGTGAAGCAGCTGTTGAGGACCTGTCCATATTCAGACCATTGAACTTGTTTCCCACTCTTGACAACATTTCATTTTCTCAGAAAATGGACAATCTGAGCAGTCTTTTGAGTACCTTCTATGATCTGGCAGTGGATACAGAAACATTTCGAGGTGTTGTTATCACTGCTGAGCCTCAAATGCAAGAGCTGCAGCAAAATCTCGATGATTTCCACCAGGCAACTCTGATGAATGTTAATTTCTACATGTGAGTAAATTTTTGCTTTTGTACCATTTCTCTTGCAGTTTGGTCTCAACACATTACATATATATACAGTTCTCAATTTTGCCATTCAAATTTGAGAACAGTTTGACGGCAATTCGCACCACAAAACAACAGAAACAAAACTCTGACCCATCCTTTCCAAAATCCTCATCCCAATTAAACAACCTTTGTGGATGGCACTATTTCTATTGCATTGCAGGAATAACTTTCTGCAGGTGAATATTTTCTACGAGGAGCTGAGCTATGAACACACAGAACAGCAGAAAGCTTTTGAGTTCCTGAGTTTGCTCAGTGAGATTGGAGGCTTCCTGGGACTGCTGCTGGGAGCCTCAGTTCTTACTGTGTTTGAACTTATTGATTTCATCATTTTGTTTGTCATTGGCAAAGCTCACAAACCCATGTGAACAATTCAGGTGATACAACTTGCCATACGATGGTGCACAGTTTTGTAATCAAATCAAACATGCGCGCTTCTGAACACTGTTTTCTTGTCTTGAACACACTCTGCCAGAAGGATGTTTGGCTGGTACATGTGTGGTCGTTTGTCCTCTTTGTGTCTGTCAATGTTGTTGAACAATGCTCATGGAAATACAAAGCTTGGAGCAAGAAGATCTAAAAATACTTGAGAATTCAGAAACCTGGTATTCTCAGTCGATGTAAGCTTCAGCCTCTTACAATTCTTTGGTTGCAAATGTGATAATTGATGGAGTTTGTTATTTTGCTGGAGAGAGATAAATGCTGGAGGGTTAGCCCACCCTGTTTTGTGGCATTTTCCTTGTCCCTGAACTTTAGCCCAGCTGGTACCTCCTGGTTTTATGTGTTTCTACTCTTTGGCCAGGTACAGAGTTGTTCAAGAACCAATGGAAACAGATTTAAAGGAGTCTGCTATGTTCAGGTTTTCTTTGATGGTTGTTTCTCGTTCTACTCTTCTGAACTGTCATTCAACTGATCTTGAATGGGATTCCAGCCTGGACACATACAGCACAACTGGTCAAATTTCAATGAACATATTGAATCCATCACTTGTGCACCCGAAGAAAAAGCCAATGCCAACATGGGTGACCTTGGGGCCTGGTAGCTGGTGGGACCCCACCCTCAGCTACACCCTGGTCAAGGTGACAGAGGAGTGGGGTTCTGTTGCTCAGCTGGTGAGACAAGACAAACGGTGCTGCTCAATAGATCTCAATGGTCCCACTGAACCTTCTGAACAAACGGGCCAGTTGACAAAAACTTTGGTTTTTCTGGGGGTTTTGTGGACAGGAACACCCCAATGTGCGACAAATTAGTGAAAGTTTTCTCATTGCTACTGCAATGCAGCAGCAACAGTACCAGCACATCTGATGCCCCCAAATAGATCTACGCTTCTCATGCAACATGGACAGTCCATGATATGTGTCTGCACGGAATCCTTCACTTGAACTTGGGGCTGTAAGTTTGAGGAATTCCGTTACATGAGCAGATCTACTGATTGGGAAGCACGGAGTTCTCGGCAAGACATACTGCAGGAGAGATCACAGTCAAATTTTGTGGGAGAATTATCTTTTTGGAAGTGTGTGTTTCTGATCGAAATTGTCATTTGTTTGTCAATTTATGCTGAGACCTGTTAAACGGCCAACAAGCTGAAAGGTTGAAGTTGTTGCCCTTTCTGGCAATGCAGGTGTCATGACAGTGTGCAAAAGGGTCATGTCATCATTAATGTTCTGATGATGGAGGGAAGGTCCACGCTTCACTGGGCTGATTGGCATCACCAGTCTCTTGTGTCACGCAGGATAATTATCTCACTTCACCTGCGAGCGCCAAATGCATTTTGGTGCCAATAATTTGACTCATGTTGCAAAGGACATTGGTTGTGACACAGCAGCAAAACAAACAAAGCAAACATTTGAAGTTTTGTTCTGAAAGAGCCTCTTGAAATTGACCATCAGTGCTTTGTGCAGCAGTAGAAATGACCAGTGGAGTGGTGGATGACCCCCGGGGTCTGGTGACTGAAGCAGCTTCATCCCAACCTCCTCCCAGTGTGATGGGTAGAAAACAGAGGGATCTCCAGCTGCAGGGTGACAATACTCAATTTGAAATGAAGAAGACTGCTGGGGGTAAAGAAAATGCAAATGCAAATGCTGCACCTGATGGTGGGGACAGCAAAGAAGTGATGACATTTGATGAGTTCATCAACGGAACCTCTTTTCATGGAGTCAGATACATCTTTGATCCCAGATTTTATGTAATAAGAAGGTGAGACTTGGACATTTAGTTTTCCATTTTTGCTTCTTTGTTTCCTCGGCACCAACCAACTTTCAAACTTAGAATTTGGCCCCCACCTCACCACACATCAGCAATGCGAAGACTTGTCAATATTGTCGGCATTCTTTGACAGGAATACCCTTCCTTCCTGACATTTCTTCCCTTCTGTGCCAAATGTGTAATTTTTTCAGCAATTTGAACTCTTTTGCTAAAGATGCACTATGTTTTCAGAATACTATGGTTCCTCATTGTTGGAGTAGCCTCTGGGTTGTGGATTTATCAGGTGGGGGAGAGAACAGCTGTTTATCTGCAGCACAAGAGCAATGTGGATGTGAAGGTTGTGTATCCTGAGAGTGGAGCTGTACAGTTCCCCAGTGTTACCATATGTAATCAGAATAATTATAGGTAAGTCTCCAGACAATGGGGCTGGTGTTACTGTTTGTCATCAGAACAACTGCTGGTGAGTAACCACTCAGACCAACAAGAGACAAGGGAAAATGGAAGTCAGTAAGTTCATGCAGTTTTGATTGAATTCAGAATGCTTCAAATGAACTTCAACAGCAGAGATTTTTGTCCAGTCTGCACAATGTCAGAAATAATTCCTGTTCAAAAAAGATGGGAATTTGTTAAAGATGCAGGGAAGTTTCAGTATCAGTCATCAATGTTGGGCTGCTTTCCAGATTGACAGCTACAGTGAAGTTAGGCTTGTATTCTTACATTGAAAAGGTGTTTGCAGTGTCCAACAACAGTGGTGAGTTGGTCAATTGTGTAAACTAAACATGGTGTGAAAAAAGTGGAAATAGTTGCCTCATGTTTTTTGGTAATGTGTGGTACAATTTGATGATTTTGTAATGTTCTTGTAAGTTTTGTCACTCATCTTTCCATGAAAACCATTGAATTTGTAGAATTGTTGGACGCAGCTACAATTGAGACATTGGCAAGAGTCAACAGCAGTGACTTCATCAGATCTGTTGGTCACCAGAAAGAACAGCTCATTCACAGGTCAATGCAATAAACTCACAAATTGTTGTCCATTTTGGTCAATTAGCTACTTTTGCTTGTGACATTCTGCCTGTCTCATGTACATTTCCCATTCAGATTCTACATTTGCTTCTCATTCTTTGAGATTCATGGACTTTACATGCTTCGTTTGTTTTGCGTGTGAGATGTTTCAGTTGTCCCTCCCCCAACCCAGACAATTCCTTGACCTTGTTTCACACCAGATGCCAGTGGCAGGACCAGCCATGTAACATCTCCACAGAATTCAAGACGATCGTGACAGACTTGGGAGTCTGCTACACATTCAATCCTTCAGGAACAATCCAGGCCACCAAACCAGGTACACATTCATTTCCTTCCGGAAATAAGGTTGTTGTACCTTTGTGAAATGTTCTTCAGGCTCTCCGACCTGTTGATTCCCTTCACGTTCCCCCCACGAAATGGACAAGGACGTGGAGTGAGCACATTTGAAACAACGCAGCGCAGTCTGCTCTGTGCAGCTTGTCAATCAATTGTTCAAAGACAACACGGCATTGACAGGATGACCGAGATACATTTGTTGCTTTCAGGAGTGAGACATGGTTTAACTTTACTGCTCAACATAGAGCAGTATGAACACATGAGTGGCACCCAGCTTGTTGCAGGCGCCAAGGTGGGTATCTGCTTTCTGGCAGGCCTCAGACAGCCAGCCAGTGCACATGGACAGAAAATTGGCAACATCTGTCTGCTCAAAGGTTTCCTTGTCCCTAGTATTTGTGTTTGGTGTGTATCAGATCCTACTCCATGACCCTGGAGATGTTCCTCAGATGTCACAGCAGGGATTTGCTGTTGCACCAGGCAGCAGTACACTGGCAGTTGTCCACAGACAGGAGGTCAGTAGAGAAAAGACAAAGAAGTCAACAAATTGTTTGGTCAAACCTCACCTCCTGGTCATGTTTCAGATTTTGTTGCATCTGATGTTTACCAGTAGAATTTTCTTCAGGTTCACAATTTGCCTGAACCTTATGGAGACTGTGAGAAGAAGAATCCAGTTCCTGTATCAAAATGCCAGTTAGACTGTGATTCTGATAGGGTTGACAAAATCTGTGGATGTGTGGATGTGCACATGAGACTACAAAATAATGGTACAGAAATTCACCTGAAAACATGCACACATTGATATACAGTATTGCAAGATGTGATCTCATTTTCTTTCCCTTTTTGTAGTGTCAGTGTGTGACATGATGACCAAATTTACCTGTCTTCAGAATATGTCTATCAGTAAGTTCAAATGACACACTTCTTTTTTTATTTGTAACGGCTATTGCACATCCCTTTGCGCACATCACATGTCAACTCTACTTTTCAGATTCCTTGATTCATACTGATACTGGGTGTCAGTGCCCTGTGCCATGTGACAGGGTCCTGTACAGTGCAAGTCTGTCCTATGCACAGTTCTCCACCAAAAATGTGGAAAGATTTGTCATCAAATCAGATGATGAGAAGCAGCAACTTCAGGTGAGTGTAGTGAGTGTGAGTGCTCCTTGAAGTGTGCACAAATTTAATGCTACTGTCCATGGCAAACTGTGATTGTTGTTCATCCAGAACCATCTGTCAGCAGCAGTTGAGGATGCTCACACTCACCATGTGGAACTGGTCAACAAGTTCAAGCTGCTGCTGGAAGCCCTTGTTCAAACCCATGCACAATTTGATTCAGTGTATTATGTGTCACGTGTTCAGTACTTGAGTACCCAAATCTGCACCACTGTGGTGGACACATACTTTGACGACAACACAAAGATACAGGTATTTATTTGGAACAATATACACAGAGGAGCCACGTACGTCTTGAGGCATTTCAATCGTGTTTTCTCCAAAACTGTTCAGAACAATGTCAAAGTGCACTTTGGGTGCAGACTACAAGAAAGCTCTCTGCGAGTTTTGTCATTTCAGGATGATCTGAAGTTGATTGAAAACAAGACAGAGGAAGGATATTTACAGATACAGAAGTCAAAATTACAAGAATATCAATATGATTTGAGTGGCTATCATGCTGCTCAGGAAATCCTGGTCAAAATGATGGGTCTTGTTAACCACAACAACAACAATACTCAGTCATTGCTACAAAATGCACTGGAAACATGCAACACATCAATGTCAGCAGAAGTAATGGGAGTAAATGCATCAACTTATTCTCTCCCTGATGACTCATTCTGGACCCACAATCACAGCTGTGACTCACTCCTACAAGACCTTTCTGACACATACGATGACGACCTGAGTGATGTTACCCTTGAGAAAGACTTTGAAGCCCTGACCAAGTACGAGGAGAATGTTGACAGATTCTTTGGGTTCCAATTCTCGATTACGCGCTGCACCAGTGTGAGAGATGTATTTTTAAATGCAACCAACAGCTTGACACACCTGGTGAACTCAGCCATAGATATGATCAGTTCAACAGACATGCAAGAAGCTCTTCAACACTACAGCAACAGTGGCCACACTGCCTTCAAGTACAACTTCACTGAGACTACAGCCACATTTTTGATCTTAGAATGCAACTTATTTTTTGAAATTCTGGAAAATCAACAGCACACCGTTGGATGGGGTGATGTGGTCTCTAAAGGGAAAGAAATGTTGAAAACAAAGTATTCCAGGCATGTGTTTCTCCTGCTGATGAGAGTGATAGGTGAAGGTTTTGACAGTGTCAATGATTTGCTTGATCATGTATCTGACATGTCAAGGGACTTCCTCAAAGGGAACATTACCAAGGGCCGAGTGGCAGCACTGTGGAAGGAACGTGGTATTGAGCAGCTGAAGCCGAGGCTGGACTTCGAGCACGACAGGCTCCGTCAAATGTACGACCCTGTCCGAGCAGATATACTCCAGAGTTTTTTTGAAAGTCTCTACACATTGCCCGAACCTCTGGAAATGGACGAACAGGGCAGCAAAGGACTCCCTCATCTGATCAGTCAGATGGACACCAGAAAACTAGTTTCATTGTTCAAACCACTGTATGAGAATGATGCAGAGGCTGGAGGCTCCGGACTTCCCGAAGATGATACATTTGCCCAAGACATCAAAAACCTGAGCACCATTTTGAAAACGTTTTTTGACAGAGCAGTGGACACAAAACCTGTAACAAACCTATTGGAAAAAGCAAGTGAACAAATGCAAGAACTTGAGACTCTTCTCAATGATTTTCAAAAAGCAACTGAGTTGGATGTAGAGTTTTACATGCAAGTCGCCATTTTTATCTTCCTGAATTCTTTCTTGTTCTCCATTTTTTACTTTTTCAGAGCCACAACTCCACAATTTGAAAACAATGGCTAGCAATTGCACAAAAAAGAGGTGTCCAATCAAAAAGTCATTTGGAAGGGATACCATCAAAAGTTGAGTTGCCTTGTCAATGAGTCTTATTTTTGCATTCCAGGAACAACTTTCTGGAGGTGAACATTTTCTACCAGGACATCAGCTCTGAGCATGTTGAGCAGCAGAAAGCCTTTGAGTTCCTGAGTCTGCTCAGTGAAATTGGAGGCTTCATAGGCCTCCTGCTGGGGGCCTCAGTCCTCACTGTGTTTGAACTGATTGATTTTATTGTATTACTCACTCTTGGTAAATGTAAGAAGTAAAAAAACAGATTCCTAGGTATGTCAGAAGAGGACATGTTTGTTGACAGAGATTCCTCTATTATTGTTCAATGGATGGTTTCAAACAAAACAGTAACAAATGCGATTTTTGACCACTTCAAATGGTGATAGAGTCTAGTAATTGCAATGGGGCACATAAAGCATCAATGTTATCTGGGTATGATGGAGCGTGCCACAGCTGATTCACTTTGCACTCCCTGTCGGACCAAAAAGTGACCAACAAACTTTCAACCAAAAATGACCGACATACTGTTCTGTCCCTTTGAATCAGCAAGTGAAATCAGACCTGTTGTTTGTGTGCACATATTTCACACCAAGAGAGTTGATTGTCACCAGGGTCTGGACAGCGAGTTCCAGCACTGGGTGCGGTTACCACTCAACAGCAGAATCAGAGCACCACCAGAGAATTGGCTCTGCAGTAACACTTCCCGTGAGCTTGTGCTATCTGCACCCCTAAGCTTCTATGCTTTTTGGCTCACTTCCCGCCGTTTTTTGAATGACTTGTTTTCATCGCTTCACGTTTACTGTCTTTATAAATGGGTTCAACTCTTGAACTTTTATCCCCTTTTTGGCAGTCACATACGCTGCATCACAATGGTCCTGTGAATCCTTGCAGTACTTCACTATCATGTAAACCAACACCCACACACTCGCACATTATTTCCCAAGAAGCATCACCATCCAAGGCTGGATGAATGTGGACCCACCGCCATGCAGTCAGGGACACCAGAAATGGATTTGATTCTTTGCTGTGTTTTTGCTCTGGTTTAGGAAATGTCATTTTGAAAGGACATTATCACTTTCAGTCTACCAAGAGGATCTGAGCCAAAAGGTGAAGGCAACAGACACAAACATCCCCCCAACAAAAGGAGATTTATTCAGTCTGGCTCCTCTGTTGGCTGTTGGTTGAAGTGTTTGTGCCAACAGCAGCAGAATTCTGAAATGTACAAAGGCTTCACTCACCTTGGTTAGCATAATGCAGCCCTTTCTGGGCAGCAGAAAATAGTTCCACCATGAGGACACACATACCAACATCATGACCCCTCTTTTCTGACAGATTTGATGAAACAGGGACCAAAAGAGATTTAGAAAACATACAACCTGACGTAACTTTCACGAGGAACAAGAGCAAATGCACAAGAACTTTGACTCAAGAGTTGTTTTGATCAGGTAAAAGTGACTCAACTTGCGATTTCAACGACAGGGAGATACTTTGGGTCTCTTCTCCCTTTTGTTTCAGCACAAGTCATTGCAGCTGGTACCCCATGTTTAACTTACGTTGTTTGTACTTCCTAACCAATGTGAAAGGTGCAGCTGTTGCTCATCAGAAATTCAAATTTGACAGCACACGGATATTTTCCATGGAAAAAATCGTTGCATGAACACAAAAATTGTTTTGCTGTACGCGAACTTTTCTGTATTATTATTTTCGAGAACCAAGTGAAGAACACTGCTGTCATACAAACTTACATGTTTACCATGTTTACATTACGTCCTTGCTTGCTTTTTGTGTCTTTTTTCTTTTCAATGTAAAATTTCCTCAAATTCAAAACAAGAAAAACAGATGGATTCACCACTGAATTCAGAGGCATAATAACTACAGTGGTCCAAATAATCAGGTCAATGGGGTAAGTCTCTGCAAAAATTGCCACCACATAGATGCCATTGGCTGGGAACCAACATAAAATGTTTGAAACAGTAATGACAAACAGCTGGATAATGAGAACCAACTCAGAACTTTGCCTGGATTTAGATTTCTGAATGATCTCTCCAGAATCAGAAAGGTTTGTCACAAGGGTTATGCCTTCAACTGTTACAGCCAACGATGTGAATGTTTGAGTTGTGACACTGAACCAAGTGATGATTTTTATGGCCAAGACAGAGTTTGTAGGATCAACAAAAGGAAGACAGAGATGGAATGGCAGCATTTCTGAGGTCCAACCAACTATTGTGGTCAACACAACTGAAAAACAAAATGAAGCTACAAAAATAGCAACTGAGCATTTGCCAACAAATGTTGCCTTCTTAAATGCACTCTCTATGGGGTAAAGAACAACCATAAGTCTTGAGAGGGACAGCAAGTGAATTACCAGTTGACTAAGAAGAGAGAACCAAACCACAGTTCCAAAGGCACTGTGACAAACCCATCCAGATCTCCATAATTCTTCCTTCAGCACAAAATTTGCCTGGAAGACCAGGTGAGCTATCCATATGGTGCACAGGTAAACAGCACACAACATGTCACTGGTGTTGAGTGCCAAAACATTGACAGCAAAGGCTGGTGCACACATCTTCAATACAACATGTGACACAAGAGACGCAACATTGAGCACGATTGTTGAAACTGATACACAGATGAAGAAGAGTTTTAGGGACTGACTTGGAAGTAAATTGGAGCAAGAGATAAACCAAGGCTTACTTTCAGAACACTCTGTTTCTTCCTCTGCAAGGCAGCAGGTCTGGTAATTTGTGGTCTGCAAGTGTTTTATTTCCAAGTTTTCCAAAGCTTCGCTGTGTACAACTTGCACTTTCACTTTGTTCAGTTTTAACAACTTGAACAATGGCACTTTGCCAATACAGAGAGCTTTTAATTCTTTCATTGGATTGCTTGACAGGTCAAGAATTTGAAGCCGAGGCAAATCCCAAAACGAGTTTGTTTCCAATACACTGACCTCATTTTCCTTTATGTCAAGTATTTTCAAATGTGGTAACTTGTAGAAGCAATATTTTGTAAGACTGGATGCACAATTTTCACTCAAATCAAGTTGTAACAGCATCTGAGAAAAGTTGAAACCACAGATGTTGTTTACACTGGTGTTGATGACATTCAAAATGAAATATTCCTTGAAGCCAGCAACCACAAAGTCCAACTCAAACTTGGCAACATTTCTGATTTGAATGAACTGAAAAGGATGCTGAATATATTTGTGAAAAACAAATTGTCTGGAACATTCCACAGCCAAAGCCAAACAGTTGCAGCCTGATGGACAAGAAACGCCTCTCAACTGGCACAAAAGCTCATCATTTCCATTTGGACAATCTTCTTTGCCATCACAAATGCTTCCCAGTTGAATGCATTTCTTTCTGTAGCTTTTGCATTTCAACATATTTGTACACACATGGTTGTCTTCACACATTTGTTGATGTTCTTCTTCACCATGTGGACAGTCCCACCTCCCATCACACACGTACGTCCACAGTAAGAATTGGTGCATTTAAACCTTACACTGCACTCAAAATCATCACATTTCTCCATATGATTTCCATTCCTGCAGGGATACACTTTGGCCACATCATCCAGGTTGTAATGGCAAATGTCAGTGATGGCAAAACATCTTGTGTGCCCTGAAACACAGGGAATGTGACTGCTATTCTCACAGCTGCCTTTTTTGTTGTACAAAAGCAGTGATTTTAACATTGATTCATCTTCAGCATCCAGCCCGCAATCCACTACCAGATCATCAATGTTGTCCCGATCAATTTCTCGGCCTGCCTTGCATTTGAAGGATGGTTTAGTTTCTGTTGAATGAGTTCTGGCTTTTTCATCACTGAACTTGTGACATGCCCCATCAGCAGTTGTGTAGTATAATGTTGGACACACCAGTTTGGTGCCATTACGTAGGGAATCATTTTTGATGGGCAGGAGAAACTGGCAATTGGCTTCATCTGAGTTATCGTTCAGACAATCAATGATTCCATCACAACTGTGCATCACAGAGATGAATTCACCGGAACTGCACTCAAACACCATGTCCTCACTCAAGAATCTCTCTCTTGCTGAAGCATACACCAAAAATCCTTCTGTTCTGTCCAGCTTGACTGAACGGTTGTGGTACACATAAATGTTCTTGTATTTTCTGCACCAAAACATGCTGCCAACACTGACATTTTCTGGGAAAGGAAACAGCAAAGGTTGCACATCTGTTGACACACCATAAAACAAAAAGAACAAGCTCCACACATCTGATACAGCTAATGGAACCAGGCCTGGACTGTGAGGTGCACTGCTTGTACCATTTGAACTCCAGGCAAAAAATATGCATTGCTTGTTCTTCAACAGTTGGTCAGACAAACAAAACATCTGTCTTTTGTTCTCAGATTGATTTCTGAAGTGTAACACATCTGTCTTATTGCTGGAAACAAGACAAATCACACTCCTCAAAAGTTGACATGAGCAGTTCACACTTACATACTCCACCTCTGCCAGGTTTGACAGAAGCACGAGCCCACAGGTTTGGACTCCTATTTGGAGAGGGTGCATGATTCTTTTCTTATTTTCAGATATTTCCACAAAATTTTCCTTTGTGGAAACGGTTGGAACCTGTTTCAAATGGTAACACTGGAAATTGTAATTGTGGAAAGGCACATAACCAGCAGGGTTGTTTGTGTTCCACAAGGCCTGAAATATATAGAGAGATCTTGAGTTGTTGGAGCAGTAAGGACTTGAAAGTACAGGGCCATTGACCTGTGTTTGCCTGCAAACTTTAGTGGGCCTTCTCTTGTGAAAGAAACAATGCGTGCAATAAGACTCAAACAAACCAATTGTCTTTCATTGACTCATTTCAGCATCACTCACCAACTCACCCTTTTCTCCCCATTTGATGTCAACCCCATGTAAGCTTCACGAACAGAAGGAAATATCCCAGAAAATTTCAACACAGTTACAAATTCTTCCAAATCAGATTTACTGAGAAAGTAAGGCAATGATCCACCCACATCACTGCAAAGGGCTTCACTCCTTTTCCAACTGATAAAATTGTTATTAACAACAGTTGAATCACCTTCTTTGGCAAGGAAACGTTCTCCAAAATTTCCCTTAAATTTCTCATTTGAAAGCCAAAATAACAAATAATACTTGTTCTCCAAATGATGAATTGGAGTAAAGTTTTGACAGTCGTGGGTCTCTGATCTAATTGCAGCAATTTTAGAACACTTTGATATTTTTACATCAGTAAGATATGACAATGACTTGTAATTATCATGAATCCAATGCAATTTCATAAAATATGTGTGTCTGTGAATTTTTGGGATCTGGCTGGCATCAAGTTCCAAAAATTGCAGTTTTCCAGGCGCAGAGAAGTACTTGTCCAGAGTGTAGCCAACACACCACTGGGTTTTCAAAGATTCCAGCTCATTGTGTTTCAGTCCTTGCCATTCTACAGTCATTACAATGTTCCATTTTTTGCCAATGCAGTTGTCTCCACCCTCCACACAATGAAAACTGAGCAACCAAAGAAAATTAATATCTCTGAATATTTTACTTTCAGAGCACTTCGCCGTCGACTCATCACACTCTGCGTCTGACATAAACAAATTTTCGTGCTTATACAAGTCGTCCAATTCTTTGTTGATTTTGTCGTTGTGTCCATGTACTTGTTGCATGTGAATTTGTATGTCCACCCAGCTATTTGTGTGAAGACCCAAAAATAGTTGAACAAAGAAACTATCCTTTGCAATTGGGGTTGAAAATTTGGTGAGCCAATAAAAATGCACATCTGCATAATTTGATGACGCAATCCTATGTTGGGCATCATGTTCTTCCAGGTCACACCCACCAGTGTTGTTTTGAGGATAGAGCCTACATAGCTCAGATGTAAAATCATTCTTGTAAAATGCAAGTCTTTCATACCTTTTTCTTGTTTGATATTGCGTCCACACACCAAGTACCTTGAATGTTATGTCAAACCCAACCTCAGAATTCACACTGGTACTGAAACTACTGTGATAAACAGTTCTGTGAGGGATTTGATTTGGTTGACCATTTACTGTGTGCCTCAGTTGAACAACTCCACACCCAAGTTTGGGAACTGAAATGTAGACAATATCAGTTGCAGCAGCCCAGTCACTGTGCGAATGTTCATTGAACATCCTAATTGAATGGGAAATATTGGCCAAAAAGTGGTTGCAAGTTTTCAATGTTTGAGATTGACCACAGAACTTTTCCAATGAAATAAAATTCAGAACAGCAACACTGCATTCTGTCTTGTCCACCACAGCTCTCACTGAGAGGAAGCTATATGGTTCATACCAGTACAACAACAAGCCCAGAGATGTATTTTGTGAGTAAAATGATCTGCTGAGATAGTTGTGTGCCTTAAAATTTTCACAAACTGTTTCGCTTTCTTTGAGTTTGTTTCCCTCTTTCTCTACAGCCAAGACACCAAAATACATGCAATCTGAACCTTCAGGATATCTTCCCTCCCATGATATTTCCTTTATGCTAATATTCACATGAAACTGAGAGCCTTCCCTGACATGGATCATCAGCAAGCATGGACTGTGGAAGCAGGAGGCATTTGGCAAAGTCACCTGTTTCAGCTGATTGACCATCATTTCTGTGTTGGGGTTGATTAATATGGTGTTATAGTCAAAACGAACTTGTTGTCCAGGCTTGTGCAGGATTTTTAACAAACATTGAAAAGTGGAACACACATAGTGTTTGTCCCGCGTCTTCTTCACTGTTGGTGAGAAATGTTCTGGGCCATCATAAACCAAAAAGATGTTGGTTTGTTGTCCATTTTGCTCAACTGTCACAGCAAACATTTTTGCAGCTTAAATTAAACAAGAAACAAGTTCAGTTTTTAAATTGACAATGTTTGTGTGAATCAAACGGAGGGTCTGTATTATTTGGTGTGAAGAATACAGTCTGTTTGAGTCCAAGACTACAAATGACCAATTGAGGCGATATGTGATCGATTTAAACCAGTGCAATGCTATTGAAACTTTGTTTCCTTGTGGGTAAGCTTGTGTCATAGAATGAAAGCCACAAAAGTGCAAGTTGCACTTGTCAGTTTGTATGGTCAGGTTTCCACTCATACAGTCTTCCCTCCCGCTTGACAAATAGAGCTCGTTCAATGTAACATTCAATCCCAGCCTGGGATCCAGGTAGAACAGAAACTTGGCAATTACAAAGTCCACTGAATGCACTCCAAATGAATTTGTCTTGACAAAAATTTCCCCAGAGATTTTCCTCACAAGTGTCATGTATTCAGCAATTCTTGTCAAACTCTGTTCAGGAAGAATTTTGTGTATGTGCCATTTGAATCTTGGAGAAAACTTACTGTAAAGGAGCAAATTGTGAGCAAAATTTCTGATGCTTTCAGTGAACATTTGAAATGATGACCACTGCAAAATGTATGTGCCATTAAACATAGAAAAAGTGCTCTCCAATATCAACTGCAAGTACCTCTGAATGTAACTGTGCCAAACTTTTGGTGAGCCTCCATGGACTGCCGTCATATCCAAGAAAGTGGCAATGTTTTGATCACATTGTACTGATATTGTGCAGGACAAAACATTAAGAATGCCAAGTATGTCGACAAGCATGTTGAGCTCACAAAACCAAATCACTGACAACAAGTCTAATCCCACTCCAACAGCAAAGGTTTGATATCAAATGGTGCTGCTGAACATTTTCTTTGATTTTTTAGCTTGCAAAAATTGCGAATTTTACACCCTTGGAACAACCTGAATACACAGAAGTATTCCACATGCTTTGAGGCTGGATTCAAACAGAACATCAAAGGTGTCTTCAGTCGCACAGCCCTCTGAACCCTTTCAGCTTTAATGTGACACTGTGGTCCTCTTGATATGAACTTGTCTGAAATCTGCTCTGAGGACCCAAATAGAAATAAGCCTCATCTTATTTTTGCATGAAGAGCACAAATCGAAGGCAGAGCGAAAAGAGAAACCCCGATATCTGGTTTGTCTGAGTACCTTTCCGCATGGATTGGAAATATAATAACAAGGTGCTGCAGGTGTATTTCCATACACCATGGCTGGTGATGGTTTGGTTGGAGTCGTCTTCCCTGTCAACCCCCAGTGCTGGCGCTTTTATTGGCCACGGGCGTGGTCCACTTGAAGGAAACCCAAATATGATTTGCATAAACTGCCACTAATATGCACAAGCTTTACAGGCAGCTTCTCACTGTCATGGCCAGAAATCCTCAGAAGTCGTACGAGTCCCTGGATGCAAACAGATTCGTCTGGGGGCTGATCTCTGGAAATTGTGCCCACTGACAATCAACAGGTTTCCCATAGATGGGCACAGATAGGTTCCTCAGTCTTCCACAGAGTTCTGGATATTGCTGCAGAGCAAGTAACCTCCTGAAAGGGAAAAACAATGATTGTAATGGTGGTCAATATTCAAATTCCTGATCTTTGAAAATCTGATAATGTGGTGTGTTATGGTTCTCAAGCAGGCTGACTTTTGCAACAAAATATTTACATGAAGGAGAAGTGGTGCAAAGCAAATAGCATGCAGTCAAACTGGGTCACTGTGATGGGTTTGCTCCATGTTGACTTGGGTATGATCAATGTTGTATTGTGCTGTTCCACCCAAGATATTGCTGTGGAGGCTTTGTGTCTCAAGACATTGTGTGCAGGCTGACAAAATCTTCCAACTTTTAAAATTGTGTTTTTGAAGAATTTGACTTCATTCCAAAAGTCACTTGGCTCCTGAACTAACTTGGCCCACATGGATTTGTTGAAGAACTGGAACATGGCATTGTCTCCTACCTGCAAACCAAAATAATTTCCTTGGCAACAAGTGGTGTCATTGCATCAGAATGTGTTTTCCAATGACCAAATTTGCCATCACTTGAAAAAGCATGACAAAAAGAGTGAGCATTCCATTGACAAGAACAATGTGGCTTGGAAATCATACCAAATCAGAATGATGTTCAACAAAGAATGTGTGAGGATTTGGTAATGATTTGGTGCAGTAATTCAGAGACAGTCCTGTGTCAGTTTGGATTCAAGTGATTAACCTACCATTTTGGCCCTGATCTTATCACTGTTGATGTCTAGATTCTGTGTTTTGTTTGAAGCAACTTTCAAAGGAAAGTAGATTATATCTTCCAAATCCCAACAGAGTTTCCTCCTTAGTAGGACAAGTGATTCATCAAAGTACTCTTTCACAAGAACCAATTCAAACAAGCTATCCAGATCCTCTTTGATGAACCTGTCCAGCAGTGAAGAGCTTGTTAAATATTTGGGTGGCACATAGATGGTATTCATTCCTATTTTGACCCAGGTCAGGTTCAGGACCCTATCAATGTCCCAGTCATGGTCATTTGGATAATAAAATCTGAATGCTGAAGGGACTTGTGTCGCAGGGTCCCTCACTGATGTGATGTAAACAGCATCAGGGCGCATGTCTTCCAGAACTTTAGAATCGTACATCACGTGGCCGCAAAACTGAAATGTCGAGAAACAATAAAATAATAACATTTCCCCAGACAACAGCATGCAAGGTGTTTTGTGTCACAGTGTTCCCCTGGCACATCAAACATTCAAGGATTCACACATATTGGTCCAGCACATAGCATTTCAGCAATGAACAGTTCCAGCAGAAACTGCAGAAAAATACGAAAATACCCAAGGCAACATGGGTTTTGGGACCAAGTCAACCAGAGCCAATAAAATGGCAACCAAAGTGAGGTCTGGTTTTCAACCCTCAGAAAAACATTCCAGTAGGTCTGAAGTTGCTGAATCATAGGTCTACATGCCAACCCTTTAAAATGTGAGTGTCATAGGATCCTCTTTCCCTCAGGTGGGTTGATGGTTGGTCATGTCTGCACCTGGTTGGAGGTCAGTTGTCACTTGTTTCATTGCCTGGACACCTTGCGTCCCATCGTATAGAATGTAAATTTGCTTGGAACACTTCGGTGTTTGTTTTGATTTGTTTTGATTCAGTTTGTACTGTTTTCTCCAGTGATAACGATAAGTTCTGTTCATATTGAAATTTCATTCTGAGAAAATCAAACAAGAGAAGTAGATTTACCAGGGTAAAGTTGCTCTCACATTTCCTTCCAGGAATTTTTGTGTGGATGCCAACCCCATAATTTTCATGAAGGATGAGAACTTTGCCTTTGTGTTTCATTGCAAACCTGCACGGAATGTCAAGGCAAGTTAAAAGATTGACAGAACTTGTCAACACTCATATAGTTGCACAATTTTTGGTGAATTGCTTGCTGTTTGTAATCAAGTTTTCTGTCCACACAACATATGAGAATGTTTGCAGGTCGTACTACCTGCTGAAGATGTTGCTCAATGTGCTGGAGCCAGTCTTGTGACTTTTGATGTACACCACATTTGTGACTGGAAAACATTGTGTTTGCTGCAACAGGCAGAATGGAAAATGCACTGGGATATTTCTGTGTACAAAAGCTTCTCAGAACAAAGAAAGACATACTTACCTCGAAAGTGCTCCTGAGGTAAAGATACCTTTGATGAGGTTGGGTCTGATTGCAGATCAGTCCCACCAATAGAATCAGCATCAGCCAGTACATCTGCTGTACCAGACACGCCCTTCGCTTCTGTGACCCTCGTACCCTGCCCTGTGAGAGAAATTGATTTATTGATTTGTTGAAATACTGACAAACAACCCTGTGTAAAACTGAAGCATGCCATTGCTGATTGATTTTGTTTCATTGCTGTCTCAATCATGAAATTTTGCTTGAGTATGTACCACTACTGCTTTCCTTGTGCTGGTAACTTTGGAGCCACACGTTGAAATGTGCAAAACTTTGCAATCTACAAACAGTTCTTACAAGCAAACAAACATGTAATGCAAGGACTGTGGTAGCACGCACTGTGATGTAAGCATGCACTGTGATAATGAGAAGCATGGTGGGTTCTTGTCATGATCACACCAGGATTGCCTTATGAGATCAACTTGTACTTGGAAGTTGCATTATCGGGTTTGATTTGGAACAGCATATTCAGTCGATCCATGTTGTTGACAGAACAAGACCTTAAAAGCATTGGTGGTGTATGCATGCATATTCAGTAGCCACTCTCAATGAGAAGCTGAATGCAAACGAGTCGAAGAGCCCAGATGTATGGAAGCTGCGGGTCTGAGTGAGTACTCACGGTACAGAGTATAATCTCCTCTGGTTGAACTAACAGCTTGGCACGAAACATCTTGTGTTGGTTATCGGACTGCCACACCATACTCGGACACTGTCACAGATGTGTGACAACCAGACAGAATGCACAAAGCAAACGCTGGAGTCAGTTCAGCCTTGTATTCGTTAATTCATAAACCGGAATCACGACTAATGACAGAACAGTACACTGACACACATACACGTACAAATACATGCATGAAGACACAAAAGTGAAGGTAGAAAATGGCATGAACCTCACCCCACACATTGCCATGATGATTCTGATATGTGCTCAACCTTCAGTTGCCACAAAGACTGTGTGACTTGTGTCTCCTGTCCAAAATATCCAGATGTTTGATATGCAGTGATGTGGCTTGTGCCATTTCTGCTGGTGACAAAGTGTGAAGTATGTGATTAGTTCCTCCTGCTCCTTGGATTGTCCCATTGAGCTCATGCTCTGAAGTTTATCTGAGGGCAGTGAGAGATTCCAGACAAGGCAAACCCTGGTGTCAGAAATTCACAATGTCCCGCTGTGAGAATGCCCCAAGTGAGCAAATATGTCTGAAATCTGACTTCATAGAGACCAACACTGAGAAAATTATTCCAAAGGATTTCAGAATTCCAGTGAGTGTGGAAAGAAACATTGTATGAGCAGAAGCTGCCCACAGCCTTGCGACTTCATGACTGACCAGCAGTTTGTTTCCACACAATCCCAAGCACCAGGCCCCAGTCTGGTTGTTTTGAATTTAGTGACAGGCCCTAATTTTCTTCAAAGCTACAACATTGCATTTGCCCAGTGAGATCCGTGTTTTTGTTGGAAAACGGTGGCTGCAAATAACGCGCGAAAAATCTGACAATGCCAATTGGTGAATGTGTGGATTGCATCCTCTGGATGCCTCTGATTTCTGCTCAGCTTCTTCGTTTTCTCAGATATTTTGAAGGTGGCAACATTCACGAAGGTAATTTCCGTAAAATCTTGCTCGAGCCCTTGAGTAAAGAACAAGACAGGCACCGGTGCACCCCACAACAGATCCATGTACAAACCTCTCATTTGAAGCAACAACCTGTGCAAACAGTGACCAGCCAAAAGGCAGAAGAAAATAACGCTGCAAGACAATCACAAATTGATGCTAAAATTATGTAATTCCCCACAGGCGATAGTAAAATGTGCATTTAATATGCGCACTCTCGACCTACCAGCACCAAGTACAACAGTCAATTACAGTGTCAGAGTCAGCTCAATATTCTTCCTGGTCATAATCAGGTCGTGTGATACTCAACAAAGTGTCAAACCAAAAGGAATTGCGAGTTTCTGGGCAACCTGATATACATGTACACAGATGACCCGCTGAAGAACAGGCATTGGCTGCCGCTGCATGGTCAACCAAACGTTACTGCAGCTCGGTGGGCAACAAGCAGAGAGTCCAACAAGGGGGTTTCACGCAGATGACGCGGGTCAACATTATGACGCGACGTCAGGAACGGACTTGACCATTTTCTTGGTGCTCTCCATTGGGTGTCATGTTAAATTTGATGCCCGGGCATCAAAATTTATGACACCAGTGTTAAATAATCTGCCTGTGTGAAAACCCCTGTTGTTTGCGTTGGAACTTGTCTTCAGTGTGACATCAAATACGTCTGCCTTTTCATGCTTTGTTGTTTGTTTTTCAGAAAATTACGTTACAAATAACGTGTGCGACGTCGTGCCTTATCATGGTCAGAATCGTCGAGACAGTCGAGACGATTTCCATGATAAGGTACGATGTCAAACATGTTATTTGACGTATAC